>Ga0315287_10001849_pt1 | contig 19765 bp, 23 predicted proteins | sample YL17G11_0_MG_FD_205037 | JGI IMG/M metagenome (GOLD analysis project Ga0315287, IMG submission 205037) | Sediment microbial communities from Yellowstone Lake, YNP, Wyoming, USA - YL17G11_0 | ecosystem: Environmental > Aquatic > Freshwater > Lake > Sediment | place: USA: Wyoming | collected...
GAGGTAAAACCTGTCGCAGCCAGACCTTTCTTGGTTCCGCTGCCATTGAAATCCACGTTTACCAGCAACGGCTTTTTGCGCGCCAGACGGTCAAAGAAAAACTCGACGGCTCCCGTGAAGATGATTGAAAAGCTGTCGGACAGGTCGCGCAAAATCTTGTCGGGCGCGTAGCGAACTTTGTTGCTCTGCCCGAAGACTTCGGTGTCGTTCTGGGCGGCGAACGTGCGGTTGATGCTCGCCGGGTCGTAGAGCTTACGGAATAGCTGGATGGCGAAAAATACTTCGTTGGTCAGCGGCGCTCCTAGTAGCTGACCGCGCTCCACAACTTCTCCGCGCATGACGTTCACGGAACGAAGGCCGCTGACGATGGTGAACACGTCGAAATCGTGGTCGATGACAACCTCAAAGCTGCGCTGCGTCTGGTGCGCGCTTGGGCGCGTGAACGCCCAGTCCGCCATCTTTTCCCGGATGGCAACCACCACGCCGCCACCGGGCGCTACCGCAGGTTCCCCGCTCGGAAATTGCAGCGTGTAGCCGTAGTTTACGGTGCCCTCATTTGCGAATGGGTAGGCTAGGTATGCCGACCGGGCACACGGAGGCCGCAGGCGGCGCAAGAGCGCGTGCGCTTCGGCGCTGGTTGATTCAATCCTCATGCGGTTGTGGCGGTGCTGTCCAGTCGGCCAGCAGGTTTCCTTTGTCGTCTACAACGCGCAAACCGTCTTCGACCGCCTTGGCTTCCACCCAGTTAAGCTGCGCTTTCGTCTGCCTGCGGCAGTCAATCATCATCTGCCGGTCAGCGTAGACGATGGCCACGCGCATCCAGCCCTGTTTGAACATGGCTTCGTAGACCTTGCCCTGTGCCGTCCAGTAGTCAGAGGCAAAGCTGTCGCTGCTCAACCGCAGGTTCAGGCGCTTGGCTGCCCACTCAACGTGCGACGCGCCCACGTTGTAGGCTTTTCCAGCCGCATCAACCCAGTAGTTTACCGCACCGCCCATTTCGGCGATGTGGTCTTCAAGAAGGATTTGGACAATCAAGTGCGCTCGCATCCAGCTTAATTACGCGGTTGAGTCCGGGGGAAAAAATCTCAAAGCCGTGCGCGTCGGCGGCGGCAACGAGCGTGGAGAGGTCGGCATTGAAACCGGACATGGTAGCCAGTTCCACCGTGCGCCCGTTGGATTGCATCCGCAGGCTGGCCGTGGACTGGCCGAAGCTGACCGTGTGGTAGGCGATGGCAACCTCGTGGGCCGTGTGGCCCAAGGCGCGCAGGAAGGTGTTGTAGCGGCCAATGTCTGCAAGATATTCAGGGACGTTCACGCGCAATAGATACAAAATGCGCGTGAAGCGCCTCCACTTCCTGCACGGACAGCAGCACACCCTTGCGCTTTTTGTCGGCTGCTTTTACGCGCAGCTTGAGCGTCGCGAGTCTGGCGGCTTGGAGCACGTTCATGCTCCTAAGAACTCACTTAGCGGCAGCGTCAGCGTCGAGCAGCATCCCGAAAGCGGTGCTGGCGAGGCAGCGCAGGTGCGACAGGTTATGCTGGCGGTGACGCAGCGAGAGCCGAGTGGTTTTGGCAATCGACTCCATCGTGGCAATCTGTGCCTGTAACTCGCGGCTGTGCTTGAACGCTTTCCGGTAGGCCCGGCGGTAAGTCTGCATGTCCTTCTTCTCGGCGCGGGACAGAGGCAGCGGTATGTCGATGAAGCCGTTTGACGGTTCGCTCATAGTGTTTCACTTTCGTTTCGGCCAGCTTCCGCTTGCGCTTCCACTGGGCCAGTTTCTTCTCGGCGTCGGCCAGCGCCTTGGCGGTCTTCGCCTCCGGCGTCTGGCGCAACATCTGGCGCTCGGCCACGGCATTGTCGTGCTCCTTGGCCTTGGCAATCTTTCCGTCTACCTCGGACTGGTGCTTGCGATACCACTCCACGGCGTCCCACGATACCAGTTCGCAAACCTCTTCCCCGGCCTTGCCGCCGGGCGTGCCCAGCGCGTGCTCGGCTTCGTGCGCGATGATGTGGACGATGGCTTCGCGGGAGCCGTTTATCACGTATTCCGGCATGTCCTTGAACTTCGGATACGTGGCGTTGATGGGCTTCACGAAACGCTTCGGAGGCCCGACGCGCACGAGGATGCGCTTCCACTCCACCATCTTGCCCGGCGACCGCTGCCACTCCGTCCAGTAGGCCCGTCCGCAGTAGGCGTGCTCCGAGTTGGTGAACTTCACCTTGATGTTCGGCATGACCTTCCCCGGCTTGAGGTCACGGGCCACCGACTCAAGGGCGCACTTGGCCAGCACCCAGATTTCGTCCATGCTGTAGTGGCGGCTGGTGCTGACCACCCACAGCTTCTCGCGTTCAGACCTTCGTTCGTGTTTCATAGCGTGCCCATTGTATACAACATGCAGCCACAGTCAACACAAAAAGTAAAATAGCGTTTGGCTCACTTTTCGCGACGGTATTTTGCCTTTGCCTTTGCCAGTATACGCGCTCGGTTTTTCCTGTAATACAGCCTGCACCGTTCTCGGTCTGGTTTAGGGTTTATTGCACGGCGTTTACGCTGGCTGCGTGCGTTTGACTGGCGCTGGCGCTCTGCGAAGCTAGGGTCTGTGTGTCGCCTCACGGCCATGTATGCGCTTCGTCTTCGTCGGTGCTTCGGCTCTTTGATAAGTTTTCGGTAGTAGGCGTTGTTTTTCTTGAGATACGCAGCGTAGAGGCGCGGGTGCTTCTTCAATTCGATGAGTTTTTCGCGGAAGTAGGCGTTTTTTTTCTTGAGATACGCAGCGTAGAGGCGCGGGTGCTTCTTCAATTCGATGAGTTTTTCGTGTGTCATACCTTAAAATAAAGCCCGTCGCGCCCGCTCCAAGGACGTTTTGCTATGAACACTGGGAGCGTTTACAGGTGGCGCGACGGGCAGATTGGTTATTCCAGCACCTTCACGTCGGTTTTGGTTAAGGGCAGATTTCTCTTCCGTTGTCCCACGGTGAGCCGAGATGGACATGGCCGATTTGCTCGGTCAGCTTCGGCGACTCAGCAATCGTGTTCTCGATGGCCTCGGTCACAGCTTCGTGGATTTTGTCCCACTGCTTGCGCGTCAGCGGCTTGTTGCCGGTGAAGCACACGGAGGTCGTGAAGCGGTCGTGTTTTGTCATACGAGTTTCAGGGTTGGGTTGTCGATGCCGACGCCTTCGTGACGATGCGAGTTTTCGAGCATCGGGTTCGGCATAGCCACCGTCACGCTGGTCATGGTTGACTCGACGATGACGCCCGTGTGCGCTGTGAACACACCCGCTCTTTCAAGCTCGAAGGTCACCTTGCGCCCGACTCGGAACTGGTGCGATGGAGCCACGCTGTCAATCGCGGATTGGATGGCCCGCAACTGGTCAACCGTCCACGGCCCCTTCAACGGGTTGTTGGATGCGATGTCCAAGTAATACTTGCCTGCGCTGGTGTCGTGATTGCTCGCGATGATTTTGGCCTCCATGCCCGGAGGCATGAACAGGCCGCTCATCTCCTGCGCCTGCCGGGCGGCGAACGACTGCGACATTTCCCTGTGCGCTTTTCGCGCAAGCGCGTTCGCCACGGCTCTGTCGATGCGCTCGATGGCTTCGGTAACAACCGCCTTCGCGTCCAGCTTGCGCCAGAGGCGCTTCTGGCCGTATTGACCAACGACGATGCGGTTGTAGGTTTTGAGCCGGTCGTAGCTGTGGCGCGACGAGTAGGCTTCAACGAAGACAGAGCAGTCTTCTTCGCAGTCCGGCTTCTGCATGATGCCGACGCGGTTGCCGCTGGTTACCTTGAAGGTCAGCCCTCTGGCCTCGGCCTCCTTCCTGATGGCCGCAAACCAAGTAGCGCGCTCGGAGACAAGTTTCGTGTCGTGGGCTTCGACGCGCTGTTGGTGCGTCGTCATTGATGTATTTGTATTCATAGCGATTGAGACTGTATACAAGTTTAGTTTTCCGTCAACAACATTTTGAAAGAATCTTTTCAGACCCGGTTATCCTGCGGAATCAGCGCCCGGTGGCCGTTGTTTTGCAGCCACAGAATCATGCGGATTCGCTCGGCCTTGGAAGAGAATGTCGCGTGCTGTGGCGGCAGGTTGGCCAGCCAGAGAAGGCGCTTGAAGCAGACCCGGTTGCGGAACAGGGCTGTGATGTCCGGCTGGTCGCAGGCCACGGCGCTGGCTGGGTCGAATTCCGGTATCTGGGCGTAGTAGTCGCCATTCAGCGCCGCACGCACGCGGTTCATGCCTTGGTCGTAGTCCGTGCAGTCCGCAGATACGATGGCGAGGCGCGGTTTGTTGCCGGGGTAGAAGCACCAGCGCGTCGGGTCGTAGATGATTTCCCCACCTGCGTCGTCCGTGAGCAGCAACCAGCCGTGCCGGGCCAGCGCATGGCTTCTCCAGAATGGGTGCGGCATCGGCCCGTGGTAGAAGCCATACTGGTTCGTGCCTCGGCCAAGGTATTGGCGGTAGAGGTCGGCGACGTAGGCGCACTGGCTGTTCACGTTGGCCCGGCAGTGCGGCTTGCCGGTGCGCTCGCGGAACCACGCAGGCCAGTCCTTTGGGAATGGAAACCACGCGAAGCTCATACGTTGACGGTGAGCTTGAGCAGGCGCTTGGCTTCGCCGTTGGCCCACAGTTGAGCAGCGCGGTTGGACTCGAACTGGGTGTCGGGCGCGATGACGCGGCGACGGCCCATGAACCGGATGACGGCCTGCTGGCCAACCACCTGAACCTGAACCTTCACGCCCTTGCGGCCCACGTTGTCGATTTCGACGAAGCGGATGGCCCCGGCCTTAATCCAGCGCAGGTGGAGCGTCTTGCGGCGCTTGTTGATGGTGACGTGCTTCATGCAACCTCCGTGGTGATGGTTCCATTGAGGGCGAGCAGGAAGGCGGCGTCTGCCGGGCCTTCGCTGATGTATTCGTTCCGGGCCACGACGGGCGGCTGGGCCTGCGCCTTGAAGATGAGCGTCGCCGCGTGCTTGCCGGTGCCGAGCACGGTCTTCACCTTGCCGTCCGGGGTCTTGAAGAATTCACCGGCCCAAAAGCCACAGGTCGTGGCGTCGATGTGGAAGCTGGCCACGCCCCAGTAGGACTGGTAGCTGAGGTAGCCTTCGTTGTCCGTGTGGAGCACGGCCTCTTTGGGTTCGAGCAGAATGTTTTTGTTCATAGCGACGCCAGTGTAGACGAAACTGGCCCGCCGTCAACAAAAATAGTTAAGAACTTTTTGGCTTCTTCTTTTTGGCGGACTTGACCAGCTTTTTAAGCTCGGCGGAAAGCTCGGTTTCGAGGGCCGCGTATTTGGTGTGCTCATCCACTTTCTCAACGTCAGCGACGAGCTTTTGTAGCTGTTCGGCAGTCGGCTGGTGCTCCCAGTCTTGGAAGCGGTGCAGGGAGCAGTAGACTCTCTTCCTGTCTTCGCGGAGGGTCATGCCCCACGCGTGCCCCATCAGGCAGTTGAACCGAAGCATGGCCACCGGGCCGTCGCACGCCAGAGGAACGTCGATGTCCGTGGCGACGAATTTTCCCGGCCCCAAGATGGTGGTGGGGCGGTGGCCGGTTGCCCCTTTGAACAACTCAGAGACGCCCACCAGCTTGTTGCTGGTGCAGCCGCACAGCGGACAGTTGAGGGCGGGTGCTTTCAGGTTCACGCTCTGTAGAACACGCCCGTCAGGATATTCGGCAGGCGTTCCACAGGCTGGCGAATGGCGTCCTCCGGGTTGCCGATGAACATGGGACGAAACCCGGCGAGTTCCGCAAGCCGACAGAGGGATGCCGCGTCGAAGTGCCACAGGTGCTCACCCGGCTTGCGGTGCTTCCACTTTTCAAACCACGCGTCTCCGAGTGTGTTGACATGGCACCACGGCAGCGAGATGGCCACGGCGGTTGTGTTCAGAGACTTGAGAGTGGCCAGCGGGTCGGTGACGTGCTCGATGGAATCGAAGAAGGTCACGAGGTCGAAGTTCACCTTGCTGACGTTCACGGCATCCAGCTTGAGGATGCCTTCCGGCAGCCTGTAGGGCGCGATGTCGTGCCCAAAAGCGTGCGCGCCGTGAAGTTGGACTTCTTCGAGGAAGTGGCCCGTGCCGCAGCCAAAGTCCAGCACCTTGGAGCGGTGGATGTCGAGGGGCACGAGAGCGCGCTGCACTACGCCCCAGCGCAACAGGCTCATGGCTTTGACCGGCAGCTTGAGGTAGTTGGAAACGTAAGCGTTGTCGTAAGCGACCGTGGGCGTAAGGGCCGTCTGGCGCACGGCACCCGTGGCCTCATCGACTTGGTAATTTGTCAGCATAATGCGATGTAACTAGCGAGTTCAGTGGCAGACCGAAGATGGAAAAATCGAGGGTAGGTGTAGAACGTCCAGTGGTCGCAGACGTGCCACGCCTCAGTGCGGGCGAAGCTCTCCGTGTTGATGGTGGCGACCATCGGGGCGTTGTTGACTCCTACGACGCGCTTGCAGCACGGAGAAAAGTCGATGAGTTGCTGGATGTTCATGCCCGCGTCCATCGTGCAGAAGTCCGCCTCGGCGCTGGACGGGTGGGTCTTGGCGACGCGCAGGCCGCGCCCTTTCAGTCTGCGGATGAGGTCGTCGAACAGCGACGTGGTGTCCACCCACTGGCTGGACTGGGCGCTGGAGTTGATGACAAGGCAGTCGAAGTGACCGTGGCTGTCGTCAATCGCGTCAACCTCCATGAACAGGTCGTAGGCCGACTTGATGGGCGACTCGACGCCGAGCTTGTCGCTCAAGCGCCGGAACCAGTCCTGATACATGACCGGGTAATTGTGCTGTTCCGGGTGGTGCTGGAAGAAGTCTCCATCGCCAATCCAAATGCTGATGGCATCAGCGGTGCGCTCGCAAGTGGGCGCTACCGAAGCCTGCTCGCCGAAGGGCTTGAGCATGGATAGCACCTGCGCGTGGTAAACCGGTTCGCAGTAGAGCACGAACGAAAAGTTGGGGTCGCGACGCAGCAGTCTCCGGGCGTAGGCCACGAAGAACATGCAGTCCCCAAGGTGGAATGGCTGCCAAAAAGCGTGTCTCATGCTGCGTCAGTTTGCACCCATTAAAGAACGTGAGATGTGCTTTACTTTAATTGTTGACTTTTTTATCGTGTATACGAGTATCTTGTCGCTATGAACATAAACCTTTTGCAGAGATTGCTGGCTGTTCCGACCTTTTCTGGCCGGGAGGACGCGATGGTAAGTTTCCTCATCGAGCACGTCGAGGCTGACCCGGCCAAGCGCGGCAGGGTTGAGCGCGACCAGTTCAACAACGTCTACATCACGAAGGGGAAGGCTGAGTTTTACCCCTGCGTGGCCGCGCACATCGACACCGTGTTTCCATTGGGGCACGTCAATGTCCTTCGGGACAACGGCACCTTCATCGGCATGGATGACGCAGGCAAGCGCACGGGTATCGGCGGCGACTGCAAGACGGGCGTCCACGTCTGCCTCGAACTGCTGGAAGTATTCGACAACATCAAGGTGGCCCTCTTTGCCTCTGAGGAAATTGGGTGCGTGGGCGCGTTCAACGCCGCATCCAGATTTTTCGATGACGTGGGCTACGTCATCGAGTTTGACTGCCCATCCACGGGCCTCATGTCCTACACGTCCAGCGGCGAGCGTCTTTTTGAGAACTACGGTGCGTTTATCCGCACCGCGATGAGGGCGCTGCAATCGAACGGAGTAACCCGGTGGCAGAGGCACCCATACACGGATGTCATGGCTCTTCGCAAACGGTTCAAGTTTTCGTGCCTGAACATCGGTTCCGGCTACTACAACTGGCACAGCAGCCAAGAGTTCGTGAAGCTGGACGACGTGCGTCAGGCCATCTCCACCGGCATGTCCCTCATCACCGACTTGGGAGAGTGCAGCTACCCAGTCAACGACCTGTCGGGCACCCCGATGGTGGAAGTCACTGGCCTAATTCTCTAAGGCTCTTCGATTTCCGGGGGCAGCGCGGGGGCTACTTTGGTTCTCGTTTTTCCGCCGTGCTTTTTGTCCTTTTCGTCGGATTCAGGCACGTATTCGAGCTTGGTGTCGATGGTCATTCGCATCGTCTCAGGGTCAACTTTGCCTTGGAAGTGGAGGTATTGAGGGCCGTGTCGGTTCAGCAGGATGAAGTAGCGGATGATGTTTTGCAGGCGCTCTTCCTCGGTGCCGCAGATGGCGATGGCTACGTCTACGATGCCTGCTTTTTCAAACGCGCCTTGGAAGTTGGTAAGGTTCGGAACCGATTTTTCAACGGCTTCACGGTTACACCGGTCAGGCATGATGATGCAGCAGCCCAGTTCGCCGCCCATTGCCCTCGCGTCCGTGTAGATGTCCGCCTGCTGCCGGTGGTCTGGAACATTCTTGGCGGTGTTCGCAGGCCGGATGGTTTCCGCGTAGTCGATGACGATGGCCACAGGCTGGACGCCGGTGAGTTGCATCACGCCCTTGGCGTGCGCCTTGATGTCCGCGATGGTCGCGGTCTTGGCTGCGAAGTGCTTGAACAGCACGTCGCCCTCAACGGTCAGCCCCATCGCCTGCTCGCAGGCCACGATGAAGTCTTGCGGGTTGTCGAAGAGGTCGTCCTTGGTGCGCTGGCTGATGTTGTAGAGCGCCCGCAGCATCGCCAGTTCTTCGGATATTTCGCAGGCGTAGTAGAAGACTGTGCCGCGTGTCAGCGGCGACACCATGTTCAGCGTCAAGTTGATGCAGAAAGCCGTTTTGAAGCTCTTGGGCGGGGCCAGCGGAACGATGAGCCAGCCCGGTGCCCAGCCTGTCTTCCAGACCTCATCCAGCAACGGGAAGCCTGTCTTGACGCCGTAGTTTGCGCTGGTGACTTTGAGCACGACCTCTTTGATGTCGCCGCGCAGCGACAGGCCAATGCTGGACTCATCTGTGCCGACACGGACTGCTTCCTCGAACAGCTTCACGATGCCGCCTTCCAGTTCCTTCCCGGAGGTCTGCGAGGCCAGCACCTTGTTCAGCGCGTCCAGCACGGCCCGTTCACGGGCAAAGTCGCGCACTGTGTCGAGCACGTAGGCCAGTTCAGTCGTGTCGATGCGACCGAGCTTCTGGACGTATTCGACAGACTCCTTCGCTCGCTCCGGGTTGCCACGGAACTGGCGCTGGAAGACGAAGTTGGCCAGCACCTTGAAGCTCGGTGAGTGGCCATACTCTGTCTCATACGCTTCGATGGCGAACGCCACTTCACAGGCCGCGAGGCCGGAAAAGAAGCGCGGCTGGAAGATGCCGCGCAGGCCCGCGAACTTGACCGGGTGCTTGAGTTTGCACGCCAGCACGAGGTCTTGGTAGTCATTAGAAAAATTGTAGGTTTCCAATCCCATAACCTAGATACTGAAAATTGTGTTGAAAACTTCTGTTTTTTCAATACTCTCCAAGTCATGGAAAACTTGAGAATGAAAAACCTTCGCGATGCTCTCGTCGTTCATTACGGCACGCGAGTCCGAAAAACGTATCCAGTCGGCACGCGCTACGGACGGCTCACGGTTGCTGACTACGAGCGCCATGCTAACGGGTGCTGGACAGTGGTGTGCGTGTGCGACTGCGGTAAGCACAAAAAAGTTCAGATTCCAAACCAGATGCGACGCGGCCTTGTGCAAAGCTGCGGGTGCCTCAACCGCGAATTGGCGTCTAAGCGAGGTAAGAAGCGAAGACCGTTTAAGCTCCCGGAGTGTCAGGCGTCGTTCAACGCGCTCTATCGCGTCTACAGGCACAACGCGAAAATGAGAGGTTTTGTTTTCGACATTCCACGCGCTGACTTTGAGCAGCTTACACAGCGAGTATGCGCTTACTGCGGTCAGCCTCCGGCGCAACGGTGTGAACATCCTGACTACAACGGCATCTACGTCTACAACGGACTCGACCGCATCGACAGCGCCAAAGGCTACGTCCTTGGCAACGTCATAACTTGCTGCAAGACGTGCAACAGGGCCAAGCGCGACATGGCGCACGCTGAGTTCGTTGACTGGGTTAATCGTGTGTCTGCTCATCTGGCTAATCGCGCTTAGGTTCGAGTAGAACGCGGTCGGCTAAAACGCGGTCGAGCAGCGACGGTTCACCGTAGACATACTTTGCTGCTTCGACATGCTGGATGACCCGTGACAGGTCGAGCCAGTGCTTGAGCATGTCGGTGACAGGCACGTCTTTGACTTCAAAATCGCAGGTGCGGTAGCCGAAGAAGGCCAGCGCGCTTTTCACTGCCGCCGGTGCTGCTTTCTGCCTCGCATAGAAAACAGCCTTGGCCACGTTGCGCGTGCGGGTCATGTCCCGGATGGCATGGCCCACGGCGCTGCGATGGCTGCGCTCCAGCCGGGAGCCGTAAGGCTCCTTGAAGTGGCGTCTCAGGATGAGTTCTTCGTAGTGCGGACAAGTCGCCAGCCAGTAGGGGTTCAGGTCTATTTCTTTGCTCTCGTAGAGGCTCTGGTAAGGCTCGCCATCGTTTCTTAGCTTCCAGCCTATGATGTAGGAACCTGCGGTTGTTTCGCTGGCGAGCATCTGGCTCTCAAAGTCATTCTTGGCAAAGTCTTCCCCGGTAAGCGCAGTCAGGGCGCTCAACGAGAAGGCTCCAAATTTTTCCCGGCACAGGCTCACGTAGGCGCGGGCGGTGGCCGGTGCTGACGGGTAAGTAAGCGACTTCGGCGTGAACGCACGGGTCTTTGACTCGGTGTGCCCCACGGCGCTTTTGGCAGTGCTGAGATGCCCGAACATGCAGGAGAGCATGAAGGTGCGGATAGAGAGCTTGGCTTCCGCAGCACGGGCGGCAATGTCGCGGCGATACGGTGCGACTGAATCGCGGGTGTCCTCCCTGAACACCGTGTTGTGGCACAGGACGTAGACCTCTTGGAGCATGGCGAACTCAGGGTCTTCGCTTTCGACCACCTTCACGCCAAATTTCTCCGGGATGAGGTTGTATTGCAGATTCCCAATCTCTATGACGCCTGCGCGGTCGCCTGCCAGCGCGCTGCAACCGGTTTTGTGCGGACATGCTTGGCACTTCGGCAGCGCGGAGTTGTGGCCCTGCGCGTAGCAGGGCAGCGGGGCGTTAATCGGCGTGCGTTCGATGTCCATTGCGCTTTTTAGAACGGTGTTCTTTTACTGTGCATGACTAGAACAGAAAGCGAAAACACTGCCGCCGCTGACGACAGTGTTCTGGCAAAACCGAAGCGCGCCAAGCGCGTTGGGCACTCGTTTGTGACCAGCGACGGTGCGCCTCTGGTTATGACCAGCGTGCCGAAGTTCCAGCGCGACACGCTCATTTATCGTGATGGCACGATTGAGCACGAAGGCTCTCTCTACACTGTCTACGACTACCCCTGTGCCGACGCGCCTCCGCTCGTCCCCGGCCCGGACTCCCCCATCTGCAAACAGTGCAAACTGATTGATTGCGGGGCCAAGATTCCGTTCATGCCCTACGCAGGGCCGACCAATCCGCTGGTTACCATCGTCATGGACTCCGTTTCCTACAAGGAGGACGACCGTGGTGGCATCGGCAAAGACGGCCCTACGGCCCTGATTTGCAAGATAATCGAAGACACTTACGAAGAGCATGGAGTCGCCCTGTCTGAGATACGCTTTGCGCCGTTGACCCGCTGTGCCAGCCGGGTGAAGGGAGCCAACTACAAGGCGGCGGGCGGCTGGTGCCGTGACTACTTGGTAGACGACCTCCGGCGGCACACCCCGTCGCTCATCATGCCAGTCGGTTCAGTGGCCCTCGGTGCGCTGTCATACAAGTCGAACGCGCAGGACTGGGGCGGTCGGTTGCTGACGTATCGAGGGTGGCCGGACGACTGGCTTACTGACCCGGACTACATGCTGCCGCGCCCAGACCCTTCGGACATCGAGGGGCTGGCGGTGCTCAAGGAAGCGGTCAGCGCGGAGACGGACAGGGTAAAAGCGGAAATGCCGAAGAAGGAGTGCGCGCCGGAGAATGCGCTTGTCCTTGCTCGGAGCGCAGAAAAAGAGGCCAAGCTGCGTGCCAAGGAGGAAAAGAAGCTGCGGAAAGCGCGTCTGGACGCAGCCAAGGACACAGCGGCAAAGAGTGTTAGCTACCGCTGCGTGGAAGGCCACCCTGTATTTGGCCTGCCCCCGATGGACGTGCGGGTGCCGATGGTGCCGATTCAATCGCCGCGCCTCATCTACATGATGCAGAATCCGCGCATTGTCGCACGCTGGAAGCAGGACATCGTGAACGCGCTTAAACTGGCGCGCAAGGGCACGGTTGCACCGAGCTACACGCGCCCGTGGTATCGCGTCAGCGAGGACGTGGAAGAGGTAGAGGGTGTCCTCACAGAGTTGTGCGAACACCCCGGAATCCTGCTGTGCTACGACACGGAGACGACCGGTTTTAAGCCGCTGGCCGAAAACGCGGCCATCGTCTTTATGATGCTGCGCTGGGACGACCCGGTAACCAAGGAACCAAAGTCGCTCGGCTTTCCTTGGGACTTTGACACCAGCGTCCTCAAGCCACATCTCAAGCGCCTTACGCCGCTGGTGCTCAAGGTGTTGGCGCAGTCTACGCTGCTTGGGCACAACCTCACTTTCGATGTGCTCTACACGCACTTCACGGTCGGCGTGCCGTCGCTGGAAGGCATGACCGGTGACGCCCTCATCCGCCGGAAAAACGAACTGCTCTGCGCCCTCGCTTCGGCAGCGAAGAATGACACATGGCACATGCGCTACACGCTCCGGCAGGAGCGCGGCTCGCTCGGCTTGGAGATTCTGGTCTACGACTACTGCCCAGACCTCGCAGGCTACGAGGAAGACATGACCCTGCTCATCGAGTTGCACCGGGAAAAGATGCACCCGGCGGCGGGAAAGGGCGGGCACTACGCCAACTGCCCCAAGGACAAATGGGCGACGCATCTGGTGCCGTATGTCATGGGCGATGTTGAAGGGTGCCGTGGTGCCTACGATAAAATCGTGGCGAAGATGGAGGATGCCAAGACCTACCGCATCCCGCTGGCGCACCCGCGCAGCCTAAGCAATTTCCGGCTGTTCGAGCCTCCGTCTCGAAAGTTTGTCTACAGCGACATCATGTCGCCTGCGGCACGCACGCTGATGAAGCTGATGGGCCGTGGCATGTGTGTAGACATGGAGGCGCTGAGGGAACTTGAGTCCAGCGTTCCACTGGCTGTCATCACAAAGCGCAACGAGCTAGAGGGCGTAAGCTCCACCGTCACAAACTGGGTCAAGGACATGCGCCACATGCACCCGGACGACTTCGAGTTCGACTTGGAGAGCAAGGACGTGCTGCGCCAACTCCTGTTTGAGCAGTTGAAAATGCCGGTGCAGCGGCTCACCAAGGGAGGACGCAAGCTCTACGGCGAGGACGAAACCAAGTGGGAGAAAAACATCAAGACTTTCCTCCGCACGAAGTTGGGCCGTCTGCCGACACCCGATGAGATGCGCGCCGAGCTTCTGGAGAAGGCCGCGCTCGACAAGTTCACGCTCAACAAGCTGGCCGTAGACTTCAAGGAGGTCAGGCCGTTGCAGGAATACCGAAAAGTCCACAAGCTGTGGAGCACCTACGTCCGCCCGCTGCGGAACTCGTTCAACAGCGAGATTGACACCAAGCCGAGGGAGAAGGAGCAGCACCTTTGCAGCGACGGCATGATTCACGCGCAGTTCATGCTCACCGGCACACGCGGGGGTCGCCTCTCCTGCCGCGACCCAAACTTGCAGCAGTTGCCGCGCAAGGGCGACGCGAAGAAGATGTTCGTGTCGCGCTTCGGTGCGCGGGGTTGTCTCTATCAGGCGGACTTGTCCCAGATTGAGTTGCGGCTGCTGGCTGCTGGCTGTGGTGACCCTACGATGGTCAAAGCCTACTTCGACGGCACGGACTTGCACACCCTGACGGCAAGCCGGATTTTCAACCTGCCCTACGAGCACTTCACGAAGGAGCACATGGGGTGGTTGCAGGAGCACAACAAGCACGAGGAAGCGAAGGAACTCAGCGAGAAGCGGTCGATTGGAAAGACCACGAATTTCCTGACCGGATATGGCGGCGGCGCGTTCGGGTTGCAGACCACTCTGGCCAACAACGGCATCTACCTGCCGCTGGAAGAGTGCGAGGTCATCATCGACAGCTTTTTCAACTCATACCCATCGCTGCAACGGCACCTGCAACTCTACAAAAAGTTCATCATGGAGAAGGCCGTGGCCGTGTCCTTGTTCGGGCGCGTGCGCGTGTTTGAGGAAGTGCGCGGCGAGGATAAGGAGTTCATCTCCAAGGCGCTCCGCGCCGGGTGCAATCACCTGATTCAAGCCACGGCTTCGGACATGATGCTCGTGGCCCTCATCGTCATCGAGGCGCTGATGCAGGAGGCCGGACTTGAGTCGATGCTGGTGTCCACCGTCCACGACTCACTGCTCATCGACGCTGTTCGCTCGGAGTTGCCGGTGCTGCATGAAATTGTATACTGGGTGCTGAACAACTTCCACGAAGTCCTTCCGGCCTACTTTGGGCCGCAATACGACACTTCATGGATGCTGGTGCCTTTTGCGGGTGACTGCGAACTGGGTGTGAACTACTACGACATGACCAAAGTGGAAGCGGAGAACAACGACTGGGACAAGTTGCTGGCTGTTAAGAAACAGGCTGTGTAGTTATGGCGTATGTCGAAAGCGCGCAGAATAATCGAAAACTTGTTTGAAGCAGGCCCGGCCCCGGTTGCACCGCCGCCGACCAAGCCCCACCAGCCCCTTACCACCCCCGGTAAGAAGCCCAAGCACGACCCGTGGCGTCGTCGGGATACGAAGCCCGGCACCGCACCGAAACCGAAGGCATTCGCCATCGGCGGGACGGAAGAGGAAATGACTGAGGCCAAGAAGGCAGGCAAGGGCAAGGTCGTGGCCAAGGCACCCGGTCGCGTCTCCTACGGCAAGAAGAAATCCGTGAAGGAGTCACTGGCCCGCCGTCTTCTTGACGCGTGAGCAAGGCTCAACAAATTGTTGCGGAGGCGCTGAACCTCGGCGGTGACCCTGACTTCATCGACCCGGAGAAGCGGCGTCGCATCGAAGGCGGCGAAGACCCGTATTCAGGTGGCCAAGCCGTCCCGCCGGAGCTTCACGAACTGATTGCGTCGGAAGCCTACCGTGAACTCATCCGCAAGGTGCAGCGTTACACCGGAGTCCGCCCACGCGGGCGTCAGGACTTGCACCAGTTGATGGGCATGATGCAGGACTCGGCCATGCAGGTCATGCGGATTGAGCGCGGCCACGAGCGGCGTCTGGAGCAGGCTGCCATCGACTTGGTGCTCAGTTTGCCGGAGTTCAAGTCGGCCAAGCAGGCGGTGGACAGCGGCAACTTGAAGATTATCGCTCAACTCAGGCCGGAGGGCGCTGACTTGCAGGGCGCTCAGGTAGACCCGGAGGAAGAGGACGAGGCCGCGCAAGCCGAGCTTGAAATCGCCGAAATCGCGACGGAACTGAATCTCGAAGTGGAGAAGCGCCGGTTCATCAACACGATGATTCAGGGCAACTCCATGCACAAGAACTACGCCTTCCACATGGCGAGCGAGCTTCTTGACGGCATCAGCCCGCGCCTGCTCAACCTTTACGGCACGCTGATGTCCCTCGGCGAGTTGATGTATTGGGCCGTGCCCGAAGCGATGCAGGCCGCGATGATGGGCGGCGGCGGTGGCCACGGTTCGTCCCGTCTCGAAGACGACGAGGGCGTGCCCGTCATCCGCGCACAGGCGGTTGTTTTTCCTCTGCTGGTTCAGGAACTCACCAAGGGTCTGATGGAGTATCTGTCGCACTCGGACGACGAAGACCCAGACACGCGCAAGCGCGTCCAGAACAAGACGGACACGCTTCGCAACGAGCTTTGGGACACCATGCGCGGCCCGGAAGTCTGGAAGCGCGTGCTGGCCATTATCGGCGCGGAGAATCAGGAATACATTCCGCACATCTACTCGGCGATTGTCAATTTGCCGCCCCAGCAGTTCATCGAGTTTGCTCAGGGCATGATGCGCGGCTCTGCGGAGGCCAAGCAGTTCGTTCAGCGCATCGTGGACGAAGTGAAGGGCGAAAGCGCGGACGAGCCTTACAAGGACTCGGCGGGCGGCGACGAAGCAGGCGGCGACGAAGGCAAGGCGGACTGGTGGAAGAAAGAATCCGCTCCGACTGACCTCGTGAACCGCTTGCTTGGATGAACGCACACGCGCTAGTTGCCCGCCTTCTTGAGACAGAGGACATCGACTGGACTCCAGACCCAGAAGACCCAGATTCGTCTACACGCGCAGTTGACGCGCTGCACCTGACCCCCGCTGAGACGTTGACCCACCACGGCTTTCAACAGATGGTGGACAGGGACAAGTGGTATCGCAGAGTGCAGGTTACCGGAGGAATGCGCGAGGACTACATCATCCAGCATTCCGGTGTGCATGTCGGGCGGTTCTTCGCGGGATGGCAGGACTGGACGGCGGACAGCGGAGAGGGAAACAGGACGGTCAGAACGCACACTTACTACGACGCCTCGGAGATTATCAGGGTGCTGGACGACGAGGCACGGAAGACGACTTACCGGATGGTTGGTGGATTCCTCCAGTTTAGGCGCGTGGACGAGGCCGAGGACATCGACTGGTCGCCGGACACGGATGACCCGGATGCGAGCACGTCGCCCGCGCACGCGCTGGCGAAGAGGCAGAACTTCAAGAAGCTGCATGTCGTCGGTCGGCGCTGGTATCGGCGCACCTACGGCGGCATTTACGGCACGGTGGACATCTACGTGGACGACGTGCTCGTGGCCAAGCTGCCCAGCGGCTACGGGCCGGGTGACATGTATCAGACGAGGGCAATGGACTGGCTACGCGACAACGGCTACATCCCGGAAGAGATTGCGCGCAAAAACCACTACCTCCGGCTCGCGGCTGAGAAAATGGGCTTCACCTACACGCACAACGTCTACGACGTGAAGCGGGAGCGCGACCTCTAGGCTGCGCTCTGAATCTCCTGCCCGCACTTCTGGCAGGCGTAAACGAGATGTGCGGCTGAACCATTGGCCACTTCCCTGATGGGGTTTGCCAGTTCCGTAATCTTGAAGCACTTCGGGCACTTCACGGCTTTTCTCTTCTTCGAGGGCGCGGTCGGCACCCAAGACTTGTCTCGTGGCGGCTCGACAAGGAGCGTTGGCGTAGCGGCGCAAGGCTCGGTCGCAGTCGCAGTCGAAGCCACGATGACGCGTGGGCGCTCATCTTCGGACAGCTTGCGTGCAATCGCCACCCCAGCCAGCAAAAGGCCAGCCGTCAGCACCACCAGCAGCACTGCCAAGACCGCCGCCAGCATCGTCAGCAGCACCGAAAGCAAAGACGTGATTTCCATACACAGAAAAGAACTTGAAACATTTTTAACTTTTTTGCGTGACAGAAACAGAGAGTGCGTATACAACTTTCCGCACATCTTATGGATGAAGCAAAAAAGCGCATCGCTGAACTTACGGCTGAACTGAACGAGCACTGCCACAGCTACTACGTGCTCAACGCGGCGGTCATCACTGACGCCGAATACGACGACAAGTTTTCCGAGCTTCGCAAACTGGAAGCTGCCCACCCGACACTGGCCCTCGCCAACTCTCCAACCAAACGCATCGGCGGTGTCGCCACGTCCTTTGCCAAGGTGAGGCACGGGCGAAAAATGCTTTCCTTGGACAACACCTACACCGGCGCTGAGGTCATCAAGTGGTTTGGAGAGGAAAAGGACGTTTCGCTGCACCCGAAAATTGACGGAGCTTCGCTCAAGCTCGTCTACAAAGACGGAGAACTGGTGCAGGCCGTCACACGCGGCGACGGCACCAGCGGCGAGGACGTGACGGCCAATGCGCGCACGATTATGACGGTGCCTCTGGCCCTGATTGAGCCGGTCAACATCGAGGTCGTCGGTGAAGTCTACATGCGCTACTCCGTTTTCAACGAGCTAAACAGGCAGCTTGAGGACGACGGCGAAGACTTGTTCGCCAACCCGCGCAACGCGGCTGCCGGTTCGCTCAAGCTGAAAAACGCCGCAGAGGTCGCGTCTCGAAATCTCTCGTTCGTCGCCTACGGAACCGCGACAGACGTTGCAGGTGTCACCACGCAGCGGGCACTGGACGAATACCTTGAGTGCCTTGGCTTTCAGTCCGTCTACATGCTCCCCACGGTCAGCAGCACCGAGAATCTTGCGCGGGTTGTAGCGTTCACCACGGTTGTCGAACTGGATGCACTTATCGGTGGCTGCGACATGCTGCGCGGCCTTTACGACCTCGCGACAGACGGTCTTGTGTTCAAGGTGAACAGCCTTGAGAAGCAGCGCGAGCTTGGAGACGGAACGCGCTCTCCGAAGTGGGCCGTCGCCTACAAATACCCACCTGAGCGCAAGGTGACCAAGCTCGTCAACGTGGTGGTGCAGGTCGGTAAAACTGGAAAGGTCACCCCGGTCGCGGAACTGGCTCCGGTGCATCTGAGCGGCACCACCGTCACCAAGGCCAGCCTGTGCAATGCGAACGAAATCGAGCGGCTTGGTGTGGACATCGGAGACGACGTGCTGGTGGAAAAAAGCGCCGAAATCATTCCCAAGGTCATGGGCTGCGCCAAGCCTTCACCGGGCAAGTCTGTTTGGAAGATGCCAGCGGCTTGTCCGTGCTGTGGCACTCCGCTCGTGAAGCCGGAAGGGTTTGTGGACTACTACTGCCCGAATACCGTCCTGTGCGACGACCAGATTTTTGCCCGGCTCAAGCACGCTCTAGGCAAGCAGTGCCTCGACGTAGACGGCTGCGGCGACGTGATGGTTCGCGTCCTCATGGACAACGGCGTTCGCCGCCTGTCCGACGTGTTCGCTTTCAACAAGATTCGGGACGTGGTTAAGGCCAGCGCCTCGGTTCGTTTTTACCGGGGTCGCGCCGCCGCCAAGAAAGTTCCGCTCTGGCGAAAGCTGCACGCGCTCGGCATTGAGGGCATGGGCAAAAGCCGGTGTCAGGATGTGGCCAGCCGGTTCGGGACGATACGCAACATCGTTGACAAGCTGTTCGAGCTAAAACCCATGCTGGGTGAAGTCGTCTACAAAAATTTCGTCGAGCAGCTAGATGCTGATGAAATTGAGCGTCTGGAAGGGCACGGGGTCGTGTTCGAGGACGACAGGGCCAGCATCGGCCTGCTCAGTGGCAAATCCTTTGTCATCACCGGCACGCTGACCACGGGCACACGCGACCAAGTGTCGAGGCGCATCGAAGAGGCCGGTGGCGTGTGCAAGAGCACGGTATCGCGCACCACCAGTTTTCTCGTCATCGGCGAAGCGGGCGGCGCGCAGAAAGTCACCCGCGCCGCCACCTACAATGTCCCCACCATCTCGGAAAAAGAACTCTACGAAATGATGGGTGTGCCAATGCCTGTGGCACAGGAAACAGGCGACCCAAACCAAGAGTTCTGATTCAAAAACGCATGAAACAAACATTGATTCCGTGTCGCGAGAAGGGCTGTAAACACGAGCTGTTCCCGACCCCAAACGGGGAGCGGATGCACTACCATCGTGTTCACTCGAAGCGCGTGCCTGACCCGGCTGCGCGCAGCATCACACCGGCGGCTTTCGCCGGAGTTGAACCGGCCAGAGTTGACCGGCGCACTCGCGAATGGCGCTTGGCCAACCCGAAGGTGGCAAAAGCCATCGGGTCGCAGGGTGTGCCAAAAAAGAAGAAAGCGTCTGCGGTCGCGGTCGCGCACGCGCACACGGAGGCAAAGTTCTGCCCGTGCTGTGGGTTCAACCTCGTCATCTTCAACATGGCGCTCACGC
>Ga0315287_10001851_pt1 | contig 19743 bp, 15 predicted proteins | sample YL17G11_0_MG_FD_205037 | JGI IMG/M metagenome (GOLD analysis project Ga0315287, IMG submission 205037) | Sediment microbial communities from Yellowstone Lake, YNP, Wyoming, USA - YL17G11_0 | ecosystem: Environmental > Aquatic > Freshwater > Lake > Sediment | place: USA: Wyoming | collected...
GACCTCGCGCCGGCGAACGACGCCCCGATCACGACCTCCATAGCCACTTTTTCATTGACCGCCCATTCGCAGTAGATGTCGTCCTTGAACCTGGCCACATTTTCGAGGATTTCGGTGGACGGCGTGCCCGGATAAGCGCTCGCCACCCGCACCCCACCCGCCCACGCCGCGTGAGCTATGGCCTCATTTCCCGAGAGAATCTTCCTGTTGACCGCCTGCATAGCAACTCCATCCGGATGCAAAAAACGCGCTCGAACGACTGAGCGCCATGTGTTGAGGGATGACTTCATGTATTTTATAGCACGATGGGAGGGGGGAATGCAAGGATGGTGGGCAGGCAGAGCCGCATCAAGTTGACAAACAAGGCTGGTAAGGTAGGTTGTTTCGGGAAACCCTTTTCCCGAAACGGGGTTCGACGGCGCCGGCACGCTCTTTGTGCCGGTGCCTGCGCAGCCTGACGGCACATGTCATTCCCGGCCACCAACCTTGTCATTCCCGCAAAAGCGGGAATCCACCTTCCCTTCCGGCTCAGTCACCGAACCAGTCTCAGGAAAAGGATAAATCGGCGTTAACATTTCGGTGGGTTCCGCAGTCTAAGAATCATGATCATTCCCCATCGCGGAAGCGCTATGTAAAAGGAGGACCCAATGAAACGATATGGATGGATGGTTGGGCTGGCTGTCCTGGTGACCGTGCTGCCTCTATGCTACATTTATGGGATTGCCAAGCCAGAGAGTCTGTACCCGTACAAAGCGGGGTTTAGATACCCTAATGTGCCGGAACAGTTCAGTGTGTCAAGGTACGACAAGCCGCAGCATCCGTTGCGGGTGGCAAAGAGCAGGTCAGAAATCGTTGCTTGGGCGGACGCCAATGACATCATGTTCGTTCAGAACGTCGGGCACTTTGCCTTCTTGCTCTCTAACGACATTGGGTCGGGCGGATCGGTATGGGTCTTGTACCTGTATGTCTGGCGCGGCAACCGCTGGCACTTGCTGTATGTGGGCAATGGCGGGTTAGGACTCCTGGACAATTTCCAGTGTGTCCGCTATGACGCGTCCAAGAGAGCAGTGATCTTCTCCAGAGCAGATGGGAAAGTGCTGTCGACGCTTCAGATTGGAAAGGAAATGGACTTGCTCGAGAGAGGCCACTGACGGTTGGCACGTGAGCAGCACAGCCTGACAGCACATGTCATTCCCGGCCTGCGAAGCTTGTCATTCCCGCGAACGCGGGAATCCACCTTCTCTGGCACGCCCTGCCATACCCGCGCACATGTCATTCCCGCGAACGCGGGAATCTACCTTCCCTTCCCGCTCAGTCTTGGAACCAATCAATGGCCAGGTCGTTCCACTCAGGGTTTGCGGACTCGATTAGATCAATCTTCCACGCCCGGTTCCATTTCTTGAGCTGCTTCTCCCTGGCTATGGCCGCTCTTACGTCCGTTGCGTGCTCGCAATACACAAGCATGTGTACGCCGTATGTGCTGGTGAAACCATCTATCAGGTTGTGTTTATGCTCGTATACTCTGCGCTCGAGGTCGTTCGTGACTCCGATGTAGAGGGTGCCGTTTCTTCTGCTGGCCAGGATGTAGACGTAGTATTGTTTCATCTGTCCTCGTTCACTCTTATCACGTGCCCTTGCTCACCCATGTCATCCCCGGCCTGCCAAGCTTGTCATTCCCGCGAAAGCGGGAATGACAAAGCCCTCCGCGGGAATGACATGTTGCGGTAGCGAAGGTGGATTCCCGCTTTCGCGGGAATGACAAGGAGGTACCGCGCGCCTAATCCAACGTCGGCCAGACCACCTCCCCCTTCGCCTGCCTCTGCGTGTCCTCATAGGAGCCGTAGAAGTCCGAGTTGGAGTCGAGCCAGAGGGTGATCCGGTGCATGTCGGCTTTGGAGAGTTTGACGTCGTGATGGCCTTTGGCGAGCATCTGGTAGAGCCTCGACGCCTTCGCGCCGAACCGGCCGGGAGTGGTCCTGGATTCGCGGTCCTCGGCGGCGTTGTCCCAGAAGAACGCGTAGTTCCTGAGGCTGGTGTATGAGCGGGTCCAGCCGTTTTGGTTCGTAACGTCGCCCGATAGATCCGGGGCCTCGGGGTTGTTCGAGTGGCAGGACACGCAGCTCTTGTCCAGCACGCCCTGCACCAGCCTCGGGAAGTTGAACGGGTGAGAGCCGTCCACGTCCGGGGTTATGACCGACGGGCCGCGCCTGAGAGCCATCGCGGTTCGATTCGTCGGCGCGGGACTGTTGCGGACCGGGTTGTGGCAGCCCTGGCAGGTCAGGCGTTCGCCGGGGTGAAGATACGTGTCCGACTTCATCGACTGCACCGCGAGGCCGTTTTCGTCCAAAGCCTGAAAGTAAATCGCTTTCCTGGCCGGGGCGGTGAAATACGCGCTGCCGTCTTCCTCGACCGGGACCGTCCCCAGCACCGCCCGGGCGTTCTTTTGGTCGCCGTAGCCGATTCGGGGGTCGTTGGCGATGGGCGTGGACTTGGGAAGCACCTGCATAATGCGCAGACTCTTGATCTTCGTGCCCTCGGGCAGCGGCTTCAGGGAGTCACGGACGTTCATAAGGACCACCGTGCCGTTGTCGGTCGGCTGCGCGGGCGGGGCCATGTCAGGCACTATGGGCGGGGTTTTGCGCGGCCCGAGCGGCATCGGGGCCAGGCAGCCGACTTTCGGGTCGCGATAGATGAGTTCACGATTGCCGAAGCAGTCGATCAGCCATACCCCGTGAATGCTGCTTTTGGGGTCATAGATGCCGATGTAGTACTTCTCGGATAAGGGCCATGCTGTGCCATAGACCATGCCATACGGATACCTGCGGTTGTCCTCGCCCTCGGGGAACGCGGCGTCGGGGGTGATGCGGCGCACCGGGGCCATCGCGTCGTCATCGGGCACTTTCGGGTCGACTATGATCAGCGAGCCATAAGCCTGGCCGTGGTGCGGGCCGGCGACCGCCACATACTTGCGCGAATTCGGAATGGGCCTGAGGTGCATCTCGAGCCAGGGCCGCGTGCGCACGCCGTTTGGATAGTTGCCATGAATGACGCGCGCGTCCCTGCCGTCCGGGGTAGTGATCCACGGGTGATGGGCCTGGTTGAAGCCGCGGTCGACGTAGTCCCAGCGGGAGTAGATCACCATGCCGTCGTTATTCATGGCCGGGTGCCATTCGTTGGATTCGTGATAGCTGATGCAGGTGATGTCGCCGCCGTCGGTTTTCATGGTGTGAAGCGTGTAGACAGGGACCGGCCTGCCGTGACAGCGGCCATAGCCTCCGCGCCTTTCGGATATAAAGACAAGCTTGCCGTTGGGCATCGGATACGGGTCGAACTCGTTCCAGGGGCCGTCGGTCAACTGCGCGAGATTGGAGCCGTCCACGTTCACTTTGAAGATGTGGTAGCTCTTGCCCGAGGACCACAGGTCTCCGTCGCCTTTTTCGGTATAGGCGAAGTAAATGGTCTTGCCGTCGTAGGAAAGCGATGGCGAGATATAAGACCCCTGCTGGGTGAGCTTTTGGCCTTTGAGCCTGCCGGATGCCACGACCGAGTTTTCCAACACGTCACGGAGCGTGGGATTCGGGCCGAATGGGTTATCGAGCACGAATATCCCGCCGCCGGGCACGGCCTTCCAGCCGAAGTATTGGTCGCACATGTGGTTGCCGAGGCCCTCGTTGTCGCCGCATCGGGTGTGCTTGGCGAATAGGATCTTGTCGAAGTTGAGCAGCGGGTTCGAGAATGCGATCTTTCGGCGCAGCCCGCAGGCCTCCAAATAGAGCTCAAAACGGGCCGCCGAGTCCGAAATATCGATGGTTCTGCTCTTTGCGGCCAATTCCGACAAACATGTCTGCATGTCTGTCCAGTTCTTGTCGGAAGCCGATTTTTTGAGATCGGAAAGCAGCGCCTGGGACCGCCGCAGCACGATATCCGCCGGGTCGCGGTCGGTCTCGGCGATCAGGGTGGAGGGGTTGAACGTGGTCGATTCGAACCTGTTGATGGATTGCCAGTTCGCGATCTGGTTTGCGAGGACGTCGTATTCGGACCTGTTCGCGGCTTCGATGTTTGCGTAGGACTCCGGGAGGGGCCGACCTTTGGGGTCATCCTGCCTGCCGACCACTGACCAGCCCGTCAGTGGGAGGGCGACGACGGTGACGAGAGCGGCCAGCCTCCAGGCTATGTTTCCGCGAGCGGGACTTGTTTTGAAACCGCGGGCAGCGAGCAATGCGGTATTCTCCTGATTATAGCGTTGTGCGTGCGGGACAACGTGTTCCAATAGATCGGAGTTGGCGTTTAGGCGTTTCACTTATGGCCGGACACCAACTTCCACCAGCCGTCTTTGCATGACTCCGGTGGAGACAAGGAAACGTTTTGCGAGAGCCCCGTCTACTTGGGACCGGCTGTAGTAAGACAGGTCGCTGTCCGCCAAGCCGTGCGACTCCAGCTTGCTTCGCGCGCTTTCGTATTCCTCGACGAGGATTTCATCGGGAACAAGCAGCGCTCCGGCGAACCAGTATGCGTGGCGCTCGAACCATCCATAGTCTTGTTCATCAAGCCCGATGTAGAATGCCTTCCACTCATCTGTGGTGGCGATATGAAGAGAGCTGAACGCGTCGGCGTGCAGTATCCGGTGTCCCAACTCGTGGGCAAGAGTAAACCGGTATCGCGTCGGGTGGCGCTCAAGGACATACTCGTCCACTACTATCTGTGTGAGGTCACGCGTAAGGTAACCGTCTACCGAGAAGTCATCCATAAGCCCACGGATGGGCACTATGTCCATCCCGAGCCGAAACTCCGCGATCGCCTCGACATCTACCGGGATTTCTCCATTCCAATCGCAGGCTAGGAGTGTTTCGTGAGCCTTAGTGTTCACATCCTCGTAAGTAAGAAATGGCGCCTTTGCTTCCTCCAATCAAGCTCTCCTTATCTCTTCAATAAGCTTATCGAGCTGCTTGGGTGAAAGCTTCTTGCCGCTTATCGTCCTGAGCAATACCGGCAGCTTCGGCACCAGATTCTCATCGGCCATTACCTCTGTGGGAATCTGACCGGCGCACGCGGAACCGAGATCGATGAATTCGCGGAATTCATCACTGCCTGCTGGGATTCTCAGGGCTTGGGCATATTCCCGCAGCTTCTCTTCGGACTGTGGCGGAGCCAGTATCCCGCGTTCCAGCTTGCTGATGTTGCCGGGGTCGAAGCCATGCCCAATGCAGAAGCCCCTGAGGGTCTGGCTGCTTGCCATCCTATGATGCTTGAACAATTCACCAAATGCTTTAGCCATCGCTACTCACCTCCAGGTGTTGTAATCATTATACAACATTATTGGGCGATGTCAACCTAGCCATCAGAGTAGTGGGAATAGAACTTATTGCATACCCGCACTCATTCTTTTGCGTGCTCCTTCTCATTGCTGACGGTTTGCGCGGCGAGGGGGCGGGTATACCACTCACGCGCCCGTCTAAGAGTATGTGCGGTACTTTGGGAGGGCTTTCGGCGTTCTCCGATGGATCGATCGGATCGCTGAGGGAAACCAACACAGGGCAGGCCTGCACCCGGCTCAAAAACAGGCCTGCCGGAACACTGGGTGGGGCCGGGAACTGAGCGCAAGATCAGTTCCCGGCCCCATCTCGTTGCCTGCCTCCGAAAAAGAAGGACATTATCTACGTCGCGCGGTATAGTCAACCAAGTGGGTCCAAGGGCAGAGATGGCCCAGAGACCTGTGACTTGGAGGCAGTGGAAGTGAAGAGAGTAGTGATGGTTCTTGGGCTGGCACTGGCCGTTGTGATTGGGTGTCTCACGGCGTACACGGCGTTCAGATCGTTTGTTCTGGGGGATAACTGGCCGCCCGCAGTGTTGGCGGCAATGCTTGCACTGACGCTGACCGGCGCGTTCGTCGCTTTGCTCTGTCTGCGCAGTCTGCGCAAGCAGCCGCTAGTCTGGCCCGTGGTAGGGCTTGTGGTGTCTCTTGTCGCGGTTGTCGCTACAGGAGCGGCTGTGGTTTCCGCTGACCACGGCAACAGAGGAGTGATAATCGTGGCAGCCGGGGCTGGGGACGAAGCGACGCTCAAGTCGGTCCTCGACCACGATGCCGGTCTCGTCAAAGTGCGAGACAATATGGCCTGGACCCCGCTGCATCATGCCGCGTTCAACGGCAATCACCTGGCGAGTGTTGCGATGCTTCTGGACAAGGGGGCTGATCCGAACGCAACGGGAGGCGCCCCCGGGGAGGCCAGCCTGGCTGACATGAATGCACCGGTTCCACGGGTAGGCGCTCCAGTCAAGGTGCGAATGCGTGATGGAATAACGCCTCTGATGTGTGCGGCTATGTCACGAGGCACAGAGAGCGCCGCCATCGTCCAGGCTCTCCTTGATAAAGGAGCGGATGTCAACGCACGCTCCCAGAACGGCAGGACGGCGCTTTCCATTGCTCTGGCATTGAATAATGAGGAAGTGGAGATTATCCTCCGGGAGCATGGCGCCAAGGAGTAAAGGCTATGACGCTTTCGCCGCGGCAGTCTCCTCCGATTCGCGCGCGAGGGTCTGGGCATCGAGTTGGCATTTGCAGCCGGGCACGAGTTCGCCAAGCAGCCTGCGCATCTGCGACGCGCTGCCATAGTCCGATACCTGCCTCAATTGTTCCAGCGCCCGCAGCATTTCCTCCGGGCTGATGTGGGAGGGCTGGCGTATCAGCGACAGGCCGCTCCAAGGCGTCGATTCGATGCGCTCGTCGGACGAAGTCAGCCGTTCGTGGATTTTTTCGCCGGGACGGATGCCGGTGAACTCGATTGCTATGTCCACTCCCGGTTCGTAGCCGCTGAGGCGGATCATGTCCCTGGCGAGGTCCAGCACCTTGACCGGCTTGCCCATTTCCAGCAGGTAGACCTCTCCCGACGAGCCGACCGCGCCCGCTTCGAGCACCAATCTTACTGCCTCGGGAATGGTCATGAAGTAACGCGTCATCTCGGGGTGCGTGACGGTCACGGGCCCGCCGGTCTTGATCTGTTTTCTGAATATGGACACCACGCTGCCCCTGCTCCCGAGCACGTTGCCGAACCGCACGGTCACAAAACCCGTCTTCGGCCACAACTCGGCCGCGCATCGAACGACCTCCTCGCAGAGCCGCTTTGTGATGCCCATGACGCAGCACGGGTCTGCGGCCTTGTCGGTGGAGATCAGGACGATGCGCCGGACTCCGAACCGGCCGCAGGCCTCCGCCACGTTATACGTGCCCAGCACATTGTTGCGCACGGCCTCCTGTTCGTTGGTCTCCATCATCGGCACGTGCTTGTGAGCGGCGGCGTGGAAGACGACTTCCGGCTTGTATTCCTTGAATATCTGCTCGATCCGGGGTTTGTGGGCGACTGACGCCACGACGTGGTGCAGGCGTCCGGCCAGGCGCGGGTGCTTGTGGAGCAGTTCCGTGTGGACCATGTGGATCGAGTTCTCGCCGTGCCCGAGCAGGATCAGTGATGCCGGGTCCATCGGGATGATCTGCCGGCACAGCTCGGAACCGATGGACCCGCCCGCGCCTGTTACCAGAACGCGCTTTCCAGTCAGATAGGCGCCGATGGCCGTCAAGTCTGTGACCTCCGGCGCCCGCCTGAGCAGGTCTTCAACCTCGAAATCCACCAGTTGCAGCTGGCTCCGTCCGTTGAGGACATCGCTGATCCGCGGCACCAACTTGACCGCCACCTTTCGCCTGCGGCACTCGATGACGTATTCCCTGAGGCGGCGCTCCTCCATGTTGGGAATGGCGACAATCACTTCGTCCACCGAGCCGTTGGCGATGAGTTTTCGAAGCAGGTCCAGCGGGCCGAGGACCTTGACGTTCTGAATGTAGACGTCCTTCTTGTGGGGGTCGTCATCGAGGAAGCCGATGACGTCATATTGCAGATTTGGGTCCTCGCGCACGGCCCTGAGGATTCTGGCCCCATTAGCGCCCCCGCCCAGAATGACCGCATTCCTGGCGCGCTGATCCCTGCGCGGCGATCCCGGGTCCTTGCCATTGTGCCTGGCGGTGCTTATGGCGCCGAGCCCAATTCTGATCCCGCCGGTCATCGCCACTCCCAAGGCCCAGATCATCACCACTACCGATGCCGGGTACACGCCGCCGTGGAGATACGCCTGCCCCACGACGAGCGCGGCGACCCCGACGGTGTTGCCTAGCAACACCGCCCACAGCATTTCCAGCCCGGCAAACCGCCACGCGCATCTATAGAGTCGAAGCCTGGAGAATGCATACAAACAGATGACTACGGCGAGCCCTAAGCTGAGCAGGTGCGGCCTGAGGTGGAGCCGGTAAGTTGCCGGCCACGGCAGGTCGTCAAACCGTAATAGGATCGAAATGACCATGGATGTCAGCAGCGCCGCGATGTCGGCGACAACCAGCACCATGGGCGCCAGGTGTGCCTTATGATCCAGGCTAATCCTCAGCTTCATGATACCCTCGCCCGTGTCTTCCTTTCGGTGGCCCGTGGTGACGAAACACGTCATGCTGAACTCGTTTCAGCATCCACCCTACGAAGGGATGGGTCCTGAATCAAGTTCAGGATGACGTATAGCCGTCCACGGTGACGTATAGCCGTCCACGGTGACGTATAGCCGTCCGCGGTGACGTGTTAACTGTCCACGGTGACGTATGAATCGTCCACGGTTACCCACGTCGTCGTCGTCACGCCGGCCAAAAGCCTCTATGATGTTTTCACCCTGGTTCTGTTGTTACCCACTTTCTCGTACGCGGGCGGCCGGCCCGTGTATGCACAATAGGAACTGATGTGCCCGTCGGGCATGTCGCGCGCGCGGACCCGGTTGACCACCAGACCCAGGAACCCGACCCTCGATTCGAGCAGAGACATCGCCGTCGCTCGCAGGCGAGGCTTGAGGGCAGCCTTCATGGAAACCACGAGCAGGACCGCGTCGACCATTGTCGATATTATCTGCATCTCGCTCAGACCAGCGCACGGCGGGCAATCGAGTATGACCACGTCATACTTGAGCCGCAACTCGCCTAGCAGCTCGCGCGTATGCGCCTTGCCGAGCAATTCGGGCGAATCCCCAACTACCGGGCCCGCGGGCAGGCACATGACGTTCTCAACCCTCGTTGGAAGAAGGGCTTCGTCAAGGGACATGTCGCCCCTCAGTACCGACGATAACCCCACATCGTTGGGCACGGACAGCAGCTTGTGGGCGGAGGGTTTGCGCATGTCGGCATCGACCAGGACTGTCCGTTTCCCATCCATCGCCATCGCGACGGCCAGGTTCGCCGCGCTGGTCGATTTGCCTTCGCCGCCGCCCGCGCTCGTGACTGCGATTACCGTGAGGGGAACATCGGCGCATGATGTGATAATCGAGTTCCTGAGCATTCGGAAGCTTTCCAATAGAGTCGAGTTGGCGCCGTCGCCGTTCAGGAGCCTGGGGGACTTCCGCGGCATCTCGGGCAGCACGGCGAGTGTCTCCAAGCCCGTCACCCGCTCTATCGACTGCCTGTCGCGGGCTCGGGGGTCGCGCCTGTCCCTGGCGATGGCGGACATTGCGCCGACTATGAACCCGACCAACGTCACGGCCGCAAGCGCGCTTTTCTTGTCCGGGTAGCGCGGGGCGGACGGCGGACGGGCGCTTGAGATCAGCATCCCCTTTGGGAGCAGGGTCTGTTCGCTCAGGAGCAGGGTCCTGTATTTGCCGGCGAGGCCGTCGAACGTTCTTTGGGCGATCGCCACGCGCTGGGCAATGTCCAGATATTCCCGTTCCTGGCTCGGCAGTTGCCCAATGGACGCCTGCCAGTTGTCGAACGCGGTCCGAACGGCCCGCGCGCGGGCGTTGCGGCCGGCGAGTTCGGCGACATCCGACGAATATGTCGTGACCAGCGCATCCCGGACCGGATTCCGGGCCACGGTCTTGGACTCAAGCACGATTTGGGTGACTTTGCCCAGCGCGGCCTGCTGCTGTTTGATGGCATCGTTCACGCGCTGGACCTCAGGCGATGTGGGAGTAAACTCCTGCAGCAGGGCGATTTTCTGGCTGTTGAGATCGTCTATCTTGGCCACGATGTCGTTCAAACGCGGGCTGCGCATGAGGTTGCGGCTGGTCTCGACCGTCTGGCCTTGTTTGGCAAGCTGTCCCCGAAGCGATGACACGCTCTGCTCGCTTGCCGCTGCGTCGGCATTCGCCTGATCCAGGCTCATTGCCAGCTCGGTGGATCGCTCCACGGCTCTGCTGAGCTGGGCATCGGGCGAGATAAAGCCCGTTCGCTGCTTGAACGATGTGAGTTCGGCATTTGCTTTGTGCAGTTCCCGCGCGGCGGCTTTCATGTTGGTTTCGGCGCTTTGCCGGGCCTTGCGCATCACTTCAGCGTCGCTGCGCAGGTCCCGAGCGAAGTATGTGACCGCAATGCCATTGGCGAAATCGGCGGCCGCGCTGGGCGTGTAGGCGTTGGCCCTGATGACGATGATATCCGTGTCAGTAATTCCCTCGATCCTGTAGGACCAGGCCGGCGGGGACGCGGCCGCGCGGTAGCCCGCCGCGCGGGCCTCCGGTCCGATGCCTTCAAACGCCTCTGCGATGACCTCGGGGCTGGAGATGACCCGCACCTGAGTGTTGACTGACCGGCTTCGCGTGAGCGCCCGCAGGTCACTCAGGAGCGGTATGTCATTATCCGGGGCGTTGGGCGCGCCTTCGTTGGAGTTGACGACCATGATTTGCGCCGACGATTCATAAAGCGGCCTCTGCTGCTTGATATAGAGCACCCCCGCGCATACAAACAGCGCGGTTATCAGCGCCACCAGCCATTTTCCACGCCACAAGGCTGCCAGGTAGTCGCTGGAATCGCTTTCCTCGCGTTCGGCCGGAATGTCATTGTGATCGCGTCGCATCATGGTTTCTCTCCATATCGGTGTCATCGCAGGAATGGATTGACGGCAACTACCGCCGTGGCGATCGACCCCAATACGGAGTCCCAATTCGGACTGCCCGTCTGAGGCACATACACCACGTCGCCCGGTCTGAGAATGGGGTTTTGCGCGATATCGCCGGATCGCAGGAACTTGCCGAGGTCATAAATCATCCGCTGTTGCCTGCCTGCCTCCGTGCGCACGACCGCCACCGACCCGATGTTGCTTCTTCTGGCCGGGCCCTTCGCCTGCCCGATCGCGTCCATAAGCCGGACCGTGTCCGTGCTCTTGACCTGGAAGATTCCGGGCTCATTGACGTAACCGATTACCGCCACCTTGCCGGTGTCTTCCGGTACTATCACAACGTCCAAAGGCTGCAGCTTCGGCGCGGCGTCGGTCTTGCCGGAGCTGATCGCGGTGACCAGATCGCACAACTCGGTCGTGCCGGACGCACGAGTTATCGACACCCGGCTCAAGGCGGAGTTGTCGAGTTCGCCGCCGGCCAGAGTCAGCGCTTCCAGGACCGTCGCCCTGTCCTTGCGAAGTTTGTAGAGGCCGGGGTTTCGGACCTTGCCGGTGACGTAGACGGGCATCACCTCGGGGGCGTCGATTTTCAGCGTGTCCCCGTTGCGCAATACGGGGTCCGTTGCGCCGTTTTCCTGTTTGAGGATCGCGGCGAGGCTCAGGGGCTCGCTCTGGCCCGTGGCCGCGCGCCGTATGGATGCCTGGCATTCGTTCGGGTCGACATCGGGCGCGAGTCCCCCGGCGGCGGCTATGGCTTCCGAACAATGCCAGTCCGGCGTCATCTCATAGGGTCCCGACCTGACCACCGCCCCCAACACGTAGACTTGCTGCCTGTGAGGGGTGCGCAGTGTGACGGTTACCTCGGGGCTGCGGAGTCTGGCGCGCAGCGCGGCGGTAATGGCTTCGGCGATCTCCGGCAGCGTCTTACCGTCCATCCGGATCGGGCCGGCGGCGGGCAGTGTGATGACGCCGTCCGGCGGCACGTAAAACTCGCCCGAGAACTCGGGGTGCCGCGCCACCGCCACATTGACCACGTCTTCAGGGCCGACCATGTAAGACTCGGGGGCCTGCCTGCCCGTGCCGCGGCAGGGCATCGTCGACGCGGCCACAACGGTGCACAAGGCAATGAGCCATGTCTTATTTCTCAGGGCGCATTGCCGGCTTGTTATGCTCGGTCCGGTCAGTTTTCTCATTCTTCTCCCTCTCACCCCAAGACGCCCGCGTGACTGAAGCAGTCAACGATGTGGTCGCAGATGAGGTTGACTTCATCCAATGACAGATGCGAATACATCGGCAGTGCCAGGCTCTGTGACGCCAGCCTCTCGGCCACGGTCAGCCGGGGCCTTTGGGCATCCGCGATCTGTCTGTAAAGCGTTTGGTTGTGCAATGCCGGGTAAAAATAGCACTTCGTCTGGATTCCCCGCTGTCCGAGCCGGTAGTGCAGGTCATCGCGCGTCACATGGGACACCGAGGGATCAAGCAAGATCGCCGCGTAGTTGTATGAGGACGCGCGGTCCGGAGGAATCTGCTGGAACTTCAGGCCGGGCAGCAGGGTCAGGCGCTCCCGGTAGCGCTTCATGATCTGGCCGCGGTTGGCGATCCACGTGCCTATCCTGGCAAGCGACCACCTGGCCACCAGCGCGTTCACTTCGGTCATCCTGGCCGACAGCCCGCACCAGTCCATATCCTCGCCGTCAACGGCTTTGCCATAGTCTCGCATCCGGTGGACGCGCTCGGCAATCGTATCGTTGCCGGTGGTGACCAACCCGCCTTCAAGGGCGGTGACGATCTTGGTCGGGCTCAGGCTGAAGACTTCGCCCTCCCCGAAGTTTGCGAGGGCCGTCCCTTTGTAGGCGCTGCCGAAGCCCTGGGCGCTGTCGAAGATGAGCGCCAGGTGATGTCTGTCCGCAAGCCTCTGATACGCGTCGATGTCGCCCGGAACGCCGAAGATGCAGACGGGGTATATGGCCGACGTTCGCTCGTTGATGAGATACTCGGCGGCTTCGGCGTCCATGGTGAAGCTTTCGGGCTCACTGTCGCAAAACACCGGCTTCAGGCTATTCCACAAGAGCGCGTGGGCGGTGGCCGCGAACGTGAAACTCGGAGTAATTACCTCGCTGCCTTTGGGGAGGTCCAGGGCCCGGATCAGCAGCATCAGGCCGCTTGTCCCCGACGACAGCGCAATCGCGTGCTTCACGCCGGTGCGGGCACAGACCTCATCTTCGAGCGCCGCGACATGCCTGCCGATGGTTACCCGCCCCGACTGGAAGATGTTTCTCAATTCTTCCAACAGCTCAGCGGGATCAGGCAGTGTCGGGCTGATAAGAGGATGCGTGATTGATGATTGAGCGGTTGTCACCGTGGATCCTCCTGCATGTTTGCCGGACTACATAGCAGCCGCGGTCAGCACGGTGAAATAGTCAATTTATACCTCCCAACCTATACCCCCTGACGCTTGCAGCCAATCGCAATTTTGGGAAGGGTTGTCCAACGTGCTAGGCGCTAGGGCTTGCTGCATACGGCGAAAACGGCGCCCCGTATCGGCCGGCCGGCGAGTTCGATGATATTGGGGCACATGGGTTGCCGGCGGCTGATCTGGCAGGTCGAGCCGATTTCGATGAGGTTCCAGCCGGAAAGCCTTATGAGTTCGCTGATTTCGTGCAGTTTGAAATAGTGGAGGTAAGGCGGGGAATCGACCAAGGCCCCGAGGTTCGCCCACTCGCCGAGTTTGAGCCACGGCTGTGATTGCAGCGGCACGCGGGAGCCGAACATCGTTCTGTGCGCCTTCAGGTAGCCTGTGTAAAGAAGGTGCACGGGCCTCGAAAGACGGGTATCCCAACTCAGGAATGATACGAGCAGCAGCGCTCCGGGCCTGGCGACTCTAAAGGCCTGGTTGAGGAGCTTGAGCTGGTTTTCCCACGAGCCGACCGTGCTGATGATCTGGGCCAGGTAGATGAGCTGCTCGAATGTGCTGTCGGGGTAGCTCAGGGAGGTGGCGTCCTCGCGGTCGAAAACGATGCCGCCGTCCGTGTCCCGTACCCTGGCCGCCTCAACGAACTCCGGCATCAGATCGAAGCCGTGAAGCGAGGTGAACCCCAGATCTTTGAGCGCGAATACGATTCTTCCATTGCCCGTCCCCGCCTCGAGTGTCACGGATGATGGGTCCAGGTAGTTTTCGACCAGAAATCGCTCGTCGTCGACCAGCCCGTCTCTGGCCGACCAGTCGAGGCGTTCGATGGTTCTGTAGCGTTCGGTGTCTTGAATAGTGGTTGACATTGGTGTTCCCCCTCACCCCAACCCTCTCCCGCGAGGGGAGAGGGAGCATGTTGTTATGCTTCGTGGGCACGTTTTTCGCCCCGAAGCACGCTTGCGAAGTCGGCACTTCGGGACGAAAAACAGTCCCGAAGTATACCTCCACCGACTTTACCCGCAGGCTGCTAAGCCTTGCCGGTGTGCAGCAGTGGATGGCGGTATGCCGGGAAATATTTGCTACCCAGGTCGGTGTCGGCCATTTTTCGAGCCTGTTCACACAGGGCACGATAGACTTCCGGGTTCACCACGTGTCTCCACGTGATGTAGGGATGCTCGCGGCTGCCGAATCCCATTTTGAAATCGTAAAGCCTGTCTCTCTGTGCGCCCACTCCGCCTCCGAGGTGCAGCGTGCGCGCGCCGATGTCATTGCCCCAGAGCCTCACGGTGTCGAGCATCAACTTCATCGGGGCGAGTTTGCGATACTTGGCGGCGGTGCCCGCGAGGTGGTACTGGATGATACCCCGGCAGGTGGCAAACAGGCCCACGCACGCGACGTCGGCGCCATCGCGGCAGATGAACAGGTGAATCACATCGGACATCTCGCCCATCAGGTAGTCGAAGTAGGCGCGGTCGTAGAGGTAGAACTCATCGGCATTGAGGTCGAGCATGGTCTGGGTGTAAATGCGAATGAAGTCGTCCAGGTGTTGGCTGCCGACCTCGGAACACGTGAACCCGAGCCGCCGCAGCCGTTCGATCTCATATCTGTGGCTCTTGCGAAACGCCGCATACTGCTCCTCGGGCGAGCGGGTCAGGTCCACCGACACCGTGACGCCTATCTGGCTCACCTCTCCGCGACATCGCAGCATGGGTAGCTGGTCGAACAGTGGGTGCAGCCTGGTGAAAGCAGTCACCACGTTGTGCGACACAAGGAACTCGTTGAGGCAGTCCATGAAGCGCTGGGCCGTGTTTCCCGTGATGGTGTTCACAGACGCCAGGGGTCCCGCATATCCGTGGACGGTTGTTGCATCGAAATATCCTCCCGCCGCCTCTCCCGCCAAAGGCATTTCAATGGGCCGGAGCAGCAGCGGGAAGGCTATCAGACAATCGCCGCCGTGATAGAGGATCATGTAGGCTCGGCCCTCTCCCCGCATCTCCGCGAGCCGGTGGTAGGATGGCAGGTGGTGGAAATCAAACGCGCCGACTTCCTCCAGCGCCGCGTTCCACCGGTCACAATCATCCGTGGTAAGTATTTCGATGCAATCAGTGGGCATCGTGTTTGCCTCTCGATTACGGCCTTTTTGCCCTCACCCCAGCCCTCTCCCAGTGGGAGAGGGAGTAGGCTGCCGGTGTATCGGGACTTCAGTCCCGATACATGTACTTGTGTTTGGTTTCGGGACTGAAGTCCCGAAACACCCTTCGTTTATGGCTATCTGGTTATCCCTCCAGGTATCCCTACCTGGAGGGATGGGGGGCGTGTTTCGCCAGTCCTAAGACTGGGGTCCCGATAGGCCGGGAAGAATGACGTGCCGGACTCATCGTGCGCGCATCCGATGATATCCCGGCAGACCTCCTGGTACGCTCGCTCGTCCACCACGTGCCGCCAGGTCCGGTAAACGTGTTCATCCGTTGCGAAACCCTTCTTGAAATCGAAAAGCTGGTCGCGCCGGCCTCCGACTCCGCCGCCCAAGTGAAACGCCTTTGCTCCTGTCTCGTTGCCCAGTATGCGTATGGCATCGTATATGAGCCTTGATGGAGCTTCGGGCACGTATTTCTCTTCGGTTCCGCTCAGGTAGCCGGTAACGATCCCTCCGCACGAGGAAAAGAGCGTGAAGCTGGCTGTGAAGCCATCTCGAGAACATCCGTAAACGTGTATGGCCTCGGGCATCCTCGTCAACAGGTATTCGAAATAGGACCTGTCAAGAAGGAACGCCTGGTCGGCCCCGACACGCCGCATCGTCTGCAGGTAGATGTGCATTATTTCATCCAGGTGCTCGATCCCGATTTCCACACACGTGTAGCCCGCCCTGCTCAAGGAGCGAATCCCCTTCCTGTGGTCCCGCCTGTAGTTCCGCCACTGGGCTTCGGGCGGCAGGGTCAGGTCGATGGAGAGCGTTACCCCGATGTCGATGACTTGCCCATACTCTTCAAAGAGCGTATGATCGCACGTCAGCGGATGGAGCCGGCTGTAGGCGGTGATGATGTTGTTTTGGACGAAGAAGTCGTGGAGCGCGCTCAGGAAGTCTCGTCTGACATGTTCCGGCAGGTTTCGGCTCGATGTGAGCGGGCCCGCGAACCCGCTCACGGACGTGGCATCCTTGGCGACAGGGGTGTCTTGCCCGGGTATGTCTCTGATCAGCAGGGGAAACGCCATTACGTGTTCGCCGCGGCGGCAGACGGGCATCGCGGCTGTCCCCTCGCCCCTGATCTCCGCCAGACGGTGAAACGACGGTAGATGGTAGAAGTCGTGCATCCCGCACTCTTCGAGCACTGAGCGCCATTCGGCATCATTGTCCGTGGTAAGGATCTGTAGGCTAGTCCGGAGTGGCATTCGATGTGACCTCCGTGGGGCAAGGCTCGCTCGTCCTCCGGCCCGGACTTCTGTATTCGGGGAAGTAGCTGACGTCCGATGCGGCCTGCCGGGGGCGGCCGGTTTGGTCGCAGAGCCGGTCGTATATCTCCCGGTTCACCACGTGCTGCCAGGTGTGGTATACGTGTTCCTGACCGCCGAACCCCGTTTTGAAGCTATAAAGCGAGTCCTTCCTGGCGTTCACTCCTCCGCCCAGGTGGACGATCTTCGCTCCGATGTCGTTGCCCCACATCCGAATCGTGTCGAACACGAGCTTCATGGGCGCAAGGCGGCGGTGTTGGTCGGCGGTCCCGGCGAGGTGGACCTGGATGATGCCATTACACACCGCGCAAAGGGCCACGCTCGCAACGGTCCCGTCCGGCGCCTCGCACGCGAAAAGATGCGCCACGTCGCTCAGTTCGCTCATCATCTGCTCGAAGTAAGACCTGCTGAAGTAATAGACGCTGTCGGCGTTGACCCTGTCCATCGTGTCCAGATACACGCGCGTGAACCGGTCCAGATACTCCGGACCGACCTGGCGGCACGAGTAGCCCAGCCTCCTGAGGCGCTCTATGTCCTGCCGGTGATTCCTCCTGTAGCGGCGGACCTGCTCTTCGGGCGGGACCGTCAGGTCCATGGAGACCGTGGTTCCGGTCTCGACTATGTTCCCGTAGCCCTCGAGCATGGTTGCCCCGGCGATTAGCGGGTGGAGTCGGCAGAAGACCGAGACTATGTCCCGTTCCTCGAAGTAATCCTGGAGGTGTTCCTGAAAATGCCGCCTTATGGACATGGGAATGCAGCGTGAGGACGCCAGCGGCCCCCCGAACCCGTATATGCAGCCCGCATCTCGATAACACCCGGCGGCGTTTGGGCGGGTGGTCCCCTCGATTCGCCTGAGTAGCATCGGGAAGGCGATCGTGTGGCCGCTTTCCTCAAACACCAGCATGACCGCTTCGCCTTCACCGTTCTGCTCGGCCAGGCGATGGAACTCGGGAAGGTGGTAGAAATCGTAAGGCGCCACCCGCTCCAGAACCTCCCGCCAGCGGGCTGTGTCAAGTGTCGTCAGAACCTCCAACGTCACCGCCGGCGCCTCTTGTCTGTGTCCCACGAAGCCGTTCCCGCACCGTCGTATCATTTCCGCCACATGGACGGACTCTTCCGGTGTGTATCTCGCGTCGCACTGGATGGCGAACATGCGGCGGCTCAGGTCGACGTACTTCGCCGGCACATCGGGCAGGACCGGCTCGTCCAGCGGCCACAGGACCGCCGGATAGACATTTTGTGAAATGAGTTCGGCGCGGACCCGGTCGCGCAGTTCGCGGGTCTGGGTGATGACTATCGCCGCGAACGGGCAGGTCTCGGACTCATTCGACGCCTGCAGGACGCTCAGCCGGGGTACATCCGCGAGCGCGTCCGAGAATGCCCTGTGATTTTCGCGGCGGCGGTCGCGCCAGGCGGCGGCGGGGATGCAGTCGAACAGCCGCCTGGTCCATGGGGGCATGCCGGAAACGTCTCCCTGGCTCAGCCCCACCTCGCTGGATTCAGCCAGGCGGCGGTATGTCTCTTTGGGCACCGGTTTGCCCTGAAGATATTCGGACTTGAGCACCATCGCGGCCAGCTTGGTCAAAGAGATAAGCCGGTGCCCGCGGGTCAGCCACGGCTGGCGGGGAAGCCTGTGGCCTCTCGGCGACCAGAGCACGCCCCCATCCGGCAGCGGCAGCGTTTTCCTGAGGGACACAACGGCCCAATCGGCGTCGCCGCGCCATGCGTCGTGACACCAAGGATCGTGGGAGAAGTCGTCTATGACCTCGACATCGGGCCTGGCAGCCGCCGAGCCGAGCCTGCCGCGCAGGCCGAAGAAATTGACTCTCAACACCACATCGCCGGGGTCGAAGGCAATCGCTCCAGGATCGGGGACGGGGTCCGTCGGGCCGTCGTCGTAGAGCGTGACCTCGATGCCCGTGGACACCAGCGCGGCAACCACATCCTGGCAGTAATAACACGGGACATAGAGCCTTCTCCAGCCGCGCACGGCCTTGCCATGCTCGATAAGTGCGCGGAGGGCGTCTCTGCCGGAGCCGCAGAGTATGTTCGCCGGGTTCCACGGGTGTGGGGTCGGGCCTGTCAGTTCAGGCGCCGTCCAGTGGAAGAACGAGCCGTGTTCCCATCTTTCGGCGATTGTCGAGATCATTGCGCTCCATTCCCCGTTTCACGCCCGATTTCTCCCGAGTGTGGACTCGGAGCTTAGGCCTATGTCATCGACCTCATCTATCTGCTGGTCGGGCTTGATTCCCTGCCGGAAAACCACCTTCGGGATCGTGAGCAGCAATATTTTCAGGTCGAGCCACAGGCTCCAGTGTTCGACGTAATAGATGTCCTTGGCTATTCTCTGCCCGAAGGTGAGGGCCTGGCGTCCGCTGATCTGTGCGAGCCCGGTGATGCCGGGTTTGACAGCGTGCCTGCGGGCCTGTTCGAGCGTGTATCTTTCCAGATAGTCCTCCAGAAGCGGGCGAGGTCCCACCAGGCTCATGTCCCCCTTGAGGACGTTGTAGAGTTCGGGCAGTTCGTCCACGCTGAGCCGGATGAGCCAATCCCCGACAGCGCTCTGGCGTTCTTCATCCGGCAGCAGTCCACCGTTTTCGTCGCGTTCGTCCGTCATCGTGCGGAACTTATACAAGGTGAACAGCTTGCCGTGAAGGCCGGGGCGGCGCTGGCGAAATATAATCGGCCGCCCGAGGGCCACCCTTACGACGAGCGCCTCCAGCAGCATGATCGGACAAGACAGCACGAGTAGGAATATCGACCCCAGAACATCAAAAATGCGCTTCACGCATAACACTTCGGACGCCTCCAGTAAGCGCTCACTCTTGGTGAGTACCACGTCACCCTGAACGCTGAATCAAGTGGATGCTGAAACGAGTTCAGCATGACGTCATTCGTCACGCTGGTCCATAAGCCGCCGATACTCGACATAGGTTGCTTCCCAGATATCGCCTGGCCGAAACGCCGTGACGACCCGCT
>Ga0315287_10001852_pt1 | contig 19734 bp, 16 predicted proteins | sample YL17G11_0_MG_FD_205037 | JGI IMG/M metagenome (GOLD analysis project Ga0315287, IMG submission 205037) | Sediment microbial communities from Yellowstone Lake, YNP, Wyoming, USA - YL17G11_0 | ecosystem: Environmental > Aquatic > Freshwater > Lake > Sediment | place: USA: Wyoming | collected...
TGCGACGTGCACTTGCGTCGGTTGCGCCACGTCCGCGACGACCTGCGGCCGTTCTTCGATTCGTCCGCCTGGCGCGCCGAAGCGCGCTACTACGATCTGATCGCGGCGCGCGACCTCGGCCGGCACGACGAGTTCGCCGCGCTGGTGCGAATGCTGGTCGACGCGTATCCGGGCAGCCCCTGGTCCGAAGACGCCCTCAACGCACTCGCCACCTCGCTCATTGTCGACAACCAGGACGCGCGCGCCGACGGGGTGCTGCGGGAACTGGCCGCGCGGTTCCCGGCCGGGCGATACACGGCCCGCGCGTCGTGGCGGACGGGCTGGTGGGCCTACCGCGACGGCCGTCTCGCGGAGGCCGCCGACGTGTTCGAACGCGCCGCCGCGGCGTTTCCGCGCTCCGACTACCGGCCGTCGTATCTCTACTGGGCGGCGAAGGCGCGCGAGAAAGCCGGCGACACGGCGACCGCTGACGCGCGGTTCCGCCTCACGGTCATCGAGTACGCCAACTCGTACTACGGCCGCCAGTCGGCGGCCCGCCTGGCGTCACGCGGGATCGCCGTGCCGGGCGGCGCCGACGCCGCGCGCAGCTGGCCAGGCGCGATGCCAGAGCCGGACGCGCCGCCGAACGTGGAACTGATTCGCTGGCTCATTGCCGCGCAGATGTACGACTCCGCGCTGGCCGAGGTGCAGCACGCCGAGCGCACGCGGGGCGCCTCGCCGATGCTGCAGGCCACGCGCGCGTACCTCCTCAATCGGACGGGCGACCTGCGGCCGGGCATCACCCTGATGCGCCAGGTCTACCCGCAGTTCCTCGCCGCCGGCGGCGAGACGCTGCCGCAGGAAATCCTGAAGGTCATCTACCCTGCGGACTACTGGCCGCTCATCCGGGAGCAGGCGGCGGCCAACAGCCTGGACCCGTACCTCGTGGCCGCGCTGATCGCGCAGGAGTCCACGTTCGACAAGGACGCGAAGTCGAGCGCGGACGCGTACGGGTTGATGCAGATCGTGCCGGCGACGGGCCGGCGGTGGGCGAAGCGTCTCGGGATCCGCAGTTACTCGACCCGGAAGCTCACGGTGCCGGAGGTGAACGTCCGCATCGGCACGGCGTACTTCGCGGCCCTCGTGCAGCAGTTCGGCAGCGTGCACGTGGCGCTGGCGGGCTACAACGCCGGCGACAGCCGGGCCGCGAAGTGGACGTCTGAACGGCGCGGCCTGCCGCAGGACGAGTTCATCGACGACATCCCGTTCCCGGAAACCCAGACCTACGTGCGGCGCATCCTCGGCACCGCCGACGACTACCGGCGGCTGTATGGCGGGACTGCCGCCGTGCCGGCGCCCCCCGCGCCACCGGCCAATCCCAACGCGCCGACGCCGGTCATCATCAGGCCGCCAGTCACGCGCTGAAGAGAAGACCGGGAGTCGGGATCGCCGATCCCCCGGCCGCAGGTCCTGTCCGAGGCGTTTCCATCCGTCCTCGGCTGAGCTTCGTGTGTACTGCCTGCGGGCGGAATGGAAAGCACCTCGGCCACCCGCGGCCGACCGGCGACGCCACAGAGTCGCGTTCTCGTATCTCGCTAGCGCACGCGGTAGACCGTGATCGCGCCGTCGGTGGCGACGCGCGTCAGCCACGGCGCGCCGGCGCAGGCGGCCGCGAGGCCCTGGCGCCGCGTCTCGTCGTAGGCGTCAAAGTGCACGATGACGTGCGACACGCGCAGCTCGAGGAGCAGGTTGCGCGACCACTCGTTGGGAAAATTCACCAGGACACCCGCGAACGTCTCGTAACTGGCCGGCATGAAGCCGCTGTAACCGTTCACCAGCGGCTTCCAGTGCGCGGTGGAGTTCAGCACGTAGGTCGCGTTGCGAAAGATCGAGGCCGGCGTGAAGAACGGGAATTCGGCCACGGCCGTCACGTCGTCCGACCGCAGTGTGGCGTAGATGCGCGGGACGCCCTCAAAGGCGCGGTAGTCGACGGGCGCGCAGAAGATCTCGGCGTGGACGAGGATGAGCAGACTCGCGGCGAGTGCGGGCCACCAGCGGCGCCCGCCCCATCGCTGCTGGAGCGCCGCGACGCCGAACCCGGCGAGCACCGCGATGGCGGTCAGCGCCAGGAAGCCGAAGCGGGCCGGCGCGCGCAGCCCCTGCAGCAGCGGCATCCAGCGATAGAGGAACGCGTAGCCCGGCATCGCGGGGCCGAAGGAGAGCGCGACGCCGGCCACGCCAATTGCCGCCATCATCCGGACGCGCGGGTCGCGAGATCCGCCGGCGAGCATGATGCCGCACCCGGCCAGCAGGATCGCGCCGACGCCGGGGAACATCGCGGTGGCGCCGTCGGCGACGCGATGGCTCCACGCGCCGTAGTGGAATGCGCCCACGGTGAAGAGATAGTCGCGCCACGTGGACGAGAAGCGCGCCACCTCGTCGAGCGACCGCGTGAGTCCCTGGTCGCGCTGCACCAGGTAGTAGGGGACCAGGAACGGCGCGACCAGCACGGCCAGGACGACGGCCGCCGTGGCGAGCGCGCCGATCGTGCGCGCGGGGGCGGTGCGCAGCCATTCGGGGGCGCGCGCCAGGACGGCCACCAACAGCGCGACCGTGACGAGGACCAGCAGGTAGTTGGAGGTCAGGCCCTGGAGCGCGGCGGCGACGCCGAGCCAGAGGGCATCGCGGCGGCGGCCGTGCACGATCACGCGGTCGAGGGCCCAGAGCGCGAGCGGCAGGAACTCCACGTGCAGCGCCTGCATGTGTGGCATGCGGGTCATCAGGTGCGCGTTGAACGCGAAGAGCGACCCCGCGACGGCGCCCGCCGCGGCACTGCCGGTCCAGTGGCGCACGAGCAGGAACATCGCCCACGCCGACAGCGCGAACCCGGCGAGCAGGAGCAGGTTGTAGACGAGCACGGGCGAGGCGCCGGCCCAGCCCAGCGGCGCGCCCATCAGGCCCTGCACCACCATGTGCTCGGAGAAGGCGAGGGCGCGCGGTTGCGGGTGGAAGATGTTCGCGTCGAACAGGTGCAGCGGGTCGCGCGGCGCCTGGTGCGCGACCCACCCGAGGATCCACGCGTTCAGCTGCGTGTCCGCGTTGTCGACGCGCGACAGCCGGCCGGGCGCGGTCGCCAGCGGCCACGTGTGCAGCGCCGCCAGCGCGAGCGCCGCGGCTAGCGCGAGGGCGGCCAGGCGACGATGTCGTAGAGCCACACCGGATCTTTCGCGTGAATCGGCCTGAGGAACTCGGCGTAGCGCGAGAGCTGCCGCTTCATCTCGACGCCGTCCGCCGAGGGGGGCCTCAGCCGCGGAGGACCGCGCCCGCCGGCTGCCACTGGATCCACGTCCAGGCGGCCTCGACGAGCCAGGCCCGCACGCGGCGGTTGCCACTCCGGCTAACACTACTTTGTCATCTTCGCAGTGGCGGATTGCGCTGGAAACCGAGCGCGAGGTTGAAGAGTAGACGGTTGCCTGCAAAGTACTGAGGCGCGACGACTTCCCGCATCCATGCCCGCGCGGCGGGCAGGGTAAGCCGCGGCGCCCCGGCCGATCGCAGCCGTTCCAATTGCAGGAAGGTGAACGCCGCGGCGGTTAGCACGGTGTGATGCGCCCAGCCGGGGTATGTGCGGCCCATCGTCTCCAGGCTGCACGACGTCGTCGCCCCGGGCGCCCACGCGTGCAGGACCCCGCGCACGGCGACGGCATCGCGCAGGCCCAGCCGCTCCAGACCGGCCCGACCGCCCACGGCGAATGCGTGATGAAGTGCTGCAGTGCCTGGTACGACCCCGCGTCGCTCAACCGGCCATGCATCGCCTGCATCGACTTGCGGGTGCTGTCGTTGACGAGACCCGCCAGATAGCGACTCGCCGCATCCCGCTGGACGTGCCGGCCGAAGCAGGGCGCAAACTGATCGGCAAACCCGCCGAAGCGTTGCAGCACCGCACAGGCGTCGGCCTCCGTCATGCATGCCATCGTAGAGAAGTCGCGTCAGTGGTGCAAGTACGGAATACTGAACCACGTTGCACGAACGATTGAATCTGACGAAGTAGTGCTAACCGGCGCCTGATGGCCGCGGCGCCTACGGTTGCTGGACCTTGCCAAGCCCCGGCGCGTCGACGCACCAGATGCCGGCGACCGTCGCTGCGCCGTGGCACGGCATGCGCCTGATCTCGGCGGCCGCCTTCCCGGCCGCGTCAACCAGATCGGTGTAGGCCGGAATCCGGACCGGCCCGCGCGAGTCGACGATCACGCGTTCGCCGGTCAGGAACGTCACGGCGTACGCATCCCAGAAGTTCGCGCGTGCCCGGCGGATGTCATGTTCCACGAGAAAATCTGCCAGTGCCCGATGTGGATTCGCATCGGGCGCTCTGTACGCGGTCCAGATCACGCGGGCGTTGTCGGCCAGGTTGACGCCGCTCCACATGAGGAACGCAATGACAACGGCCGCCCGGAGCGCGAATGCCCGTTCCCGCGCGAGGAACGCAGCCACCAGACCGACAGGCACGAATAACAGCAGATGCAGATATCGCAGGACCGGCGGCGCGCCGACCTCAAGGTTGCACCCGAATGGATACGCCAGCACGGCCACGCAGCCCACCAAGGCGAGGAACACACCAAGCGAGGCGGGCCTGGCCGCCCGGCGCCAGATCCACACCAACCGCACCAGCATGATGGTGATCACGCCGGCGAGGCCCCACGCCAGAGACGCGAAACCGCCGGTCACGACCGCGCTCCGGATTGAGAAATCGTAGAACGGCGTGCTGACCCCGCCGGTGAAGACCGGAACGACGGACGTCAGCGCGTATCCGAGCCTGGAGGGCCACTCGGCCGGCACCAGGCAGGTGTGGTTCATCAGCATCTCGCCCTGCACGGCGGCAGACGTACCAGCCGTCAATCGCTGGACCAGGTCGGCGATTCCCCAGACGAGCGCCGCACCTCCGGCGACCCACGCCAGACGCCGCCCGCGCGCGGCGGTCCACCACGGCCGGATCAGCCCGCGCACCAGCATCAGCGCCGGCAGCGCATACAGCGTGAACTCCCGGTGCAGGTAGCCGAACATCAGCAGAGCGCCGAAGGCAAACGGCCGCCCGCGAAGGACCCACAAAGCCGGAATGTAGAGCAGCGGACCAGTCGCACTACCGCTGTTCTGCATCAGGCTGGCCGCCACGACCGGCGTCGGCATGATGAACGGCAGCACGGCGACAAAGGCCAGTGCCGGACGCAGTTGCAGCCAGCGGGTGATCAGCCGCATCAAGGTCAGCGCAACCGCGATGTTGAGCAGCACCAGCGGGATCTTCATCGCCAGGACCGACGGCCCCAGCAACCAGAAGAAGGGCGCGATCAGCCAGGCCTCGACCGCCATCTGATAGCCCTCGCCATAGCTGAACAGCGGGAAGGCCCGGAACTCACTCAGGTGCTTGGCCATCAGGCCGTAGAGGGCCTCGTCCGAATTAAAGACGATGCCTTCGACGACCACGAAGGTGATGGTACGGACGACGATCAGAGCCACGGCGAGCCAGGCAAACAGCCGAGCCTCATGCACGCCGGAGTCCAGCAGTCCAGCGAGGTGCGAGGCGCGCACGACCAGTACCTGCGCCTGTTGTCCTTCTGGAGTATCGGTGTTCGACACAACGCATGAGAGTAGCAGAATCGCGATGGGTGTCGGTACAAATTCGACGCAGGCGTAGGCAGTACATGAAGTGTCCGGTCCGGCGGCGGGGAGGGTACGGCCCAGGAGGGTGCATGGGCACGGATCCGGGTACCGCGGTGGAGCGGGCGATGGAAATTCAGGAAGTGCTGATGCGGGTCCTGAGTGGGCAGGTCAGCTGGGTGCAGGCGGCGGCGATCATCGGGCTGTCGGATCGACAGGTGCGACGCGGCCACCCGGGGCCGCCGGTCCCGCGGGTCAGAGGCGGTACCGCGCTGGCGGGAAGCGGACAATCTCGTAGAGCGTGACGGGCCCCGCGGTCTTGAGCGGCCGCAGGTACTCGGCCCAGGGGCGCAGCAACCGCCCCATCGTGCCCGCGGCATCGCCGTACAGATCCAGGTGGACGACGACGTAGCGCATGCCGAGCTTCCGGAGCAGCGCGATCGACCCGGGGTCGGGGAACTCCGCGATCGTCGTGACCATCTCGCGGAAGTCCATGGGGATGTTGTCGCGGTAGCCGTTGACCAGCCGCCTCCCGTGCGAGGTCGACGACCGCATGTGCTGCGTGTGGAGATGGACGTCCGGGCGCTTGTCGTAGAACGGGAACTGGGCCACCACGCCGTCGGGCGTGGGGGCGAGCGTGGCGTACACGGGGCTGAGCGCCGGCGGATCGACCAGCCCCAGGGGCGACACGAACAGGTCGGCACAGGTGAGAAGCACCAGCACGGGCGCAGCCAGCAAAGCGCCCACGTGTGCGCCCACGCGGACGACACGCCGTAGGATCGCACCTTCGCCGCAAGCCGCCGCGCATCGTCGAGCGATCGCGAGAAGCCCGTGTCGCGGTTGAGCGCGATGTAGGGCAGGAAGAACGGCAGCACGAAGGCCGGCAGGAGCACGGCGTTGTGCGCAACGTGCGGGTTCTGTCCGCCTGCCCAGTAGAACGGCACCGCGAGCAGCCCGGCGCCGATGTTCGGCTCGGAGAAGCTCAGTGCGCCGCGGTGCGGATAGAAGATGTTGGCGTCGTAGAGACCCCATGGATCAACGACCACCTGGTGCGCGACCCACGCGACGTTCCACACGCTGTAGCGGCCGTCGCCCGAATCGGTCCGGCCCGCGGTGAGGATGCGCGGCGCGAACGGCCACGTCATGACGACCGCAAGGACGCAGGCGGCGATGGTGACGAGGGAGGCTTCGATCGCGCCGGCGCGCCCGGCCGCACGAAGGCGAGGCTGTGGATCGGCGCCGGCGCCGTGGCGACGCCCATCACGATCACGGCCGGCAGCTACGCCGAGCGCTCGATCTTTCAGGCCGGGGAACGGCGGCTGATCGAATTGCCGATGCGGCCGGGCACGCCCCTCATCAGAGGGTCCGAGCCGAACAGGGGTTCCGGCCGTCGCAGGTCGATCCGGGCAGCGCCGACAAACGCCTGCTCGGCGTGCGGATCGAGCCGGCCGACACCGAGACGGGCCGGAAATAGCACGGGCGGGCCCGGCGGCCCGCCCTGGCGACGCACCTCGAGGGCGTCCGGGTATCAGAACCGCGCGACGCCTCCGAAATACAGTCCCTTCAGGCGGGCCTGGCCGTTGTCTTTCTCGACGGAGTAGCGCAAGTCGAGGGTCCGGTAGCCGATCTCAGCGCCAAAATTGTGGGTGAAGTTGACAGTTCCGTTAATGTCCCAGTCGACGTATTGCGCTTCGATCCCAGCGGGCAGGCCCTTGAGGCCCTGGGGCAGCTTGAACGCGGTGAACTCTCCGGTAATCGCCACCCACTTCACGGGGTAGACGCGGGCGGCGATGCCGATGGCCGGGATGGGCGCCCGGGCCTGGACGAACTCCCGTCCGAGCACCGGCGAGCTCAGTTCCACCCGGGCATCGGTGTACTTGGCCTCGAGGATGACCCCGATGTACCCCCAGTCGCGCGAGATGAAGTCGCCTTCATAGCCGATCCGGTAAGTGTTCCACCGGAAGTCGGTCGCCACTTCTGCCGACACCGGGAACCTGATGCCATTGAACACCAGCTCGGTGCTAAGCGTGGTCTGGCCCGTGTAGGCCATCGGCAGGTAGTGGAACCGGAATTTATGGCGCTTCCCGGGCCGAAGCACCGCCCGGATCTCGTACATCATCTTCTTCTGAACGGCGAGGTCGGCCTGAACGTCGATGCTGGTGCCCGGGATGCCGAGCGATTCACTGGACACGACGAAGTCGGGGACGGGGTCCCAGAAGTTGAAAGAGACCTCGACGTGGTACGGCTCGTTGACCGGGGCCTTTGAACTGGACGACGAGGTGGTCGTGCCCGGGCGCGGCAGCGGGCGGTACTGGGCGTGGGACGTGGCGGCCGCGCCAGCCAGCAGGCAGGTGACCAGGAACACCCGGATCGACAGGGTCAGCCGAAGCGTGGGTAACATCGCGAGCACTCCTCGTGCACGCCTGAAACGGCGGCGCGTGCAGACGTAGCCTTTGCAAACGGAGTGCCTGCTGGGATAGGCACGGCCAGCATAACACAGAAGATCTGCGGCAGAGCCGCCGCCGGGCCGGCCGGGCGGCCGCCCCGGGGACCGCGCCGGGACGCGGGGTTGGCGGCCCCGGGGGGCTCCGGTATGCTGAGATCCTCGTGACCGCGTCCACCTGGCGTCTGCTCGGCTACATGGCTCGATACCGGCGCCCGTTCGCGCTGGGCCTCGTGTCCACCGCCCTGGCGACCGCGGCGTCGCTGACGCTGCCCTGGGTGCTGAAGCACGCGGTCGACGACCTGGCGCAGGGCGTGACGGCAGGGAAGCTGCGCGGGTACTCGGCGCTGATCCTCGGCCTGGCGCTGGTGGCGGGCGGCTTCCGCTTCCTGATGCGGCGCATCATCGTCGGATTGTCGCGCCACCTCGAGTACGACCTGCGGAACGCGTTCTTCGCGCGCCTGCAACGGCTGTCGCCGGCGTATTACCACGCGAATCGCACCGGCGACCTCATGTCGCGGGCGACCAACGATCTCAGCGCGGTGCGGATGATGATCGGGCCGGCCGTGATGTACATGACGAACACGATCATCGTGTTCGTGGTGGCCACCACGCTGATGCTCGGGATCGACGCGTGGCTGACGCTGGTCGCGCTCCTCCCGCTCCCCGTCGTGTCGATCGCCGTGAAGTACTTCGGCTCGGCGATTCACCGGCGGTTCGAGGCCATCCAGGCGCAGCTCTCGGAGCTGAGCGCGGTGGCGCAGGAGGCGCTGGCCGGCGTGCGCATCGTGCGCGCGTACCGGCAGGAACCCGCCGAACTCGAGCGCTTCGCGGCGGCCAACCGGGAGTACGTCCGGCGCAACCTCGGGCTCATCAGGCTGCAGGGCCTGTTCTACCCGACGCTCGGCCTGTTCCTCGGCCTCGGCAGCCTGCTCGTGCTCTGGATGGGCAGCCGCGAGGTGATCCGGCACCGGCTCACGATCGGCGAGTTCGTCGCGTTCAACGCGTACCTCGCGATGCTGACGTGGCCGATGATCGCGTTCGGCTGGGTCACCAACATGCTGCAGCGCGGCGCGGCGTCGTGGGGCCGCATGCTCGAGGTGATGGACGCGATGCCCGCGGTGGCGGACGGCGCGGGGCTCGAGGCGGGCGACGCGTGGCCGCCGATCCGCGGCGGCATCGAGGTGCGCGGCCTCACCTTCGCCTACGACGGCCGCGACGTCCTGTCGGATGTCTCGCTGCGCATCGAGGCGGGGCAGACGCTCGCAATTGTCGGGCCGACCGGCTCGGGCAAGACGACGCTCATCAGCCTGCTGCCGCGGCTGTACGAGCCGCCGCGCGGCACGGTGTTCCTCGACGGCCGCGACGTGCGCGACATCCCGCTCTCGACGCTGCGCGGCGCGATCGGATTCGTGTCGCAGGAGCCGTTCCTCTTCTCCGACAGCCTCGCCGGCAACATCGCGTTCGGCGCGCCCGGCCATGGCGGCGCCCAGGGTCCCGGCGGCGCGGCGCCGGGCCCGGCGGCGGTCGCGTCGGCGGCGGCCGTCGCGCGGCTCGACAAGGACGTGGAGGGCTTCCCGGCGGGCTACGAGACGCTGGTGGGTGAGCGCGGCATCACGCTGTCGGGCGGCCAGAAGCAGCGGACGGCGCTGGCGCGGGCGGTATTGACCGACCCGCGGATCCTGATTCTCGACTGCGCGCTCTCGGCCGTGGACACGTACACGGAGGAGGAGATCCTGACGCGGCTCGCCGGCGTGATGAAGGCGCGCACGTCGATCCTGGTGTCGCACCGCATCTCGACCGTGCGCGACGCCGATCTCATCGTCGTCCTCGCCGAGGGCCGCATCGTCGAACGCGGCCGCCACGACGACCTGGTGGCGCAGAACGGCGCGTACGCGGAGATGTACCGGAAGCAGCTGCTCGAGGACGAGCTGGCGGTGGAGGAGTAGGGTGGCCGCCCACGACGAGGATGTCGTCGGCAAAGCCTACGACGCCGTGCTGATGCGGCGGCTGATGGGCTACCTGCGGCCCTACTGGGCGCACGCGCTGACGGCGCTGGTGGCCATCGTGGTCCATTCCGTCCTGCAGCTGGCGCAGCCCTACCTGATGAAGGTGGCGATCGATAATTACATCGCCGCGGGCGATCTGGCGGGGATGGATCGGATCGCGCTGCTGTTCCTGGCCATCCTCGTCGCCTCCTTCGCGCTCGAGTACGTGCAGACGCTCCTGCTGCAGATGCTCGGCCAGTGGATCATGTTCGACCTGCGGCGCGAGATCTACGGGCACCTGCAGCGGCTGGACGTCGCCTTCTACGACCGCAACCCGGTGGGCCGGCTGATGACCCGGGTGACGACGGACGTGGACGCCCTCAACGACCTGTTCACGGCCGGCGTGGTGTCGATCTTCGGCGACGTGTTCACGCTGGTCGGCATCATGGCCGTGCTGCTGACGATGGACTGGCGGCTGGCGCTGGTGGCGTTTTCCGTGCTGCCCCTCATCGTGGTGGTGACGCAGTGGTTCCGGCGCAACGTCCGCGAGTCGTACCGCACCGTGCGCGGGTGGATCGCGAAGATCAACGCGTTCCTCCAGGAGAACATCACCGGGATGGCGACGGTGCAGCTGTTCCGGCGCGAGGCGCGCAACTTCGGCCTCTTCGAGGCGATCAACCGCGGGCACCGCGACGCCAACATTGCGTCGATCTTCTACTTCGCCGTGTTCTACCCGGCCATCGAGATCGTGGGCGCCCTGGCGACGGCCCTCATCATCTGGTGGGGCGGCGCGTGGGTGCTCGGCGGCACGCTGACGCTGGGGTCGCTGGTGGCCTTCATCCAGTACTCGCAGCGCTTCTTCCGGCCCATCTCCGACATGTCGGAGAAGTTCAACCTGCTGCAGTCGGCCATGGCGGCCTCCGAGCGCATCTTCACGCTGCTCGACACGCCGGTCGCCATCACGAGCCCGGCGGTGCCGGCGGCGCGGCCGACCCACGGGCTGGTCGAATTCGACCACGTGTGGTTTGCCTACAGCGGCGAGGACTACGTCCTGCGGGACGTGTCGTTCACCGTGCAGCCGGGCCAGCGCGTGGGCATCGTCGGCGCCACCGGGGCGGGGAAGTCCACGATCATCAACCTGCTGATGCGCTACTACGACGTGAGCCGCGGGCGCGTGCTGGTGGACGGCGTGGACATCCGCGAGCTGGACGTCGCAGCGCTGCGGCAGTTGTGCAGCCTGGTGCTGCAGGACGTGCACCTGTTCTCGGGCACGATCGGCGGGAACGTCCGCCTCGGCCAGCCCGGCATCGCCGACGACCGTGTGCGCGAGGCGATCCGCGCCGTGCACGCCGACCGGTTCGTGGACGCGCTGCCGCTGGGGATCGAGACGCCGGTCGCCGAGCGCGGATCGACGCTCTCGACGGGCCAGAAGCAGCTGCTGTCGTTTGCCCGGGCGCTGGCGTTCGACCCGCGGATCCTGGTGCTGGACGAGGCGACGTCCAGCGTGGACACGGACACCGAGCTGCTCATCCGCGACGCGCTGCACGTGCTGATGGAGGGCCGCACGACCATCGCGATCGCCCACCGGTTGTCGACCATCCAGGACATGGACGCGATCCTGGTGCTGCACAAGGGCCACCTGCGCGAGTCCGGCACGCACCAGGAACTGCTCGCCCAGCGCGGCATCTACCACCGCCTGTACCAGCTGCAGTACAAGGACCAGGAGCGGTAACGGTAGCGCCATTGGGGTCAGAGCCCAGCTCCCTGCATCACCTCGGAACTGGGATCTGACCCCAATGGCTGGTACGCGCCGAGGGCCGGCATCCGCCGGCCCCCTCAACGAGCGCCTAGCCCCTGGTCCCTAGTCCCTACTTCTTGACCACCCGGATGTCGCCGCTGAAGGAGTTCAGCGTGATGACGGCGCTGCCGTCGCCGAAGGTGCCGCGGATGGCCTGGCGTCGCGGCCCGCTCCCGGCCGACGCGGCCGCGTCGCCGCCGAACTTCACCGTCAGTTCGTAGTCGCTCTTGATGTCGCCGCTGAAGCTGCTGGCGCTCAGCTCGAACCCGACGGCGGCGCCGGTCGTGATGGTCACGTCGCCCGAGTGGGACTGGAAGTCGTAGCGCCCGCCCTTGGCCAGCGGGCCGGCGAAGTCCATGTTGCCGCTGACCGAGTTCGCCTTCACGCGTTCGCAGATTACGTCGGTCAGCGAGACGTTGCCGCTCACGCTGTTGAGGTCGAAGCCGCGGGCCTTGACCCCTCTGAGCGTCACGTCGCCGCTCACGCTGGCCGCCGTGATGTCGCCGGTGCTGCCGGCCGTCTGCACGACCACGTCGCCCGACACCGTCCTGGCGGCTTCGAGCGCGGCGGCCGCGTTCACGGTCACATCGCCGCTCACCGTGTTGACGCGCAGGGCGCCGTCGATGGTAGAGACCTTGATGTCGCCGGACACCGAGTTGACGTTCACGATCGCGCCGCGCGGGACCGTCACGATAAAGTCGACCGACGCGTTGATGTTGCGCTTCTCCTGCGGGTACCTGGTCCGCACCTCGACGCGCGTGGCCGTCGCGGTTACCTCGATTTGCACCGCCTTCAGGTCCTCAGCCGTCTTGCCGCGCTTGGTCGCGTCGATGACGACCTGGTCGCCGGTGCCGCCGGTGATCACGACGTCGCCGGAGATGTTGCTGAGATCGAACGATCCGCCCTTGCCGAGCGGCACCGTCTTCGAGAACTTCTCGGTCAGCGCCTGGTCGCCCCACCCGTCGTGCGCGGCGGCCTGCGCCGGCGCGGTGAGGACGAGGCCGAGGACGACGAGCCCGATGAAACATGTCAGTGTCTTCATGGCATCACCTGTTACGACTTGGTCAGTCCCTTCACGATCTTGGCCGCGCCCGCCTGGTCGCCCTTCCGCATGACGTTGATGAGCGCGATGGTGTCTTCCAGCAAGGCCACCTTCTGCCGCAGCGCCTCGAACAGGCTCGTCTGGGCCAGTTCGCTGTGCGGCTGCGTCTGAATCGCCTGGCGGCTCTCGCGAATCGCCATGTCGATGACGCCGAGGTTCTTCTGCAGCGTCTCCGCCACCGCCGGATCCAGGGAGCCCTGATCGGTCTTCACGACCTGCTCCAGCCCGGCGATCGCCTGCGTGTAGTGCGCGTCGGCGATCCGCAAGTGCTCGTCAACGTCTTTGACGAGATCCTTGCCCGATTGGGTTACCGCCGCCTGCGTGACCGGCGCCGGCGCGCGCAGCACCCACAGGCTCGCGCCGACGCCCACCAGCAGCGTGGCCGCCATCGCCAGCATCACGCGCGCGCCCGTCCAGAACGGCGTCGGGCGCGCCGCCTGCTCCTGCTCCAGTCGGCTCGCGATGCGCGCCCAGACCTGCGGCCGCGGCGTGTGCAGCGGCAGCTCGCCGGCGACGCGCGCGATCTCCCGCAGGTCGTCCAGCAGCGTCCGGCACGACGGGCAGGCCGCGACGTGCTGCTCCAGCTCCGCGCGCGCCGCGGGGGCCAGCTCGCCGTCGACCAGATCCTGGATGAGCGCCGCGTAGCGCTCGCAGGTCACATCAGGGGATTGAGGTTCCATCATCGTTCTCCCGCGCGTGAGGGGCCGGCGGCGAAGGGCACGACCTCGCCGCCGGAGCGCGCCGGCTCGGCCGGTCGGCCCCGCAGCAGCGTCCGCAGCCGCATCCGCGCCTTGTGCACCAGCGACTTCGACGTGCCCTCCGCGATGCCCAGCATGTCGCTGACTTCGTGATGCTCGAGGCCTTCGACATCGTGCAGCAGGAACGCCCGGCGGTAGCTGGGCGGCAGCTGCGCGACGGCCCGTTCCAGATCGAGCCGGGTCAGGGCCGCGTCGGGTCGCCACGACGCGTGGGCGTTCGGCTCGAACGCGTCCGGTGCATCCAGGGAATCGGTGACCTGCTGCCGGCGCCCCTGCTTGCTTCGCAGGAAGTCCAGGCAGGCGTTCACGGCCAGCCGATGCAGCCACGTCCCCAGCGCCGCTTCGCCGCGATAGCTGTCGATGCGGCGGTAGACCTGCAGGAAGATGTCCTGCAGCAGGTCCTCGGCGTCGGCCGCGCTGCCCGTCATCCGGTAGGCCACGCTGTACAGGCGGCTGCTGTGCCTCTTGTACAACTCCTCGAATGCCGGCACCTCGCCTGTTCGGCAACGCGCCACCAGCGTCTGGTCCACCCGGTTGGCCTCCATCTGGTCAGACGAGATCATGGGGCCCATTGGTTGCCTGCCTCAGCAGAAGAAGCCGGCTCAAGCCGGCTTCCACATTGGAATCAGCGGTGTCTCCCGGTGGAGACGGCGCGCACCTCGCGCCACCGGCGGATGCGGGTGCCGACGACGATCACGCCGTCGGCGCGGAGCAGGGCCTGTTTGAGAGCGGTGTTGCCGCCGTAGCCGCCCAGGCCGCCGCCGGCCGCCACCACGCGGTGGCACGGCACATCGGCGGCCCGGCAGGTGGCCATGATGTGGCCGACCGCCCGCCAGGCCCGGGGGCGGCCGGCCAGACGGGCGACGTCCCCGTACGTGGCCACGCGGCCCGGCGGAATCCGCCGGACCGCGTCGAGCACCCGGGCCGTAAAGGGCGAGGTCCGCACGGCCTGCTCAGAAGCGGACGCGCAGGCCCCCGCCCGCCTGGACGCCGCCGAGATCGACCGTCGTCGACTGACCGCCCGGCGGCGTCAGCGAGGCGGCCGCGCGGGAGAACCGGACATGCCCGCCGACGCCGATCGACCGCGTGAACATGTAGGTCACGTCGCCGCCCACGGTGAATCCGGCGGCCGAGCCTGAGACGCGCGCCGTCTCCACCCCGGTGAAGGTCGCCGCGTCGTACGGATACGACTCGGTGAACTGGACCTTTGTCGGCATGTCCGCGCGCACGCTGAAGAACGCGGGCCCCCCGAACACCTGCAGGTCCGTCCGGGCGTTGAGCCGCACCATCCACGAGCCTTCAATCGCGACCATCGTCTCGCCGCGCCCCAGGCCGGACGCGGTGCCCTCCACCGATCGCGGCCGGTTGAAGAAGAACGGGTGAGGCAGACTCGCGGTGACCTCGGCCGGGCGCGTCGACCAGAAGCCGGTCACGCCGGCGCCGAGCGCGAGGCGGCGCCAGACCCGTACCCCGCCGCGCACGGCGACGATCGCGCCGCTGGCGTCGGGCAGCGTGGCCACCATCGTGGCGTTCTCGGCGTAGAGGCTGTAGGTCACCTCGGAGGTGAAGCCGGCCGAGGCGAACTGCCCGCCGCCGTCCGCGCTCACGAAGACCTTTGGAGGCTTCTTCGGCTTCTTCGGTTTCGCGGGGGTCGCCTTTGCGGGAGTCGCCTTCGCCGGAGTCGGCTTCGCCGGCTGCGGCTTGGCCGGCTGCGGCGGCGGCTTCGCCGTCGCGGGCGCCGCCTGGGCGCCGGCGCGCAGCCCCGCGGTCTGCCCCAGCGCCGGTCCTGCCGCGCTGATCGCCACGGCGGCCGCACAGGCCGCCGCCAGTGTCCGCCACCTGCTGGCTGATGTCGTCGTCACAGGAGCCTCGCTCGCGCCGGCGTCACTGGACGCCGACCGCCGTCCACGCCTGGATCAGCGCGCGTTCCGCGTCGCTGCCGCTGCCATAGAGGTCGCGCGCTGCCTGCAGCGTCGCCGCGCGCGCCAGCGAGAACGTGGCGTTGGACGGGAGCATCTGCGTGAAGGCCCGGTAGAAGACCTTCTCCATCTTGTCGCGGTTCGCGGCGCCCACGCCGGTGACCGAGAGGCCCGACGTGCGGTTCACCCCGCCCTCGACCGCCAGGTAGAACGCGTGGTTGATGATGCCGGAGTTGTGATGAACCCCGCCGTTGTCTGCGGTGCCGGTGTACCGTTTCGAGTAGTGATCGGGATCGCCGAACGCCGCCGGGTTCGCCATCGACCGGAAGCCGCCGATCGGCGACGTCAGGTCTTCACCTACCAGGTAGTCCGCCTTCATGTACCCGCTGCCCGCCGGCTGGTAGTAGAACTCGACGCCCGCGCCCAGGATGTCGGAAAACGCCTCGTTCAGCGCCCCTGACTCGTTGCGGTAAATGAGGTTCGACGAGTAGTCGGTGATGCCGTGAGCGAGCTCGTGGCCGACCACGTCGAGGGCGCCGGAGAAATACGTCCACTTGTATCCCCCGGCGGTGACACTTTGCGGCAGCCCTTCGCCGTACACCATCACGCCGTCGCCGGCGTAGAAGGCGTTGAGGTAGTAGAGGTTGATGACCGAAGCCGGCTGCGACGCATAGTCTTCACGCTTCACGGGATGCACGAAGCTGAGCATCGCCTTGTTGCGGTTGTCGAGCCCCTGGCGGTTGAAGCGCGCGTACCAGTAGTCGTAGGTCCAGCCCGCGTAGGCGTGGGCGTCCACGGCGGCCGGATCCGTCCAGTCGTTGTCACCGTCGGCGGCGTAGTCGCTGTCGGCCGGCTTCACCTGTCCGTTGATGATCTGCTCCAGCCGCGTCCGGTTCCCCTTCATGTCGTAGGTGGAGATGGCGGTGGGCCGCATCCCGTCCTGGGCGAGATAGGTCCCGTTGCGCTGCGTCGTGCTGATCTTCTTGGGGTCGTCCCAGACGCCCTTGCCGGTGCCGATGGCCGTTTCCAGATTGCTGTACTGGAGGACCACGTCCCCGGATCGCGCGTCGATGAAATAGACGACCAGATCCGAGGGCGTCATGACGCGCGCGCGCCAGGCGAGCGCGAACCCGCCGGCGTCCAGCGGCAGCACGACCAGTTCTGGCGCGCGCGCAGCGGGCAGCCGGACGCCGGTCAACCCGGCCACGACGTCGGCCGCATCGTCGGCGCTCAGGGCGGGGGCCGCGTCGAGGGCGATGCCGGGATAGACCGCCCCGAAGACCGAGAGCGTCTGGCCGTTGGCTTCCTGCCGCACCAGTTCGCCGCCGATCACGCGGACGCCACGGTAGAACTGATCGAAGCGCGCGACGCTGCGGCCGTCGACGAGCGAGTCGGCCTCGCGGCTGCGCAGGATGAGCGCGCCGGTGCGCTCCTGGCGCGTGATCTCGGCGTCCATGTCGCGGATCTCCGCCGTGCGGACCGCCGCAACGGCGCGCGCGCCCCGGGGAGACTGCGCCAGCGGGCGGCCGGGCACCGCGAGGCAGGCGACGACGAGCACCAGAAGCCAGCCGCGGTGCCGCGAATGAGACGACATGAGTCCTCCAGATACAGGCTGGAGTCGAGCCTAGGCGACCGGCGGGAAGGTGTCAAGCCGCCTTCGCCCGCTGCGCCCGCCTTCCTGCGCAGCGGGCTGCGGCGGCCAAGGCCTGCGGGCGGGCGACGGCGGCCAAGGCGTGTGGGGGGGCTTACGCCGCCGTGGTGTCGAGGAAGGCGAGGGGATCGACGCCCGTGGCCTGCGGATCGACTGGGCACGCGATGCGCGGCAGCGCTCCGGCCGGGCTGTCGTCGTCCCACAGGGCCAGATCGACCGGGACCGCCAGCCGGCCCCCGTCCGGGCCGGTGATCACGCGAACGGTCGGCCGCGACGGGTCAAGCGCGTGAATCTGCAGTACGACGGCCAGGGCGCCGGTGTCCAGCCTGACGAGATTCCCGATCGGGTAGATACCCATCAGCTGGCTGAACCGGCGCACGAGGTGCTGGTCGAACCGCGCGCCGTCGTGCTGCTTCAGCACGGCGATGATCCGGTCGGTCGGGAATGCCTGCTGGTACTCGCGCTTCGATCGCATCGCGTCGTACACGTCGGCGATGCCGCACAGTTGTGTGGCGAGGTTCAGCGCGGGCCTCCGGACGCCGGAGGGGTAGCCCGTGCCATCCACGCGCAGGTGGTGTTCGAAGGCGACGATCGCCGCCAGCGGCGGTAGCTCGAGATGGCGGCGCAGCATCTCCGCGCCTTCCACCGGGTGCCTCTGCATGATCCCGAACTCGTCGCTGGTCAACTGCCCTGGCTTCGTGAGGATTTCGGGCGGCGTCCTGATCTTGCCGATGTCGTGCATCAGGCCGGCCAGGCCGAACTGCCGGAGCTGCGCCCCGTCGAACCCGAGGCCGCGCGCCTGGGCCATGGTCAGCACGCTCACGTTCACCATGTGCGTGAACGTGTAGTTGTCGTACCGGGACAGGGCGGTCAGCGCCATCATCGCGCGCGTGTTCTGGCCCACGGCCTCCGCCAGGATCTCGACGATCGACTGCGCGGCCACCGGGTCGGGGCTGCCGTCGCCGCAGGTCTGTTCCCAGAGGCGTTGGGCGCCGGCTACCGCATCGTCGTACGCCGCGCGGATCGCGCCGGTGTCGGCGCCGCGGCCGGTGCCGAAGCGATTCTGGACGTGCAGCCGGCCGACCCGGATGTTTGCGGAGCCGAGTCTCTGGAACGCGCCGTCGTCGTCGCCGCGCGCCGGGCGGCAGGTCGCCAACCGCTGGAGAAAGTCCACCAGCTCCTGGCGGGTCACGCCGCGCTGGATGACGAGCCGCTGGAGGCCGATCGCGCGGAACCGCTCGGCGGTCTCGCTGGTGCCCGGGCCGCCCGTCAGCGGGACGTCGTCGACGACGACCTGCCGGTCGACCACGCCGATCACGACCTCGTCAGCGCTGGTGAGGATCCGGTCGACGTGGTCGGCGAGCTGGTCCGTCGCGCGCGCCACGATCGGGTGTTCGGGCGAGTACAGCTGCACCGCCTTGAGCCCGCCCGAGAAGCACCGCACCAGTGCCTGCGTGGCCGCGATGCGCCGGGCCTGATCCGTCATGCCGATTTCCTCAGTGAGGGGGCGGTCCGCGCGGCGATCAGGGTGCGCGCCACCGCGCGTCGCCGGCGGGGACCGCTGGCGGCGGCCTGTTCGATCACGCGCCAGGCGTCGGGCGAGCCGACCTCCGCCAGGGCCGTCAGCGCGAGCCTGTGCATCGTGCCCATCCGGAACGGCGCCCAGCACTGCCGGCGGTCCACGACCGCGGCGAGAGCGTGGCTGGCCTGGGGGCCCCCGATGGCGCCCAGCCGCGGGATGGCGCGCGCGTGAATCGACCAGAGGACGCCGCGGTACGGCAGGTGCTGCACCAGGTAGGCGATCAGCGGTCGCGCTTCTTCGTCGGGCAGCGTCCAGATGACACTCATGATCGTGCTGCCCGCCTGATCCGAACTGCGGGACAGCGCGTTGCCCAGCGTCTCAAAGGCGGCATCGATCCCCATCATCGCGATGGCCAGCGTCGCCTCGCGCTGGACGTGGGGCTCCGAGTCGCTCAGCAGCGATTCGAGCTCGCCGAGGGCGTCGTGGCCGCCGAACTCGCGCAGCAGCAGCACCGCCGTGCGACGCACCCTGGCGTTGAGCGACTGGCGCAGCCGCTCGACGGCCTGTCGGCCGGCCGGGCCGAAGCCGATCAGGATGCCGATCAGGTGCTGGCGCGGGCGCGTGCGCTCCTCGCGCGACAGCACTTCGGCGAGCGGGCCGACGATGCCCGTGCCCAGCGCCTGGCAGAAGCGGCGGACGGCGTCCACCGTGAGCCGGTCCGACGTGTCGAGCTGGGACGCCACGTGGCGCATCATCCCCGACGTGAGGATGTTCCCGAGCACAGCCGAGGCCGCGTCCCGCACGGCCACGCCCGCATGCGACTCGGCGTGCTGCCGGATGGCCTCGATCAGGAACGCCGCCGCGGCGAAGTCGCCCATGACGAGCAGCACATTGACGCGGTTGAGCGCCAGGTCCGCCAGCG
>Ga0315287_10001853_pt1 | contig 19734 bp, 20 predicted proteins | sample YL17G11_0_MG_FD_205037 | JGI IMG/M metagenome (GOLD analysis project Ga0315287, IMG submission 205037) | Sediment microbial communities from Yellowstone Lake, YNP, Wyoming, USA - YL17G11_0 | ecosystem: Environmental > Aquatic > Freshwater > Lake > Sediment | place: USA: Wyoming | collected...
ACCATCTCCCCAGTCTTCAGATTCTATTGATTTATCGGCATGATTCTAAGTTCTGGCTTGTATTTTTCCCAGAGGATTTCAATAGCATTAAGGAAATGTGTGTGCATTTCTATCACGCCTACGATTTTTTGTAGTAAATTAAAATATTCTCCAATTCTAATTATCGGAAGGGAGACTTCGAAATTAATTTTACTAGGAGAGTATTGTTCGCAATCCCATAACCTCAGGTTGCCATTGGGCAGTATCTCAAAACGACCGTGGGCAAATGCATTTCTTATGTGTCTCGAATCAGATTTTCCATCAGGGGCTAGAATGTCAATAGAAATGATTTCCTCAATCTTGCTCATTTCGATAGGAATCCCTGCCTGAGTGTACCAAGATTTAATGCGAGCTATCAGGAATCTAATTTTCAATTCGAAGATTAATACATATCCGATTGCGAGTAGGAAAACTATCGTATCTCTATCGTTTGTTCTGTGCAATGCTTCAACAAGAGGCTTCAGGACATTCTCAAGATGATTTGCTTGTTCCTTTGTCCATTTAACTTCATGAAGATTGATGCTCTCTTCCGCTTCTTCTTGGTCTTGTGAGACTTCGATGCGAACTTCCGAGCGTGAGAGTCTGTTCTGTTCCTTCTGTTCCCTTAGAACATTAAAAATATACTGAAGAATCTCATCAATTCTCTTGTAACTCCGTGATAGGGGTGCATTTTCTTGGAGAATTTCAAGTTGATAGAGATTGATGAAACTCTCAACTAAATCCCAATCCCACATCTGCTGGTCAGAGTACTTCTTAATGACCAAATCAAAGGCTTTCAACGAATCAGTAAGATTCAATTCTTTGAGCAGATGTTCTGATTGAACTAGCAGCCCGTAAGCAAGCGCATCGACAGCCAAATCAGTTGGGTCCGCCTTCTGAATTCTCGCTGGCATTTGAACACCGGCTGTCCTTTATTAGGGTGTGTAATGTCCTCTCCTTTATCGAACATCCAATCATATCGGAAAATCAAATTTCAGTTTCCCGATTTATTTCCAAGACAATGTTTTTTATTTCCTCAGGAATTTCTTCTTTCTTGATTTCTTTTATTATTTTGATAGCGTCCTCAGTCCTAAATCCCTTCTCAGATTGAGATTCGAAAAGTTGCATGAGTATATTCTTAAGATTCTCTCCGCTCTCATATCCATTCATTGCTCTTGTTATATCATCGGATTTAAAATTCGGAAAAGCTCTGCTAATTGCAGCAGGAACAGCAAAGTAATTTTCAATTTCAAGGCGAGAGAGGATTCTAATCTTTGATTTATCAATACAATCGCATTCTTTCAGATAATTATCCTTTTGAATCTTCTTCTTCTCAATTTTGTCAATATCTCCATCGAAAATAACTAAGTATGGACGTTTCAGTTTTGAGATGTATTTTGATTGAACGAACGTCTCGGTCTTATTCCATCCACCCATGCCTAAGGACACGATTCTCTTATTGGAAGGACTGTCTTGAGAAAATAATTCAATTGCTCTTCCAAAGTATGCTTCATCAATCTTTCCTTCGACTAGGAGTATCGCCTCATATTCGAGGGTGTCCCGTACTGTTACACCAAGTTCTTCTCCGATTTCGATTAATGAGGTTGCAGATACATGAGATGCCGTTGTCTTCCCCTTTTCTCTTTTTATCAGACGAAGGGATGAAATCGGTGCTTCAGCGACAATGGACGGAGAATGGGTCGTAATGATTAGCTGAATATCCTTTTTCTCTGTCATTTCCATAAGGAATCTCATGAATTCTCTCTGTTTTTGCGGATGAAGATGAATTTCTGGTTCTTCAATCCCGATTATATCTGTTTTCGCAAAATCCATACCAAATACGCTAGAAAAAGTCTGCTGTGCCCCAGAACCTGTCTGGTCAGAGCGATGTTCGCCAATGTAAAATTCAATCATATGTTCATTATTTTCCATTGCCTTGAAATCTCCATAATCTGGAAAAAGCCTAGCGAAATCATTCTTGATTTCTTGTAAATCAGTCCGCCGATGCGCCAATTGGGTAGTTTGAGCTGATAGTACAAGTTTGGGAATGTTTTTCATGTCCTCTAATTTTGGGGAAATTGTCGGTTGGATTGTTTCTTTTGGCAAATATGGTAAGTCACGTTCAGCAGATATAATGTGAAACCGCTCCCTTGGTTTGCCGATTGACTTATGTTCGAATTCACCAGTGAGAAATTCGCTTAAGCGGTGGATAACAGAAAAATCTCCTGCTTGAGAAAGATTGAATGCCTTTGAATTTACATCATAACTCAATCTCAGTTCATTATTTCCTTCTTGATTCTTGAAAAATACTACCCCTTTATCACTGACGATTTCATCCATATCGGCGATAATCTCTGGGGGTTTGATACTTCCCGTTATTGTGCATTTGAATGTAATCGCTCCGATTGCATCTATGGATTTTATTTTCTGACCATTTATTATCCACCTCGGGGGTCTGCCGAGAATAGAATTCCATTCTTCTTCGGAAAAATCAAACGTCAGATTTGCCACGATTTTGCCTTCTTTATTACCAAAGAAAGGACGAAAATCAAAGACATCTCTAAAAGTGATGGTAAATGAATTGCTGTGCGTCGGCGAACCTTCAAACGAAAATTGATTTCCTGATTTTCCCGCAAAGATTTTCATTATGAATTCGATGGCTCTAAGAACTGAACTTTTTCCAGCGTCGTTTTTCCCTACTAGGACTATCAAGTCATCGAAATCAATTTTGAAATCTCTTAATGACCGATAACCGGTGATTTCCATCGAGACTATCTTCATTCGAACCCACTCGACATACCGTCAGGGTTACTATTGGTTATCATCTTTTTCATATGCATTTTGAGGTGTTCCTCTCTCAATCCTACCACTTTCACCCTGATATTAGGCTGAAACCAGGAGAACAACCCGATTCAATGGAAGAATTTGATTGAAAAATGCTCATGTGTGTTTGAGAGCATTAAGGCAGTTGAGTTCATTTCTGGTTATCGAAATTTATTTAGATCGGCTCTGAATGAATTGATGTTATAAACGCAGTCAAATCTTTCAATCAATCTATTAAATCGCTCTCTACCATCCGAAGAGAGCCAGTAATTGCCGTCCGTAATCCAATGGAATTGAAATCTATAATCCTTCTTCAATGATTCAAGAAGTGCAACATATTCATCATCATTTATCCCGATTTTGGTCCCAGACGTCGTATAGAAATTTATTTCGAAGAGATGCTTGGGTTTGCCATCGGAGAAGATGACGATGTCGAAAACCTTAGGTTTCTTATCTTTGGGTTTGACGACCCCCTCAACCTTCTTCTCGGTGCAGAATATTTTTCCAGGTGGGAAATCTCTACCGAGATCATTACGCACATCGTACCTAAGAGCCCCAATCTTCTTGCTTCTGAGCAAATCATCAATATTGACATATCCAGCATTAATAAGGATGTCAACGATCTTATTCTTTGCAAAATCACCATGAAGTCCTTTGATATCTGCAGTCCTTCGTTTGAATCCGAGATAATCCTTGAGTCTGATAGATGCCAGGAATTCTCCTAATTTTAGATCCGTCAATAGGTAATTGGAAAGGCGGATAGCACAATCTTCGAATTCTGGGCTGCAAATACGCTCGGCAAGTACCTTCGGATCCTTGGAGATACTCGAGGCGTATTTCGATATCGCCATTTTCAGGGCGGCAACAATGAGTTCCTTGTCTTCTTTGCTCGTACCTTTCAATAGTTCGTCCAGGGAATTATTGTCTAAAGCGATCTTCTTAATGTATTCCCCTGTCATTTCGCGCAGATTGGGGTCATTTCTAAGATTGAGCAGTGCGTATTCGTAGACTGATTCTAATTTTGGAAGGTTCAGTCGATCAACATCAAAAAAGAAATGAATTAATTGTGCGTTGGAGAATCTCTGTTCTCTGAAGAGTGCTTCAAAGACTGAGAAGCTTCTCGGATTGCTCATGATATAATCTGCTAGACTGCTGGGATCCCAATCCTTTTTTGATTGAATCTGATCGATTTCCTTAGAATATTCCTTAATGTCAATCACAAGATCCCCGTACTCCTCTTGTCGGAATTCCAAGAACGAAACGCATGCCGCGAATTCTACATACTTGGTGTTCTTCTCATTCATTCCAAATCCCCCATATCTTCTCGCATTACCTGTAGTCTTCAATCCGTCGAGATCGCTCAATCGCCCTTTTCTTTTTCAGATCAACTTTCAGATCAGAGAATCGCTTGATTGAAAGGTCAAGATATTCCTGGTTACTATCAATTCCAATGAATTCACGGCCATAAGAATATGAAACGAGACCGGTAGTCGAACTGCCAGTAAAAGGATCGAGGATTAGATCGCCTTTATCGGTGCTTGATAGAACAACTCGTTTCAGCAATTCCATGGGTTTCTGAGTGGGATGCTTTCCATATTTCTTCTCGGAGGGGGCGGGGGCAGAAATTCCCCAAACTGATCTCATCTGTTTGCCATGTCTCTTGATGATATCCTTCGGCCAAGTGCCGTTCTTCATAACCTGATAATTAAACTTGTGCTTGGCTTTCTCACTCTTTCTAGCCCAAATAAGAGTCTCATGGCTTGCAGCAAAGAACCTCGTGCTCAGATTTGGAGGGGCGTTGGGCTTGTACCAACAAATATCATTCAGCAAATGATAATCGAGGGATTGTAGAGCGTACCCGCAAGCATAGATGGAGTGATAGGTACCGCTTATCCAGATCGTCCCATTCTTCTTGAGGACTCGTTTGCATTTCGAAATCCATTCCTTATGGAAGGCATAATCGAGTTCGATCCCTTTACTGATGTCCCAATCTCCTTTCTTGACTGGAGCCCTCCTTCCAGAATGGCATGTGAATCCTCCATTTGATAAGTTATAAGGGGGATCTGCGAAAATCATGTCGACTGATTCCTCATCTAATTTGTCTAACAGCGCAAGGCTATCAGCCAGGTACAGCTTGAAACCGGGTTCAGCGAAATAGGGTTTCATTATTATTGTCACGAAGCGATCTATCTCCCAGATTTAAGAATGATCCATCCAAAATACGAGACCTTAGATAGATCATTTACTGTAGTGGCAAGGATTGTCTCTGCGATAATAATGCTCAAAATGCTTGAAACGTTTGCCTGAGATCGGAAAAAGCCTTTATCACAGACGAGCGATTCAAGATTTGAAAAAAATGGAAGAAGAAGAGGTACGAAAAAGAATACTCGAAACTTTATATCATGAGTTTCTCAACAGCCCGCAAGGTATTGCAGAAATCCAATCGAAGGAGATTGCTGAGACTCTGAATTTCAGTGAAGAATCTATTAATAGAAATTTAAGATATCTTGAAGGAAAGAAGGAAATCGAATGCGAATGGCTTACTGATGATTATGGTTTTGTAAGAATCACTAGTGACGGAATAGACCATTTCGAAAGACTTCAAAAAGAAAAGATGAAAGAACAAATAGTAAATACGTATCAAAAACGTTCAATCCCGGAATGCCCGATTACTTTTGAAAATAAGCGAACGACTCAAGAAACAGTAATCTTAGAAGATGACGGAGACGACGTCGTTCTATCTTTTGCTGGTGAAGATAGAGTTTACGTTAGAAAGGTCGCAGAGTGTTTGATAGAAAACAACGTCAAAATCTTCTATGATGAATACGAGGAAATTGCAATGTGGGGGAAGGATCTAATCCCCCACCTTGAATCGAGAATATCACACTCAAGATTCTTTGTTCCATTTATCTCAAAGCTCTATGTAAAGAAAGCTTATCCCTCATATGAGGCACAATGCGCTCTTGCCAAGGCCATTCAAGAAAAAGACCCGTTTATTTTACCCGCGCATTTCGATGACACGAAGCTTCCGGGTTTACCATCTTCAGTAAAATACATTAGTCTTTCAGATAAGAGCCCTGAGAAGTTTGCACGAATGATAATTGAGAAAATGAGAGTTCTAGATGTAAATTACGATTCAAAACATAAAGAACAGATGATAGTAAAGAACTCGACCTCCAGATTAGAAGAAAAGATCCTCTGGAAGGGGCAGATAACTATTGAAACAGAAAAGGCATATGATTTTAAATTTAATAAAGGAGACATTATTAAAGGATTAATTAAGGAAAATAGCAATCAGAATTTTGATTTCTACATAATGAATGAGAAAAATTATTCATTATCATTAGGAGATAGGTATGGGTGTAATGTTGAGAAGTCTTATTGCGATAAATCATCGTATCTCATCGAGTGGAAAGTGCGGAAAGAAGGTGTTTGGTATTTCAATTTTGACATGTTTGGAAAAAGGAAACAGAGAACAATAGACATCAATCTAAGAAAAATTGATGCAACAGACTAATGTGGGGAAGCGAAAAAAAATATTGATAGCTTCATCATCGTTTTCGTGCCCTTTCATAATGTTTGAGATTTCAATTAATATAAATCTCGAAATAGATGAGCATCGGATTTAGAAGAAAGGAATAAGATGTAACTTATCTACGCAGCCCGTCTTCCTCGCATCGAGACAAGGGCTCCGACAATTATTCCGGCTAGCGCAATCATTAAGACCAGCGTTCCGTAAATGGGAAAACTCAAGTAGATTCCGATAGGAACGATAATAGTCGAGGCAATGAGAAGTCCGACTCCAAGCAACGGAAGAAGATGAAAAGTATCTGCGAAGACCCCTTTCATAGGAATAACAATATCCCTCCACGGTGAAGGTAGTGGTCCTCCAGCGGCAGTCAACCATCTTTGGGTTTCAATGACTAATTCTTCAGTAATAACCTCTGGATGATCCCAGAGAGTCTTGATGATGGTTAATAGGATTTGAGTAAGTCTCTCGGATTCATCGAGTGACCCCGCCCTAGCTTTTCGCTTAATCTGCCTTAGGCTCTGTTCAATTGATTGAGAAAATTGAGAATGGCGAGAGTAGAAGAAATCCTGCGACCACCGAACATTTGCCGGGATAGATTCTAACGCTTTAATGCAGACGCTCCTTAGTTTTCGGAGTTCCCTTTTCTTGACAGCTGAACCGGGAGCCGAAGAATATTTTTCCAACACCTTTGCGACTTCTAACAGTCTTAGAATAAGGAGAACGCGGAAGGATGGAGCCCGATAGAATAGACTCCAAATTGAAAGAATGAAGACCAAGATTATTATCGATATTGTCTGAATGAAAGAGATGTCCCAACCTAAGTAAAGTAAAGCAGTAGCGGCAATTAAGGCAGCAAGCACGACAAGGGCTTTCTTGAGCTCTCGATATATCTCTTGGCGATGTGCTTCTTTTGCTTCTTCCCAAATCTCGCGGATTCGTAGGTCTATTTTCTGAAAACCGATTTGATTCTTAGTATTCATTTCGTAGCCCCTTATCAATCAGCACTGTCAGGAATGAAGTCAGTTTATCGAATTCTGGTGAACCTTTCAATGACATCCCTGTGAGAATGATGCCTCCACGTCTAACTGGGAGAAATCCAAGAACGATACCTGCTCTTTTAGTGGCAACGAGTATCTTTTTCACAGCGCCGTATTTTTCCTGGATAGGGCGCCATACAGAAACAATATCCGTTCCTCCCTTATCAGCGAGCGGCCCAAATAAAGCGATTGATCCTTCTGGCTGCTTCACCGGCTCGTTGTCTTCCCACCACTGTCCTGAGTCGACATTTACATGGAAATATTTCTCAAGTCTATTTTGACCCTCTATCCTACCTCTCGGACTATCGGCAAAGTAGAACGGCCAGCCTCCTGTGCAGACAAAAATTCCTCCGCGTTCAACATAGTTTACGATTTGATTCAGACTTCGCTCTGATTTGTTATCCTCCTCGGGATAGTCCTCTCCGAACGGATTAACAAGCATTTCATAGATGGGTTCGTCAAGGAGAGCCCCGATGTCTCTAACACTTAACCGCTTGGTGAGGAAACCTCGCGATCGTAACAAACTTTCCCATTCATCTGGTCCGTAATTTGTACGCGTTCGACGACATTGACCCCATGGCTCAGTTCCGTGAAGTATTGCGACTCTATGTGACTTCTCAGTCGTCATGCTATTATCACCATGAACCCTCCAGATTGATTCCACTTCAAAGACTATGGAACACTGGGACGATATATATCATTTTTGAATAATTCATATCTCATCCTCCGTTCACTTCCCAGTCACGAAATATTCAGAAAAGCATTATCTCATGATGATGAGATTACTAGAGGAATGGAAATGGATAATATCGATTGGGCTTTCAAAGGGAGCGAAACAATCAAGGATATTTTTATTCAAAGATGCCGAGAGAATAAGTGGAACATCATATATTTCGACAATTTACTTAGGGATTTAAGAGAATACAAATGTAATGGGATTCCTGAAAAACTCTCGAGAGATATTCGAACCTTCGAACAGATATTATCATTCTTCTCAGAATTGAAATTTGCAAAGTATCTGGCTCCGAAATGTGCCCGGATTTCAATGATACCGACGTCAACCGTTAGATCCGCTGACATCATTTTCTCTGATGGAGGATCTGAATGTCTCATAGAGGTCACTAGCATGAGAGATACTGAGATATCTAATAAAATTATGAGTTATATTCGTTCATTTCTAATGGAAAATAAAGATCTGGGATATTTAATTGGCGTCGAACTCAAAGAAGAACTATCAAAGATTGAATTGAATCGGGAGGAGCGAAAAAAACAGTATGATATGCTGAAGAATAGCCTGGATACATTTAATAGGATTGTCTTGAGCAAACCTCACGCGACTTCACCTTTTAAGATAGATACGGAAGGGGCGATATTTAATATCGAATTAACTGAACAAGGAAAATCAATCCTCATGTATGTCCAGACAGCTTGTGTGAAAATAGAGGATGACGAGCTGCTGCCCATAATCAGCAACCTAATTCTCTGGAAAGCCGAAAAACGTGCTTCATTCGATTCGGATTATAAGAAAATGAAATACTATGTTGGTTTTGATTGCGAAATAGACTTGATCGGGAACAATCTGTTTGATGAATTGTCATATGGAACATCAGAAACTTATCATGAACGTTTAAGAAAGGAATGGCATGAAAAAATGAGGTTTCCTATACTGTTCAATCCAAACGAATCTAAGATCCGCAAAGCATCGAAAACGGGATGGATGGAATTTCTAGCCAAGAAATTCCTGATTCCAGATAGCTCGAAACTCGCCCATCGATCAAAGGAAGGCATCTTCATCTCTGAAGTCGGTATGGATAATGTGACGGGTGTTATTGTGAGATTCAGAACAGGGAAATTTGGTTTTTACCCCAATCCCTTCTGTGAAAAGGAAATAAACCTTGAAGGAGAGACCCCATTCTTCGTAACATAAATGTAGCCAAAATAGATATTTTTATTAAGCAATATCTGCAGTTAGAGGAATACTGGAGGAGGTGGTATGATTAATGCAAATCCTAGATACTGAGAGTCTTAAGAAAAAAGTGGATAGGTTACGAGAGCAGGGGGTAATAATCCCCTCTGCATACCCACCCCTCAATCTAGAAGCTTCCTCAGAGTGGTTCAGAGGATGCCTCGGAGAAGTAGAAGTATTGGAATTACTGATAGGAGTATTTGCACCACATAACTTGGAACTCAAACTACGATCGGATGTCGGTGACGTTGACATCGAGATACACTCAAAACCTGCATATCTCCTCCAAGTGAAGGATCTATCCATCAATACTATAAGACCAACGGAAGATGATGAACCTCTTGAACTTGAAAAGGTAATCTCCAGCGTCATTAATAAGGCGGAGGAAGACATCAAAGCAAGTAACTGGGGTGGTGGCGTTTTCGCGAACTTGAGAGTTCATATGAATAATGATAAAGTTCTTGCTATGTCCGGCGATAGCGTACTAGTTAAAGAATGCAATAAGAGACTCCACATGTATGTAATAGAAGTCGATCCGGCCATATATGAAACATCATTGAGATTGAAGCTCGAAAAATGCATTAATAAAGCGTATTCCCAATTAAGAGATCACAAGAATAATGAAATCATCGTTCCGGTTCTGAATATGAAGAGATACCCTCACAACCAAGCCGTGGCATATAAAGCCCTGAAGGAATTATTCAAAGCCAAGCCAGGATGGACTGAAATTGGGGGTGTCCTAATGATCACGAATGATTATTGTAGGCATGCAGATAGTTCCGGTTTTCATCATATAAGAACAAGATTGATAGGAATTGAAAATCAAAATGCTAATAAGGAAAGAAAATTGGAACTCTATCGATTCAATCCGAACCTTGATGATGAAGACATTCATGAAGAGAACAGAATCATTTTTCATCCAATTCCATGTGGAACGCCCTTCGAGATCAGGGGAAACGATGTCTTCGTTGATGGGATCAGATTTGGAAGCACTCCTTGGAACCTGAGTTATCCAACTGATGTGAGATTTCAATCAGAGTCAATCTCAAAATGAAAAGGAGAAGTGTTATCTTTGTTTGCCACTTTCAAGCAATGCAAGAAATCTCTCCTTCGTGTAGATGAAGATGCTCCCTTTAAGAAGGGGGCATCCATATTCACATAGAGAAAGTGGTAGGAAAAAACCTTATCTCCTGGCGAGGGAATGAGCGAGGCGAGTGGAAATGGAAGAAGAACAATTATCGGAAATCGAGGCTTACTGGATAAAGAAAGAAAAATGGATTTTTGTAATTCTTATTTGTCCATTCTCATTGTATCTCGTTCTTATGGGCTTGATATTGCGGAATTTTGATATTACGTTCCTCATAAAGAATCAAGAAATGGGGATAGAAACGGCTCAATTCTTCGCATCAACGATATTTCAGAGTTTGGCAGCCCTTTTCGGATTGATCTTTATTTCATTCTTCTTTGCCTATGAACGACTCGAAAGAAGGCATGAAGAAAACAGGAAGGTAATACCATATTATTGTGCTGCACTCAGTAATTCATTTAAATTGCCGATCATTCGATATGGAATTTCTGATCAGGGTAGACTCTTTATGCTTCTCATAAACTGCGAGTCAAAACTAAAAGAAGATTTTAATCGGTTAATTAGTGACTGGGATAATTCAACCAAATCCCCTGTTAAGAATGACAATATGTACTCCAATCTAATTGAACGAGGGGATATTTTAAAAAAGGAATTAATGGATTTCATTGAATCTTTAGAATTCTTCAACCGGTTTAAATCAATCGGTTTTAGCATGATCAATACAATTTCTATTTTCTTTCAAATGCTAGCAACCTTAATTTTCCCAATAATATATTCTATGTCGTATCTTTACTCGCTCGATTCAATGCCAGTTACAGACATTGCAAAGAATATGTTTGTTATTTTCCAAATGACATTTATTGGGATGATATGGTTGATTTTACTCACAATAATTATGATCGTTATTTCTATCACAAAATCATTGACTAGACCCGAAACCTCACCTGGGTTCAGTAATGAAAAGGTCCTGAAGCCCATGGTCGTTCTCCTTGAAATAATTCAGAAGAAAGAATTTGAATATAATAGTTCACAGACAAGAAAGAACGGAATAGATGCTGATTAATGAATAACGCAAAGGAACTGCGAAGGAAAAAGCCTCGGAAAGAGGTTTAGGCCTCGGTGCATTTTCCGCCTGATTCTTTTCTGTACTCGACCTACTAGCTAGTTGGGGGTTCAAATCCCTTACATAGGTGAGATTTTACACATTCCTCGACTTTATTGACAAGTTGCTCACCATCATTGGCGCTCAATACAATGCACCAAACCCCTCTTTTTCCGGCAATTCCTTCGCTTATCATGGACACAAATCTCGATGTGTATCTTTCTGCCCTGGGCCCAGTCCCTCCACCTTTCCTCGTGACAAAACCAAGGAGTATCACTACATTTTCTAAGGGATGTTTGTGACCGTCAACTAAGACTTGATCTGCCATCATTATTGCTGCAATATCACCGAGGAGTCTTTTTGGAGTGTGTTTATGTTCTTCAATCTCGGAAACAAGACAAAGGCGTTCTCCATCATGCCGAGTAGATACTATCGCAAGATCAATTTCGGATAGATTTTCTGCTTGGTTGTCAATCACCAATTGCGTTATTATGCTATCCGGGTCGACAACCTTATGATCGTAATAGATTCGGTATTGTCCAGAGAATTCAGCCTTTATGAGCCGGTCTAACCTGTTCCCGAGCATTCTTGTGTAGTATCCGTTCGCTTCTCCTTCCAATATATCACCTATCTTCCAATACATCCTTTCGAGATTTAAGGAACATTACTCTTGGGATAGGTATGGATGAAACGATTTTATGATGCTCCTAATGCTTTGGGAGCATAATTATTGGACATTTACTGCTCGATATTGATGAAAAATCATATCAGTAAAGTCGTGTAACTTATCTCGATCATCTATTAAGGTAAATAGACTAGATGAGTCGATTCTTCTTTGCTAATTTCTCAATGCCATTTATTGCAACGTGTACATTTGTACAAGGATTATTGCTGCTACGCATATAATCACCGCAGTCTTTGAGACTTTGTCTTTTCGCGATTTTTATTGCTCTGTCCATGGCTTGCTTCCTCTTGGGTGTCAATAAGTTCCGGTAATCTCCGGTCTTGTCATAATCGGGGATGTGCCTCGAAAGTTCACTTTGAACGTCCCTACAAGAGACATGATGATTGATTTCTCGAAAATGCAGCAGATACCAGAGTTCAAAACAAGGATTCGATAATGCCACTATGATATTGTTCTTCTCAGCGAGATCAATTGCTGCTTCAATATCTTTCTGTGAATTATTATCGACATCGAATACACAAATTGCGATATCTCCATCCTCAATGTCCAGTTCATCTTCTCGAATTCGTTTTTCGCAATTTTCCATTAACTGGAGAGCATTGGGTCTTTTCCCCCTTTCTGGTCTGATTTCGATATTTAAATTTCGTTGTTTCAGACCATTGAAGTATATTCTTTCCGTCTCTCCCTCGGTGATTACAATTGCCACATTTCTTGGAAGCCTGTTATTCCCAAGACGCGGAGATAACTCCGACACTAAACCACCCTATCTGGTGAAATAAAGGGAACGGCGCCATATCTTCCCAATTGATACGCCTTTTGAATATCTCGATCCTTGCGCTCGCCAAATTCGGCCAGCGAAAAGAGTGTTGAAGATCCGCTGTCATTGCTCTTCTCTGTGAACCAGATCTGATCTCTTCGGAATCTTGATAGATCAAGCAGCAATTGGTCATGAGTGTTGAATACCAGTTGTGCACCTTTTGGATTCTGGTTCGGGTCATGGAACAGATCAACGAGCCATGAGCCAATGCTATGATGTAATTTTGTATCCAGTTCATCAACGAAAAGGGTTTTCCCATCCAGGAGGGAATCGATTATTGGTCCGATGATTGCAAGTAACTTCCGGGTGCCCTCTGACTCCTGATAGGATCTCAATTCGAAATGTTGTGTCTTGCCATGGCTATCTTTGACTTCGTGAGTAAATCTGATATCTCTTTCTTTCGCTTTCATTCCACCTATTGTCATCATACCAAGTATCTGTGGAGGCACTCTCCCTTCGAGATCTCTGATAGTCATCGTTTGAATCCTGCCTTTGAAACCTGTAATGCCGAAATCAGCGATCTTCAGACCGTCCTCTACCATTCTCTTGAATTTCTGATTTCTGTTTGCATGTTCAATTACTGTATCTATCAATGGATCGAGTTCTGATGTCTCTAGTACTATCAAATCCTTGAGAAACCATTCATAAGCTGGCATTGTTCTCTTATAGTTGAATTGAACCGAACTAGAGAGATACAGAACATTCTCCGGCGTCCTCCTTGAGATTACAGTCTGCTCTGTTTGATCTTTAGTGAACGAAAATTCTTGTCCATGTCTCTCGAAAATTGATGCCTTCCTTCCTTCAGGATAATGATACAATGCTTCTTCCGTAATTCCATCCGAATTGAACGAGAGCAGGTATTGATATCTAACATTATCATGAATAAAGATTACAGAAAATTTTGTGGATTTCCTTTGACTTCCAGAATCAAATAGAAAGGGCTGGAAGTTGAGTTTTAGCCCCTTCTGATGCGAGTGAGATTGAAGAACTAAATTTCTAAGGAGAGCCATGGCTATGATAAGATTAGATTTGCCGGATGCATTTGGGCCGTAAATTATTGCACTCCTTAAGAGAGTTCTATCTGTCTCCTTGGAGTGGAACATATTGTTCGGGAGGCTCTTATCCGCCGATGATAGCATGCTCAATGTTGCACAGTCTTTAAACGACCGGAAATTCTCCACCTTAAATTCAAGCAACATAAAACTCCGTAATACGCTCATTGAATATATATTTTTGTGTTTTTTTCACAATAATTAAGATTAAATCAATGATTTTGGCTCTTTTGAGTATCGAAATCAAATGAATTGCTCTAACCAAATGCTGGATTAAGCAGTGAGGTTTTCGAGAAATGTTCCCACTAGAGCGGGAGCAGGGATTGCATCGATCAATCGTTTGAATACATTCATCGAACTCCCTCAATCGATTTCTTATAAGGCAGGTTACTGATTCTATTGATAAGATTGATAAGCGGATTCGATTATCCAGAGTGATGTCGTTATGCGGAAATCACAGAAGTCATTCAAGGTTGAAGTCAGCCCTTCGGTCATGAAATGGGCCATCGAGAGCTCGGGCTGGAAGACCGACGAACTGGCCGAGAGGCTGAAGATCGCCGAGAACACCCTGGATGCTTGGCAGTCCGGCGATGCGTCTCCCACGCTCAACCAGCTTGAGAACCTCGCCGCAAGCCTGAAAAGGCCAGTCGCCGCCCTTCTGCTGCCGATGCCCCCCGAAGAGAGCCTGAATCCACCGGATTTCAGAATGCTGCCAGAGAGGACCGGCAGATTCGAGAAGGAGACGATTTTCGCGATAAGGAAGGCAAGGCGCTTGCAGCAGGCAGGCAAGGAATTGATGAAGAACATCGATGCCCCGCTACCCCCTCGGATCAGACGCATTTCCATTTCGAACGACCCCATTGGTATTGCAGATGAGCTCAGACGGGAAATGGGAATCACCGAAGAGATGCAGAAGAAATGGAGAGATTCGTATGATGCCCTTAAGGAATTGCGCCATGCGATTGAAAGCAGGAATATTCTCGTCTTCCAGATTAAGATGCCGACCGAGGATGCGCGCGGCTTCGCCCTCATAGACGAGATGCCAGCGACAATCGTCATCAGCTCATCGGATCAGATTGAAGCGAGGATTTTCACCCTCATGCATGAGTTCGGCCATATCTTGATCAACCGGTCCGGCATCGATATGGGCGGTCAGACCTTCGGAGATCGCAAGGAAATCGCCGTCGAAAAATGGTGCAATGAATTCGCCTCGGAATTCCTGTTGCCGAAGGAGACATTCCTTCGTGCATTGGGGGAAGTTCCTCGGGGAACATACGACGAGGAAAGAATACGTAACATGTCAAGGCAGTTCAAAGTCAGCAGACTAATGCTCATAACGAAGATGCTCAAGTCGAACATCCTGGACAAGCGCTCATATACGCAGATAAGAGAAGCCCTGGAAGCGAAAGGGATCAGCAAGAGAGACAAAGGTTTCGCCGTGCCTTCCGAAACAAGGTGTCTGAACGAGAAGGGGGAGAGATTCATCTCGCTCGTTCGCGACAACATCCAGAATGGCGAAATCGGCTACTACGATGCAGTTGATCTTCTTTCGGTGAAAGTCAAAGTCGTGGACAAGGTTCTGGGCAAGGCAACGGGATGAATCTCGTGAAACACTACGTCATTGATTCTAGCTCTCTCATTGAATTGATGAGGACGAATCCGATCGATATTTATGTGACAGTCTGGAGGAAGATCGACGAGCTCATTCATGGAGGGCGGCTGGTATCACCAGAATATGTCCGGGATGAGATAAGAAGAGGCGATGACGATCTGAAGAAATGGGCTGATCGACGCAGGAAGATGTTCAAGAGTCCGACCTCCTCGCAGATCGAGCGGGTCACGGAGGTATTGGCCAAATTTCCTGGCCTTGCGCATAGCAGCAAAGACACTCCGGACGCGGATCCGTTCTTGATTGCTCTGGCATTGGAGAAGAAAAAGATGGCGATCGAAGACTTTGGGACCGCGACTGAAAGAATCGTGATCAGCGAAGAGAGGGTCAGAGGAAACGAGCACAGGATACCGCTCGTGTGCCGGCATTATGGGATAAGATGCATCGGCATCTACGAAATGTTCAGGGAAGAAGGTTGGAGGTTCTGATGGCGCAAATGATTCTGGCATCGTAGGGGTCCGCTTCAGACCATAACGGAAATCGCCGGGGATGGGTATGATGAGATTTGAAAGAGAGGGGGCACCGACGAGCGTTATACTGTCCATTAGGCCCAGGTACGCCAGGGCGATAATGGACGGGACAAAGCGTTTTGAATTCAGGCGCAGGATCTTCCGAAACGAGAAGGTCGATACGGCGTACATCTACGCTACCTCCCCCGTCAGAAAGATAGTCGGGAGGATTGTGATTGCCAGGATCATTGAAACGGATCTCCCCCACCTATGGCGGCTTTCAAGCGAATATTCCGGCCTCCATAAGGAGGAATTCCTCTCCTATTTTAACGGACTGGACAAGGGATTTGCCATCGAGATCGAGGATGTCGAGGAGTTCGACGAGCCGGTCGATCCAAAGGAGCTGCTCCCCAATTTCGTGCCTCCTCAGTCATTCTGCTATTCATCAACGGCATTCCGAGAATGAAACTCGTCGCAATGATCGATACCGCAATGCATGATGTTGGGGGAAGTCCGGATTCTGCAGGATCTTTCCATGCTCAAAATGTTTCTGGAGTATTGCCATGAGAAAAATGGCTCTTATCTCCTAAAAAATTCATCGTGATGTCCACAGTCTAATAGCCAGATTGTTTTTCCTTTAACTCTCCAAAAAAGCACCCAATGATTCTTTACATGAACATGTCGCGTGTCCATAGGAATTTTTGATCTTTTCCCCATTCCGAGAGGAAATTTACATACGGCTTTTATCGTTTCATCGAATGCTCGTTCTAAGTCAGGATTTCGATGAAACAATTTCTTTAATTTAGACTTAAAGTGTGGTTCGATTTCTATCTTATACGCAGGGTTTGATGGAGAATTGCCTTCCACTTAGTCAACCTCCATCACTGTTTATGAGAAAAGATAGGATCTTACTTCATCGATGCTATCGAAAGCAAGATACTCGGTGGAACTCGTAGCTTTCTCAAGTCTCTTTATTCCATCTGGAGATAACTCTTCAGATCCTTCGCATTGTTCTTCGGCGAGTCTTTCCCAATCTATCTTTTCTCCCTTCTTCGCATATACGAAAGGAGAAGTGCTCTTCGCCCTCTCAATAAGAACCTCGGTTTTTAGAAAGCCGTATTCAGAAATCACTTTTGCAACTGCGAGTTCGATTACATCCGGCATCGGTTCTTCTTCCCACCCTTCAACATAACCGATGGTTCGGCCGCTGCCCTTCTCAAAAATTGCTTCCCTTATCTGCAGATGATCTTTTTCAGGATCAAGATGCTTCAGTATCTCACGAAGATTCGGAGAATACATGCCATACTGATCATATTGATAATTCAGATTGAAGCACCTCTCTCCGGTATCGATCACGCATTGGCGCTCAAAAAGATAGAATAGTTTCTGAATTCTCGTGGTCGTAAGAAAGACTCCACGCTTCGCAAGAGTGCGAATAACGTCTTTGATTAAATCTACATTAGCAATGCTACAATCGGTCTCTTTGTCGTCGTGCATTTGAAATACCCCTTCTCTCCGACAGCCAGTCATATTTTCCAGAGATTAAGCCGTCGTTATTCCTATTCTCATATTTCCTATCTATAATTATGGTAATTTCGAAGCTTAATAATTATAGGTTCGAATTATACTAATCAGCATTAAATTATCATTAATTATTAACCTCTTTATCCCCTAGTTCTACGATGCTGCAACTGTGCGGAAATGCCCGCAAACACATAAATACTTTGTTGCCACTTACTACCCTTAGAGGGCAGTTTCGGTATGCAAAAAATAAGATTGGGCAACATGGAACTAGACGCGCTTTTCGCTCTTGAGGAGTCGGAGGCAGGAGTCCTGACGCTGTCGGATCTAGCTCGGACAATGCACCTATCGCAAGAGCAGGCATGGAAACTGGCTTCCAGGCTGGTGAGAAAGAAGCGTCTGATCCGACTTAAGCGCGGCATCTACCTCTTTGCCCCAATGAAGGCGGGCAAAAAGGGGATTTGGACAGAAGACGCCTTTGCGACGGTTCCGAAGCTCATGGAGGGTAAGGAGTATTACATCAGCTTCTGGTCGGCTTTGAACCACTATGGGCTCACCGAGCAGATCCCGGTCACGGTGCAGGTCGTAACGACCTCGAGGCTGCGCACTCTCGACGCGCTTCAAACCCGCTTTGAATTCACGAAGGTCCGCCGCCTGGGAGAGTGGAGGGATGAGATGATCGGCGATAAGGCAGTCAAAGTCGCCACGATCGAGCAGCTCGTGCTGGACTGCCTGTCGCTTCCTGAAAAGAGCGGGGGGGTCAAAGAAGCGTCCAAGGCGCTTTGGACCGCGAGGAAGAGACTTGACTGGAAGAAGCTTGAAGCGCTCGCATCGAGCTCGAGCGACGCGGCAAGGAGGAGGCTCGGCTACCTGTCCGAACTACTTGGAATGCGCAAGTTGAAGCCGGGAGAAATAGTTGGCTGGCGCTGGCTCGATCCTTCCGCTCCCAAGAGGGCTTTGAATAGATCGGTCAAATGGGGTCTGCTTCTGAACATACCGGAAAAGGAGCTCCTCGAATGGAGGGATCTCCGATGATCAAACCGAGGGAATTGAAGAAGGCGGCGGTCAAGGAGGGCATTCCGCAGGCAGTTATGGAAAAAGATATCGCGCTCTCCGCTGCCTTGAAAGTGATATCCGAATCCGATTTGACAAAGCATCTGGTTTTCAAGGGTGGCACTGCAATAAAGAAAGTTTACTTCAAGGAGGCGAGGTTTTCCGAGGATCTTGACTTCTCTGTGTTTGCGACGGAGAAGGGGAGATGCGTCGACATGCTCCGAGACGCGCTGGAAGGGACGGGTGTTGAGGGCATCGAGTTCGAGAAGATCGAGGAAGAGGAGACCTCCGCCGGATTGAAGGCATCGGTCAGGTTCATCGGCCCATTGGCTCATCCGCAGAGAATCCGGTTTGACCTTAGCTTTCGCGACAACCTGGTTGAAGAGCCCATTCGAAGGCGGATCATCGACACGTACGGCTTCGGTCCAGCCGAATCGCAGGTCATGAGCCTGGAGGAGATCCTCGCGGAGAAGTTGCACGCGCTCGGCAATCGATCCGCGGCAAGAGACCTGTACGATGTCTGGTTCCTTTTCGGGAAAGGGATCGAGATCGACGAAGAGGTCCTTGAAAAGAAATTCGCATACTATGGCGAGAAGTATGATGCGAAGAAGACGATTGAAAACGCACGCAAAAGCAAAGAAAACTGGACGAGAGATCTCAAGAATCTCATCAGGGAATTGCCCATGTACGATCCCCTAGAGAAAATGGTTGAAAGGAGACTGCTGGAGATTCCCCGAGTATTGTGATACCGCCGATCTTGAGCAATTATTAGTTCATTGAATTGGAAGACATCTTCCGTTGCAATTGCCAAACGTTTCAAAAATGAATGCTCCCATTTAAGCGGGAGCACTATCAGATATTGTCCTGCAATAGGACAGAAAGCATGTGTTGTTGTTCTGCCACAAGACAATATTTGGAGCGAA
>Ga0315287_10001854_pt1 | contig 19733 bp, 16 predicted proteins | sample YL17G11_0_MG_FD_205037 | JGI IMG/M metagenome (GOLD analysis project Ga0315287, IMG submission 205037) | Sediment microbial communities from Yellowstone Lake, YNP, Wyoming, USA - YL17G11_0 | ecosystem: Environmental > Aquatic > Freshwater > Lake > Sediment | place: USA: Wyoming | collected...
AGCCCGCTCACCGAGAGCTGGGCCCAGATGAACAGCACGACGTTAGTCACCACGAGGAACACCGCGGTATAGACCAGCAGCGGGTTACGGAACACCAGCGCCACGCCGGCGCTGAACGCCGTTAGCGCCAGGAACACCACGGAGATGGCGGTGAATTTCGAAAACACAGCTATTCAATTCTAACCCGGCCCGGCCAGGTTGTGTTTTATTGTCCGGGCGGGGGAAAAGCTAAAGCGGCACGTCGCCGGCGCGGACATTGCGCAGCAGCAGCAGTTTGTCGCGCGAGGTATGGCCGCTGACGATCTCGATGCTGCCGGCGGCGATGTGCCAGGCCTTGGCCAGCAGCTTGATCACCGCCGCGTTGGCCTGGCCGTCCTCCGGCGCCACGGTGACGCGCACCTGCAGGCGCCCGTCGCGCACGGCGCCGATCTCGTTGCGCCCGGCGCGCGGCGTCACGCGCAGCGCCAGCTTGAGGCCCTCAGGCGTCTCACTAAGCGGGCTTGACATACACCAGCTCCCGAATCTCGGCCAGCTTGTGCTCGCCGATGCCGTTGACGTTAAGCAGCTCCTCGACGCGCTTGAACAGCCCGTGCTGCTTGCGGTAGTCGACGATGCGCTGGGCCAGCGTCGGCCCGATGCCCGGCAGCAGTTCCAGTTGCGCGGCCGTGGCGCTGTTCAGTTCCAGCTTGCTTTGCGCCGTCGGCAGCTTCGCCGGCCTGCTGTCCGCAGAACCAGCGCGACTGCTGGGGCTGCCGGAAGATGCCACAGGCTGGCCCGCCTGGCCCTGCGAGCCCGATTCTTTGGCGGCGGCTCGCTCCTTGCCGCCAGCTGCCCGGTGGTCAGCGGCAGCGCTGCCGTTTACTCCTGCTGGATCGCCCACGGCGCGGTTGGCTGGGGCCGCGGCGCTGATTGGCAATGGGTCGAGCGGCACGCGGCGCGCCAGCTGGACCCAGCGCGCGGCGACTACCACCAGGCACAGCACGGCCAGGGCGACCAGCAGAGTCGTGATGTAAGCGCGATCGCCTCCCATGGCGTGATTATGTCACATGCGGTCGCTTTACGGGCGGTTGGATCACGGCTAACTCCGTGTTAAACCACCCCCAGGACCGCGCAGCGACGCTAATATCACTGCGGGAGGGATTCAGGCACGGAGTTGCTTAAGGGGCGCGAGCCCTAGGTATCGCCCACGAAACTGCGCACAACAGCGGGTGATGCCGGGAGGATTGCCGTGAGTACGTTGGAGAGATCACAGACGCCAGCCGGTGAACTGCCAGGGCTGGGAAGTACTGTATTAGTGGCAGAGGACGAGGCGCTGGTGCGCCGGGTGCTGGAGGAGATGCTGAAGCGTCTGGGCTTCAGCGTTGTTTCCGCGGCCGATGGCCTCGAAGCGCTGAGCGCGCTGGACAGCCGGGGCGGTAAAGTCGACCTGGTGGTCTTCGATATGGCGATGCCGCAGATGAGCGGCCAGGAGCTGTTCAACGAGCTCAAGCGGCGCTGCCCGCAGACCAAGACCGTGCTGGCCAGCGGCGCCGGGACGGACTCCGAGATCAGCGAGATGCGCGCCGGGGGCCTCAACGGCTATCTGCCCAAGCCCTTCAGCATCAGCCAGATCCGTGAGGAGATCGCGCGCGTGATGGGCACTGCAGGCCAGGCCTGACGCGGCCGCCAAACTGCAGCTGCCAACCGCAGCGCTCAAGCGGGCGGGCGGTACAATCGCCCTATGAACTGGCTTGCCGTCGACGACATCATCCGCGCCGCCCTGGTGGAAGACCTGGGTCACGGCGACATCACCACTGAGCTGCTGCCCGAACCGCGCCTGCCCGTGCGTGCCGCGTTTCTCGCCAGGCAGCCCGGCGTGCTCTGTGGCGCCGAGGTGGCCGCGCGCTGCTTCACCACGCTGGACGGCGGTTGTACCGTGCACCTGGAACTGGCCGACGGCGCTGAGCTGGCGGAGGGTGCGCGCTGCGGCGAAGTCTTTGGGCCCGCCAGCGCAGTGCTGTCCGCCGAGCGCACGGCGCTCAACTTCCTGCAGCGGCTCAGCGGCATCGCCACGTTCACGCGCCGCCTGGCGCAGCGCGCCGCGCCCCATGGCATCCGCGTCGTCGAGACGCGCAAGACCACGCCGCTGCTGCGCACGCTGGAGAAGTACGCCGTGCGCGTCGGCGGCGGCTTCAACCACCGCTTTGGCCTCGACAGCTGTGTGATGCTGAAGGACAACCACTTCGCCGTGGCCGGCGGCGAGTCAGCCGGGCTGGTGCGCGCAGTCAAGGCGCGCCTGAGCCATACGATGAAGCTGATCGCCGAGGCGCAGACACCGGAGATGGCCCTGGCCCTGGCGGAGGCCGGCGCGGACGTCGTGCTGCTGGACAACTTCGCGCCGGAGCTCGTCGCCGAGGCGGTGCGCCTCGTGCAAACCGCGGTCAGCAGCGCCGGCCGGCAGGTGATCATCGAGGTTTCCGGTGGGGTGAACGAGGCCAACCTCGACGCCTACCTGCTTCCCGGCGTTGACGTGATCAGCATCGGCGCGCTGACCCACAGCTACCGCGCGCTGGACATCAGCCTGGAGATCGAGTAGGGGCCTTGCCGCCTAGCAGTGGCGGCGGCCGCACGCCGCCGTCTTCGTAGGGCGCGATGTGAATCGCGCCGCTCTTCGTGCTGCCGGCGACTAGCCGCGTGGCTGGAAATGCTGAGACGGCGCGCTTTACAGCGCGCCCTACATCTTCCGCCAGTTGCGCTCTGGTACGGGCGCGTTATCCAGCACTGCCTCGATGCGCCTCTGCGCCTGCGGCGTGAGCTTCTCCAGCACGTTAAGCGCCTGCATGTTCTCCACCACCTGCTCGGGCCGCGACGCGCCGGTGATCACCGTGCTTACATTCGGGTTGGTGAGGCACCAGGCGATGGCGAGCTGTGACTGCGTGCAGCCCAGCGACTCGGCGATGGGGGCGAGCTTCTTCACCTTCTTCAGATTGCGCTTGCCCTCCTCGCTCTCGATCGCGCCCTTCAGCCACTGCATGTTCTCAAGGCTGAAGCGGCTGCCGGCGGGGATGCCATCGTTGTACTTGCCCGAGAGGATGCCGCTGGCAAGCGGGCTCCAGATCGTCGTGCCCAGGCCGATCCCCTTGTATAGCTCGCTGTACTCCTTCTCCACGCGCTCGCGGTGCAGCATGTTGTACTGCGGCTGCTCCATCTGCGGCGGGTTGAGGTGCTCGCGGCACGCGAAGTCCCAGGCGTGGTGGATCTGCTCGGCGCTCCATTCGCTGGTGCCCCAGTAGAACGCCAGCCCCTGGTCGATGAGGAAGCTCATCGCGCGCACCGTCTCCTCGATCGGCGTCTCGGGGTCCGGGCGGTGGCAGAAGATGAGGTCCACGTAGTCGAGCTGCAGGCGCCTGAGCGCCGCCCAGGTGCCCTCCAGCACGTGCTTGCGCGACAGGCCGCGGTCATTGGGCCCGCGCCCGCCCCAGAAGATCTTCGTGCTGACGACGATGTCGCTGCGTTTCCAGCCCAGGCGCTTGATGACGTTGCCCATCACGACCTCGGCGTTGCCGCTGCCGTAGGCCTCGGCGTTGTCGTAGAAGTTCACGCCGGCCTCGCTGGCCGCCTGCATGCACGTAAGGCTGACTTCCTCGTCGATCTGCGCGCCCATGGTGACCCAGGCGCCCAGCGACAGCGCGCTGACCTGCAAGCCGGATGATCCAAGACGGCGGTAAAGCATCATTCACTCCTTGATTATTCTTGCTGCGACGCGCGGTCGCAGACGGTGTTCAGGAATTATGCCACGCGCGGTGCTTTTATGCAGCGCCGCCCATGGCGTACAATACCCGCCACCCCAGCCCGGCAGATTACGCGCGGTTGCGGTAGTGAAAATACTGAGATTGAGTCTCGGGGAGTTTGCCATGTCGGCAGCAGCGATGGTTGGACGGCAGTATCTGAGGAGCCCGGGCTTCTGGGCGCAGGCGTTCCGCGCCTACAGCTTTCCGGCGAGCATCGTGCCGGTGGTGCTGGGCGGCGCCTACGCCTACTACGCCACGCAGCACTTCCACTGGCTGGCCTTCGTGCTCAGCCTGCTGGCGGGCAACTTCTACCACAGCGCCTGCAACCTGATCAACGACTACTACGACTACAAGCATGGCGTGGACCGCGCCGGCACCTACGGCGGCAGCGGTACGCTGCTCTCGGGCCAGCTCAAGCCGCGCGAGGCGCTGCTCGTCGCCGCCGGCCTGATCGCGCTGGGCACGCTGCTCGGCCTGTACCTGATCTGGTACCTGTACCAGGCGTACGGCCAGGGGGCGGCGCTGACGATGCTGGCCATCGGCGCAGCGGGCCTGCTGGGCGTGGTGTATTACACCGCGACGCCGCTGTCGGCGAAGTACCACGCGCTGGGCGAGCCGCTGGTGTTCATCATGTTCGGTCCGGGCTACGTGCTGGGCACGTACCTGATCCAGACCGGCCACTTAAGCTGGGGCGCGCTGTGGGTTAGCATTCCGGTGGGCTTCATCGTCACCGCGATCCTGCAGGCCAACGACACGCGCGACCTCTCCGACGACCGCGAGGCGCGCATCCGCACGGCCTCGATCATTTTCGGCCCCACCGGCGCGCGCTCGTTCCTCAGCGCACTGTACTTCGCGCCGTACATCACGCTGGTCATCCTCGCCGCCACGCGCGTCGTGCCGTGGCCGGCGCTCGTGGCGCTGCTGACGCTGCCGCTGGCACTCAAGCTGCACCAGCTGTTCTGGCGCATCCGCGCGGAGAAAAGCGAGCTGCTGCTGGGCTCGGTGGAGAACACCGCCAAGCTGCACATGGCCTTCGGCATGCTGATGAGCATCGGCGTGCTGATCGGCGCGTGGATGCGCTAGCGGGGCGTGCAGGCGCGCCGCTGAGCCATGATTACATCTAGCTTAAGCGCACGCTGGCGATGGTATAATCCGATGGGGCAATGTCGCTAACCAAGGTAGACTTCTTTGACCTGCGGTACGATCACCGCCATAAGTCGCCAGTGCTGTTCCTCAAGGATGCCGAGCGCGAGAAGTATCTTCCCGTGTGGATCGGCGAGCTGGAGGCCAGCAGCATCGAGCTGGCGGTGATCCGCAAGTCCGCGCCGCGTCCACTGACGCACGATCTGTTCGCCAGCGTGCTGCGCGAGCTGGGCGTGCACCTAAGCAAGGTGGTCATCGATCGCCTGGAGAACGGCACCTACTACGCCACGATGCACCTGGTCTGGGAGGGCGGCAGCGTGCAGGTGGACTGCCGGCCGAGCGACGCCATCGCCATGGCGCTGCGCGAGAACACGATGATCTTCGTCGACGACGGGCTGATGTACAACATCAAGTTCGTCGAGCTGGCCGAGGGCGAGGAAGCGCTGGAGGGCGACGAAGAGGAAGACGATGAGGAGAACGCCCCGCCCAGCGACGAGGGCAGCTTCCAGGACTTCCTCAAGAACATCTCGCCGTCCGACTTCAAGGACGGTTAGCTCTTATTCACCGGTTCATCCTGCTGCTGCGGGTCCAGTGGCCGGTCCGCGAATATATGCACCCCGCTGCCGCGGACTTCGACCGCCCAGCGCGTCAGCCGGCGTTTGGCCGGCCCGGAGATGGGATTGCCGTGCAGGTCGAAGATCGAGCCGTGGCACGGGCAGCTGAGCACTTTGCCGCCGCTGTAGTAGTTCAGCTTGCAGTTGGCGTGCGTGCAGCGCCGGCTCAGCGCGGTCCAGTAGGTATTGCGCCCGTCGTTGAAGTGCGCCAGGAACGCCGGCTGGCCGGCGACGTCAAACTCGCGCACAACGTTGAGCGGCACGGAATAGGTGTCGAACCACAGCTCGTTTGCCGGCGGCGGCGTGGCCGTGGCGCTTTTCTTCGCGCGGCTCCAGACGGTGCCGCCCGGGCAGCCAGCAAGGAACGACAGCCCGCCCAGTCCGGCCAGCACCGCCAGCAGGCGGCCCAGCGCCCCCCGCCGGTTGAGCTGCTCAGCCGCAGCCGGCTGCTGCCCCGCTGGGCAGCACTGCTCGTTACCGCACTCGCACTTCTGATTCACGCTTAGCCTCCGGCGCCGCATTGTATCAGAGGACGCTGCCTGCCGTGGAGATGTTTCAGCCGGCCGCCCCGCCGCTGCTCAGTACAGAACGTAGACCTGCACGTCGCGACGGCCCCAGGCGTAGCATTCGTCGAGCGTCATGAAACCCAGATCGATGATGTTGCCCTTGATCGCCCCGCCGGTATCGCCGGCCACGGCGTAGCCGTAACCCTCGATAAACAGCCGCGTGCCCAGCGGGATCGTGTCGGGGTCGACGGCCACCACGCCATAGCCCGCCTTCAGCCCGCAGGCGGTATTGCCGCTGGTGTCGCCGCCGCAGCTGGTCGGCCCCGGCTCGTAGGCTGTGGATTCCATCGTGACGATGCGCTTGTAGTGCGTCGGCGGATCCTGGTAGGGGCCGGGTTTGGCGCGCAGCTTGAGGATCTGCTCGGTGCTCGGGCCGTCGGAGCTGGTCAGCTCGTGGAAGTAGACCACGGTCTGCGGCCGCATCGGGCGCAGCACCTCCACGCGCTGGCGCCGGCCGACCTCGCGGTTGCCGCTGAGAAAGACCGTCCAGCTGACGAGCTTGAGGCCTTCCTGGCCGGGCTTGACCGCGCTGATCATTTCCGGGCCGAAATGCCAGCTCTCCTCGATCTGCACCGCGATGGGAATCGGCGCCTCGCTCTCGCCGCGTGTCACGCTGACCTGCGGCAGATAGACGGACAGGCCATCGGTCAGGGCGGAATTGGCCGGAGGGTCCACCTGCGCAGTGGCAGGCAGCTTGATCGACAGCTCTTCCAGCAGGCCGCCGACGGTGGATGCCGCCGTGGCCAGCGAAACGGTGTCGTTGGCAAAGTGGATGGTGACGTCCACGCCGGGCTGGGCGCTGGCGGGCAGCGCGAGCAGCAACAGCGCACCTAGCGCCCCGGCAAGCTGCCCCATCGCTGAAACCCAGCGCACGCCTTCCCACCTCTTCCTTAAGGGTGAATTTTTAGCATAGCAGAATGCCGCGCAGCGTGCAACGTCAAGGCGTGGCCGGCGCGGCTGCCGGCAAACGCGAAACCGGGAGCATTACTGCTCCCGGTTACGTGCCCACATCCAGGGGGGTCAGGCCGCAGCGCGGATGCCGGCGCACTGCGAGCCCTGGCCGGTTACCCGGCCACTCTATGACTACCCTCGCAGCGCCTGTGTTCGTGTAGCAGTTGCAGTTTTCCCTGCCGCCAGGCCACCAGGCTCACCAGGCTCAGCAGCGCGACAAACGCCATCGTCAGGGCAAAGCCGCGCGCCAGCCGCCGAAGCGCCGGCCCGCCACTGCTCGGCCCGTTCTGGCCGTCGCCTCCGGTGATGCCGACTGCGCCGCCGGTGTTGTCATCGGGCTTGCTGGCCAGGTAGTCGCCGCGCTTAAGCGCCTCGCGCAGCTGCTGCACCTCGCCGCTGCTGTTGGTCACCGTTTCGACGGTGGTTTCCAGCACCAGGCTTGGCCCGACGACGAGGATCACTTCCTCGCCTTGGCTGAGGTAATCCGAGAGCTGCGGGAACTCATTCAGCAACTCGAAGTACGTGTCGCCGTAAGTCGTGACGCGGATCGCCTGCTGGTTCGCCTTCTCGTAGCGCGCGTCGACCCACTGGATGCGCGTCGGTTCGGCGGCGACATTCTGTTGCACGAAGGTCTGGTCGTTGACGTAGTTGACGGTCGTGTTCGGATCGGCGCTGCCCTGGCGGCGCCGTTCATCCATCTCTGACTTGGGCAGGATGTTGGCTGCCAGATCACCAAGCTGATACCCGCCACCCGCGGCCGCTCCTGCCTGCTGCGGTGCGGCGGCGACATCCGCCTGCTGGTTGGCCTGGTTCATCTTGCTGCGTCCCACCGCGCCCGACCCGCTTTCATCCTCGCGGGACATCGCGACGTTCCCTTCCAGGTCACCGACGCGGGATTCGACGTCAAACGCCATTCCCGGCTCGGTGATCAGGTAACTGGTGTACGGCGTGACGATGCCGAAGCGCATCGCCAGGCGGTCGACCTCCTTGAGCAGCTCGGCGTTGTCGCCCTTTAGGCGCAGCTGGTCGAGCAGGTAGCTCACCTTGCGCGCCGCCCATAGCCGCGGTACCTGGTGGTTGGAGGACGTCTCGTTGCCGCTGACCTTAGCCGTCAGCGTGCGGCTGCCCTTGTCCGTGCTGCCGCTGACGGAGACGCCGACGCTTCCGGCAGCGTGGCCGCGGTAGCGTCCGGCGATGAAGATCTCGTTGTTGTGGAACAGGTCGGGCAGCTGCTTGGGCATCAGGTCGTAGCTGTCCAGGCCGTCGAAGCTCACGTTCAGGTTGATCAGCGCCGGGGAGGCCATCTTGGAGTAAAACTGGCTGACCTTGACCTCGATGTCCTCGCCCTCGGTGACGTAGCTCGCGCTGCCGTGATGGTTGTAGGACAGCGTGTCCAGCAGCGTGGTGTTCACGTCGTAGCCCACGCCGAAGACGAACAGCTTGACGTTCTGGTTAAAGCGCCCCTTGGCGTTGTTGACGATGTCGTCGATGTTGGTATTGCCGACCGTCGGCAGTCCGTCGGTGAGGAAAATCACGTAGCTCGGCCGGCCGTCGGGCTTGATCATCTGCGCGCCGGTCTCCAGCGCGGTGTAGATGTCCGTGCCGCCGTCGGCGGTCAGCCCGTCCACCAGCTTGCGGGCCTCGGAGGTGTTGTCGCTGCTGGCCTGGCGCAGGCCGTCGTAGGCCTTGGTGACGCTGTCACTGTAATAGATCAGCCCGAAGCGGTCCTCGGGCTTGAGCTGCCCTAGGATGAAGCGCAGCGCGCCCTTGGTCTGCTCGATCTTGTCGCCGCTCATCGAGCCGCTCTTGTCGAAGATCACCAGCACGTCCTTGGGCACGTACTTCTCGTCCGCCGGCATTGCCGCCAAGAGGCTCAGCAGGAAGTAGCCGTCCTCGCCGCCCTCGCCGGGGAAGCACAGCAGGCTGGCGGCGAAGTCGCCCGTGCGGCGGCCGATGTTCAGGCTGAAGTCGTTGGAGAAGTCGCTGACCTTGGCTTCGTAGCTGCCCGAGGCGCGCCGGTTGCCGTCACGGTTGACGGAAAGCGCGAAGTTCGGGCTGCTGATCGTGCCCAGGTCGTATTCGCTGTCGATGCTGTAGCTGATGACGAAGCTGGTGTCCTGGCAGCGGCTCCAGCCGGCCCAGCGCAGCGGCAGGGCATAGCTGACGAGGTCGGTGGTGCCGCCCAGCGTCTGGTTGAAGCTGACTTCCACGGAGCGGCTGGCGCCCGGCTGGAACGGGAACACGCTGACGCTGAAGGTGTTGCTGTCCTGGTATTCCAGCAGCCCCGGGTCGCGCATCTTGCGCACGATGTCCTGGTAGACCTGCCGCGCCTCGCCGGCGGGCAGCATCTTGGGCGTCAGGCGCTTGTCGCCGTCGATCAGCGCGAAGTCGGAGACCGTCGCGCCCGCCGGCAGCGGCAGCATGTACTGCCCCTCGGCGACCCAGCTGCCGTCATTGCGCAGCGTCTGGCGGATCGTGGTGTGCGCCGTGGCGCCGCGGATCTGGATATCCACGCGCATGTCGGTCAGCGTCAGGTCGCGCTGGATCACCGGATGCGGCGGACGCGGCGGCATAGGCGGCAGCGGCGGCTCGGGCGGCAGCACGCGCTCCTGTGCGAAGGCCGCGCTGATCAGCAGTACAGCCAGAATCAGCAACGTCGAGGCAATAGCAGCAAAGTTTCTCCGTGGGCAGCGCATAGCCCACCTCCCGCTTGAGATGATTCTGAGACTGCCGCCCAGGGTGAGCTGTTCAATCAGCCTCACAAGCGTAATGCGGCAGGCGAGAGCGGGATTCACTGGGGCGTCGCAGCGCTGAGATAATTGAGCCATGCAAGCAAGGCGCCAGTGTTGTGCGGCGCGACGTATTAAGTAATAGCCCGCGGATTTGCGAGTAACTGGCAGACGACAGTTTGCCTGCTCCCGGGCTGGGCGCCCTGGGAGCAGGCATAACTATCCACCAAGCGTTGAACGGCTAGATCGGAGTGCAGCAGTCAGCATCGCAGTCACACCTAAAGGTGACGCCACCTGTCGTTACCCAGTTGCCGCTCTCCCATGCCTGCATGTACGGGTCTACCCAGGAGTGCCAATCGCAGTTCGCGCAGACTACAGGAACCGTGCAAACGTATGCTTGCGGGTTCCCAATTCCTCTGCATCTTGTAGCCACGTGACGTGACGTATCGCAGGGTATGAAGTTCGTCGGGACTGGGTCTCCGAAGTGCACTGGAGAACACGCCGCGTCTTCGCACTCGAACTCCTCAGCTCCGTAGCACACCTCTATCTCGCATTCTCCGCAATTTGGGATATCATACGTGACGCAGATGCCGTCTCGACACACCTCGTTTTTATTGTTCGGATCGGTTACGCCCGCTGAAGTGTTCGGAATCACCCAATAGGTGCAACCGATAGTCTTGCTAGTAGTACTGCTCTGAGCGAAAGCAAGTAGTGGCACTAGCATGGCACCAACCGCGATACACAGAAATATGAATACAGGCAAGAGCCGGGGATACAGCTTGTACATCGCTAGTTTACCTCCGTATTAGTTGGCTCCGCGCTGCTAGCCGAACTCTCAGCAGTTGGCATCAACGACCCGACTTCTTTCTGGATCACAGAAAACCGTCTGATCAGCGTAACCGGAAGCCACGTAAAATAATGGCAATCCCTCGGGGGTGGAGTCAAGCGTTCATCGAGACGTGTCCCATTGTAATCCCATAAGCTCAATACATCTCCTGTCATAGGGTCTTTGAACAGGATATAGCCGTCCTTCCTGAACTCGAAGTCTCCCGCAGGCATAGGATAGCTATTGGTATCTAAGTACAGCAGCCACCACACGCCTCGCTTTGAGTCTCCTACCTGATCGCCATTGCTGTTATATCGGAAGTAATCGTAGTCGCCACAGCACGGTTCGTTCTTGTCACCGCCTTCGCCAAGTGGACCATGAGTCAGAACATCGCCGTTGGGTAGCAGCATTGCTGCGCGAGGCGGTGAACTGGCCACCCAATTCGGGATCAGCGGAAAGTACCTGGCCCGAATCTTGTCCACTTCATCGAAGTATCTATCTCTGAGCGCTTTGTCAATCACGCCAGCACCATGCAGTGTGTATATGGAGTCTTTGAATTCGCGAAAGGTGTTGTTGCCCTCTGCTTCCTCCCTGAGCTTCGCGTACTCTAACATGGGGATCATGTACCCGTCGCTGTTGACGTACGCGGTCAGAACCTCCCAATCAGCAGGCATCTCCTCCTGCTTGAACGCCAGAAGCGAACCGATTGCGTGCTCATATACCCAAAGATCCCATTCGGCGTACTGCCCGATGTAGGGACTTTTCTTGTCATTGAGCGGCTTCACTTCAATGCCCGCCTTTCCGCCACTATCAACGGACATAGGAGCTTTAGACTTGCCAACTTCGTCCCCCCCACTGCAAGTACTTGTGAAGACAGCAATCGCAGTGAGCAGCAGACAAATGGCGGCGGCAAGATACACTACGCGCTTTAGCATGTAGACCTCCTCGGACTGTCCCCCTCCCCGCAGCCCCCCGACCCGAAACCTCGGCTGTGGAGAGGAGTCTGTTGAAAGTATACCGTGAGTCAAGCAGTGCGAGATGAAGTATCGGTAAATTATGAAAACTTGGGATGAGACAAAGTCCATATACGGCGAATCCGCGGCGAAACAGCAGCAGGCAGCAGAAACAGTTTGCCTGCTCCCGGGCCGGGTGCCCTAGGAGCAGGCATAACTATCCACCAAGCGTTGAACGGGACGGGGCTTAACGCAGCAGCTGCAGGACGGCCTGCGGCAGCTGGTTGGCCTGCGACAGGGCGGCTACGCCGGCCTGCAGCAGGATCTGGTTGCGCGTCATGTTCACGGTCTCGGCGGCCACGTCCACGTCGCGGATGCGGCTCTCCGAGCTCGTCAGGTTCTCCGCCGCCACGTCCACGTTGCGGATCGTGCTCTCCAGACGGTTCTGGATCGCACCCAAGCGGGACCGCTGGTTACTGACGCGGTCGATGGCCACATCGACCATCGTGATCGCCTGCTGGGCCAGCGGGCTGTCGACGATCAGCAGGCCTTCCACGCCCAGCGCTTCGGCGCTCATGTCGGCGATGTAGCTGGAGATCGTCTGGCCGCGGTTGGCGCCAATCTGCAGGTTGAAGTCCCGTGGGGCGACGTGGATGAAGAACGTCTCGACCGTGCCGGCCAGCGAGAGCACCGGGCGCTCGAAGGCCAGTGGATAGGCGAAGCTGTTCAGGTTGTTCGGTCCCAGCGCCGGTGGCTGAGGATCGAGCTTGAGGCCCAGCGTGTTGTCGAAGAACACGCGCAGGCCTGGCAGCAGCCCGTTGATCTCGTTGGAGTCGACGACCACGGAGCCGATGCTCTGGTTGATCTCGGTGTTGAAGGCGCTGACGGAGTAGATCGGCGCCTTGCCCTGGCGCACTTCGACCAGGCTCAGCGCCTTGAGCAGCGCCTCGTCGCCGGCAAACACCACCTCCGCGCCGGGGACCGGCGAGATGATGCTCATCGTGCCCTTGGCCGCGCCGATGGTGTTGATGTGCACGAGGTCCGGCATCTGCTGCGGATTGAGGATGCCGCTTTGGATGACGCCGGTGCCCAGCGGGTTCCACAGCGCCAGGCTGATCTTGCCGGCCATCTCCTCCAGCGTGTCGTTGGTGCTCAGGTTGACCACCGCCGAGTTGCTGGTGCCGCGCAGGTAGACCGTCATCTCGACGTTCTTGCGCCCGTTGAACACGCCGAAGTCGCGGAAGCGGTTGAGGCTGGCCAGCGTGTTGAGTTGGTCGGCGGTGAGCACGTTATTGGTGCTGATGTTGAAAGTACCGGTCTCGCCGACCTGCAGCACGCCGTCGACGGCGAAGCGCACGTTCTCCAGCTCGCTGCCCACGGCGCCGCGGAAGGTCGTGCCCAGGCTGAAGATGTTGTTGCCCAGGTAGTCCGTCAGCCGCGAGCCGCGCGCCTGGGCGATCGCCGTGTTCTGGTCGATGCCCGCCGCCACGCGGTCGCTGTACAGCGCGTTGTCGAATTCAAAGATCACGTACTCGCGGGCCGAGACCGCCGAGACGTAGAACGTCGCATTAGTCGGCACCGGGCCGGTCTGCCACAGCTTGCCGTACTCCTGCAGGCTGTTGCCCCCGCTGTACTTGTCCCAGCTGATGATGTCGGTGGCCGTCAGCGTCGCGCTGGAGACCGCCGTCCAGTTGTAGCGCGTGTCGAAGCGCGCGTGCATCACCCCCGTGTCGCCCGCGGCGATGCTGCCGCCCAGGCTGAAGGTGGAGCCCACAGCGGCAATGCGCCGCGCGGAAAGCAGCCCATTGGAGACGAAGCCGTTGTTGTAGAACGAGAACGTGGCGTCGTTCCAGAACAGGTTGCTGCGTGAGATGCTGCCCTGGCCGGCAAAGCTCGTCGGCACGCCGAAGCTGATGTACAGGTTGCCGCCGTTGCCGTCGCTGTCGACGAACTGTGTGCTCAGCACCGCGCCGGCGCCGCGGAAGTTGATGCTGAAGAAGGCGCCGTAGGAAATGCCGGCGTCGGTGTAGAGCACACCGTTGCCCGCGCCGGAGACAACCGTGCCCAGCGCCGCGCTGATCGCCGCCGCCAGGTTGGTCAGTGTCATCGTGGAGGTGATGGCTACTGAGAGCGTCTGCAGGCCGCCGACGGAAGTATCGACAGTCAGCAGGATCTTGTCGTTGCCCGCGATCGGGCTCAGCTCCTCGGCCTGCAGCACGGACATCAGCGTGGTGGCTGCCGCCGCGCTGACCGCGTCGCGCACCACCAGCCGCCCGTCGACGGCGCTGTTCACCGCCATGCTGCCGCCGACCGTCACCGGCAGCTCCACCTGGTACAGCCCGCTGTCGCCGATCCCCCGCGCGTCGGCGGTGGTGATCGTGGCATCGGCGCGCCAGGTGGCCAGGTAGTTGATCTTGCCCACGGCGTCGGAGAGCTGCTGCGTGGTGAACACGTCGCTCTTCTGCACCTGCAGCTGGCCGGTGGCTTTGGCCACGGCCTTCATCACGAAGTTGCCGCCCTTGCCCACATTGCCGGCCACCGCGGCGCGCACACGGGTCATGTCGTCGCTGGAGACCAGCGCGCCCATCGTGCCGTCGAGCAGCGTCTTGGTGTTGAACTCGGTGGTCTTGGCAATGCGGTTGATCTCGTCGGTGAGCTGGCTCACCTCAAGCTGGATCGCCTGGCGGTCGCTGCCGGTATAGATCCCGTTGGCCGCCTGCACCGCCAGCTCGCGCATGCGCTGCAGGATGGTGTGCACTTCGTTCAGCGCACCTTCGGCAGTCTGGATCAGGCTGATGCCGTCCAGGGCGTTGGCGCTGGCGCGAGTCAGGCCGCGGATCTGCGCGCGCAGCTTTTCACTGATCGCCAGCCCTGCCGCGTCATCGGCGGCGCGGTTGATGCGCAAGCCGGATGATAAGCGTTCGAGGGACCTGGCGATGGCCATGCCGGTGACTTTCAGATTCCGGTTGGCATTGACCGCAATAGGATTCTGGTAAATCCTGAGCAGAGACATTTACACATTCCTCCTTGAACGTGTGTCCAACTGTGGCTAGGTAAGGTCTTCCGACCCCAACGCCTGGTGCTCACCCCGCGTTGGCGCGCCCTTTCCGCCTGGGCTGCCTTTGTGGGATGATCGCCTGGCTGTTCCGTTTATCGGCGCGCAAAGGGGCTACTTGAGCCCGCGGGGTCAAGTTCAGCTCCCCAACTTTGCGCGGCCTGTCCCGGGCCGCCGTCAGTACCGCCGGCGTGCAGGCCAACCAAACCGCACGCTAGCGCAACGTCACACTTATTCTTGTTATCGGCAAGAGCCGCCGCGCTCTTGAGCCGCCGACTGCAGGCGCGCCTCGCGCGCAGTGCTGAATCGCGGTATCATTTCGCGGCTGAGAGTTTAGGGAGCGTCGTATGTCCTTCGCCATTCGGCTCACTATCGCCGCCGGCCTCGCCGCGCTGACGGCCTGCGCGGCGCAGGGCAGCACTGTTGATACATCCACACCGCAGACGCTCGCCGGCCAGCTGCCGCTCGTGACCAGCCTTGACGGCCTGCGCGACGCGGCGGAGGTGGGTTACTACGACGTCGATTGCGGCGATCCCTACGCCGCGCTGGGAGTACTGCGAGACGGCGCGATCCTGCACATGTATGGCACCAGCGACGACATCGCCTACGCCGTCTACCGCGTCATCCAGCCCGCCGGCACGCCGGTGACGGTCGAATGTGGTGGCAGCGAGGTGCTGTGGGTGCTGGCGGCGGACTACAGCGCGCAGCGCTGGTCCTGGGCGCAGCCGTTCACGGGTGGCCAGACGCAGCTCGATCTCAGCGCCCTGGGCGACGCGACATCACCCGAGGGCAATGTCTACGTCGCCGTGCTCTGTCCGCCCGCGCAGGAGGGCACGCTCACGCAGATGCGGCTGCTGTACGACGGCACGCCGGACTACAACCTGGTGGCGACGCCCGACGAGGAGCGAGGCGCGATCGTGCTGACCTGGGACCAGGGCCTGGCCGCTGCCTACGAAGTGCTGCGCAGCACGATGCCCGATGATCCCTGGCCGCGTCACGTCGCCATGGTGGCCGAATCTTACCCGGCACAGAACACGTGGACCGAGTTCGTGGCGACTGATCCCGCCGATGGCACATGGGTGGCGAAAGAGGATACCGAGGGTTGGCCGTGGATCGCGCCGGGCGTCGACTACTACTACTGGATCTCGCCGGTCTATACCGCCCGCCAGCCCAGCGCGACGCTGGAACTGGGCCCGGCCGCGCACGCCACGCTGCCCTGGGGCAGCCGCCGCAGCGTGCGCCGTGAACTGCCGGTTGTCACCAGTCAGACGCTTGTCTTCGCCGACCAGCTGCTCCCCGATGACATGAGCCCCCAGCAGGTGCAGTGGTGCGCGGAGAACCTCGTCGGCACGCAGAAGATCTTCAAGGGCCAGGCCGACGAGTTCCGCGCCTGGAACCCGGACTTCATGGTGCTGGGCTATCACCTCGGCGTGGGCGCGGGCGAGATCGGCAACGTCAGCGGCCTGAGCTGGGACAGCGACGCCGACTGGCTGCACCTCAGCCTGCACGACGGCTGGTTCATCACCGTGGAGGGCAGCAGCCAGCCGCAGCAGCGCGCAGTGCAGCAGGACTGGAACTGGTACCTGACCGACCCGGCCAGCGGCTGGCAGGATTACTTGGCGACTAACCTGCTGGAGATGATAGGCGAGAACCACTTCGACGGCTGGTTCGTCGACTCCTGTTCCGAGCCCTGGAACACCGACCCCGCCCAGTGGTGGCCCGGCGCGAACGACAGCGCTGCGATGTTCGCGTACTTCACGCCGCGCCTCAGCAGCATGCTGAAGAAGGTCAACACACTTGCCAAGGCGCACCCGCTTAAGCCCTACATCATCCCCAACGCCGGCAACTACGTCACCACGCTCAGCGACATCAGGTACTACGGCGCGGACTGGGCCTGCGACGGCATCATGGTCGAAGGCTACGGGCACTGGAGCCCAGGCAGCTACTACAGCGAGGCGGACTGGACGCTGCAGCAGGACCGCATCCTCGACCACCAGGCGCACGGGCTGGCGACGATCCTGCAGAGCAGCATCTTTACGCCCGACCAGCAGGACCAACTGTTCGTCTTCGCCAGCTACCTGCTTGTGCGCGACGTGCATACGTACATCAACTGGCTGGGGGACGACGGGCTGGACACCATCTGGAGCAACCTGCCGCAGTGGTATCCCGAGTTCGACGCCGCCGTGGACCTGGCCCCGCCGCCCGCGCCGCCGGCCGCCAACGCCGCCGCGATGCTGGAGGGTGGCCTCTACAAGCGCCAGTTCGGCATGGGCTTTGTGCTGGTCAATCCCGGCGACGCCGCCGCGCAGTACGACATCCCGTACCACATGCAGAAGCTGGCGGTCAGCGGCGGCGGCAACGTGACGAGCGATGGTGCGACGCAGGGCAGCTACAGCTGGGAGATCATCGAAGACGTACAAACCCTGCCGGCGCACAGCGCGCTGATCATCCTGGACATTCTCGATTAGCAGTAGCCGGCCAGTGAACGCAGGATGACTCGATGCGTGAGGCTAGTCCTCGTCCTTCTTGCCTGCGCTGCAGTGCTTCAGGTACAGCCGCTGCTGCTCGCCGAAGAACGAGGCGACGTCCTCCTCGTCGCTGGAGGACACGCTGAGCACGCCGTCCACGCGCGCTTCCGCCGAGCGGCGCAGGCCCTCGTAGAAGAAGCTGAAGCGAATGCTGCGCAGCTTGCCCGCCAGCTCGCTGATCAGCTTGAGGTCGATACGGTTGTCCACCGTCTTGGCGGCGTAGCGGCCCATCAGCTTGGGCTCGGCGTAGTAGTTGTCGATCACCAGCCCGCCCAGCTGCGCCGAGTCGTAGAGGTGCAGGAAGTCGCGCGCCCAGGCGGCCATGTCGCAGCGCAGGTCGAGCAGCTCGACGCCGCCCGCGCCGCAGCGCTTGAGCAGCTCGGTGAACAGCGTCAGGTCGCGCCGCCCGCCGGGCGTGCTGGCCACGGCGCTCTCGGCCTCCAGCGTGAAGTAGCGCCGCGCATACTCGTAGCCCTTGTGCACGACGAGCGCGCCCTTGGCGTCGTCGTAGGCCAGGCCCTCGCGCTCGCGGCGCAGCGCCAGCTCTACGCTCAGGCGCCCCGGCCCGCGGTCGGTGCCGATCACCTGCGTGTCGGAGCTCATGTCGAAGCGCACCTTCGCCAGGCGCGTGGCCAGCGCCGGCAGCGACGCCGGGTCGAAGCCTTTCAGGCGGCCGTAGCTTGCTTTCAGAGTGGGCATGCGCCAAGTTTAGCAGCCGCAGTGGAATGCCTTGCAGTGCCTGCCTGCTGTCGCACGCCAGCAGTAATGCGTTGCAGCACGCTGCGGGGCAGTATACTGGCGCCAGTCTGAGAGCGGCCGGCTGCTGCCACAAAGGGTGCAGAGCCGGCCGGGGGTGCATATCATCGGAGGAGGACGTATGCGGATCTTAGTTCTGAGTATTCTGGCTGCCGTCACTTCACTGGGCTGCCTGCAACCCACATTCGCCGAGGAGTACTCCCACCAGACGGTGATTCCGTTCCAGGTTCACACGCAGGAGTCATCCCAGCAGGAGCCCGTACTTGCGCTGGAGTGCCGGAGCGTCTTGCGGTGGAATGAGTGCGGCGGCAGCTTGGACTTTGTAGCGTTGTGGAAAAGGGATGAGGATTCCAGCGAGTGCTGGCATCCGGGCCAAGCCAATAGCGTCACGAGCCCCAAGAAATACACTGTCATGGGCGACTGGGACAACCCGGATCCGCTGGTCCTGCTGTTCTACACCGGCAACGCCGATTTCTGCGCGCTGGACGAGCGGGCCAGCTACCTGCTGTTCTGCTGGCCTTATCCCCCGTGCTGGGACATGTATGAGGACCAGTTCTGCATCGGTGGCGAGACGGTCAACGTCATGGGCTGGCTGCCGCCCGGCGCGACGCTGAGCATCCCCGATGAGAGCGAGCTCTTGTTTGCTGCGGCTGTAGACTCACCAGCCAGCGCGAACTGATCGATGCAGCAGGCGCATGCTCGCGCGCCTGCGCCTGCCCTATAATGAACCATTGCGGCGGTAGATACCGTCAAGGCAGGCATGATGTTCGGTCGCAAGCGAAATGGCAGCGCGCCCGTCCCCCCCGCGGACGCCGAGCCGCGCGCCCCCGATGCTGGTGAGACAGCGGACAGCGAGCTGCTGCCTGACGATGAGCCGCTTAGCGATGAAGCGTCGGCGCCGGCGGAAGCGGCGGTGGAAATCACGCCGCAGCATCTCGAGCATGCCGGCCTCGACGCGGCGCTGGGGCGCAAGCGCGGCACGCACAAGACGCTCATCGCCCGCGACCTGGTGAAGTCCTACCGCGGCCGCAACGTCGTCGACCACGTCAGCATCCGCGTGGAGACCGGCGAGATCGTCGGCCTGCTGGGGCCCAACGGCGCGGGCAAGACGACGTCGTTCTACATGGCCATCGGCCTCGTCTCGCCCAACTCCGGCCAGATCCTGCTCGATGGCCAGGACATCACGCGCCTGCCGATCTACAAGCGCGCGCGCCTGGGCATCGGCTACCTCTCGCAGGAAAGCAGCGTGTTCAAGAAGCTGACCGTCGAGGAGAACATCCTTTTAGTCTGGGAGGCCGTCGGCGTGCCCGAGAAGCAGCAGCGCGAGATGCTCGAGCCGCTGCTGCGCGAGTTCAACATCGAGCGCATCCGCAAGCAGAAGGGGCACGTGCTCTCGGGCGGCGAGCGGCGGCGCTGCGAGGTGGCGCGCGCGCTGGCCGGCAACCCGGACTTCATCATGCTCGACGAGCCGTTCACCGGCATCGACCCGGTGACCATCGAGAGCCTCAAGGAGATCATCGCCGGGCTGCGCGAAAAGGGCCTGGGGATCCTGATCACCGACCACAACGTGCGCGAGACGCTGTCGATCTGCAACCGCGCCTACATCATGATGGACGGGCAGGTGCTGGTCGAGGGCACGCCGGAAGTCGTCGCCGCCAACCCGATGGCCCGCAAGTACTTCCTCGGCGAGCAGTTCAGGCTGGACTAGCCGCGCCGGGAGAGGAACTGCCGGCCATTGTAGTGAATCATGTGTCCGATCTCGTCCGCTATCCAAATATCAGTATCCCATGCAATGTTGGCGCTGAACTTCTTGAAATCATTGAAGCTCGAAAAAGATGTCAC
>Ga0315287_10001855_pt1 | contig 19732 bp, 19 predicted proteins | sample YL17G11_0_MG_FD_205037 | JGI IMG/M metagenome (GOLD analysis project Ga0315287, IMG submission 205037) | Sediment microbial communities from Yellowstone Lake, YNP, Wyoming, USA - YL17G11_0 | ecosystem: Environmental > Aquatic > Freshwater > Lake > Sediment | place: USA: Wyoming | collected...
CGTAGTAGGCGCGCACCGCGGAATCGGGCGGTGCCGGGTTCGCCGACATCACCTCGTTGAGATAGGTGCGGATGAGCAGGTCGCGCCGCTGCTGCGCCAGTTGCTGCATCACCTGCGGCCGGTCGGCCACGCCGCTCTCCTGCGCGGTGATGAGCCAGACGCGCTCCTCCACCATGCGCTCGAGCAGTTGCTGGCGCCCCTCGGGCGTCGCGAAGTTCCCGCGGGACGCCTCGGGGATCTCCTCGAGCCGCCGGCGGACGTCCTCGGCCGTCACCGCCTGGCCGCCGATGCGCACCAGCACCTGCGAGGTGTCGGCGGGCGCGGTGACGGCGCGGGTCTTTGCCGAGCGCGCGGCCTTCGTGGCCTTCGGCGCCTTCTCGGCACCCGCCAGCGCCAGCGTTCCGGCCCCGGCGAGCAACAGCATCACCGCCAGAGCGGCGGCAGCACGCAGGCTCTTCTCGGCACTCATGCGCGCACCACCCAGACCTTCACGGTCGCGCTCACCCCGCCGAAGAACCGGACCGGCACCTCGTAGCGGCCGAGCTGCTTGATGTGCTCGGTGATCTCGATCTGATGCTTGTCCACCTTGTGGCCCGCCTGGGCGAGCGCTGCGGCCACATCGGCGTTGGTGACCGAGCCGAAGAGCGTGTCCTCCTCGTTGGCCTGCGTCGGGATGTTGACCTCGACGCCCTCGATCCGCGAGGCCTGCTCGCGCGCCTGGGCGACCAGCTTGTCCTCCTTGAATTGCTTCTGGCGCTCGAGCTCCTTGTACAGGTTCGCCGCCTTGTCGCCGGCGGAGATGGCGAGCCTCTGGGGCAGCAGGTAGTTGCGGGCGTAGCCCGGCTTCACGTGGACCAGGGCGCCCTTTGCGCCCACACCCTTCAAGTCTTCGAGCAGGATGACATCCATCAGCGATCTCCCTCGTTCGGATCCCCGTCCGGGACGGGCTCGAGCCGGCGGTAGTCCAACCAGACGTCGCTGAGCCCCAGCGCCGCCGTGGAGAGGACGAACATCGGCATGGCGATCATGAAAAAGAACAGCAGGGTCATGATGATGACGGGAGGCGGGACACCCCGCGCCAGGAAATACGACTGCGCGACCGACACCCCCTGTATACAATACCCCAACCCCGCGTTGAGCAGCAGCGTCCAGCCGGTGGGCGCCCAGGCCGGCCACGGAGCCACCAGCAGGGCGAGCCCGGCCAGGAAGACCCACAACGCGGCGTCCGGCAGTCTCCAGTCGCGCAGGCTCGCACGTGACAGCCGCGGCCAGCGCAGCGCGTGGGCCGTGCGAGCCGCCAGCGCGCGGCCTGCCGTGACCAGCAGACCGGTCCACAGGAAGAGCACCGTGGGGATGACCAGCGGCAGCCCGGTGCGGCGCAGCGCCGCGTTCTCGGTCATGGTCTTCTCCATCGCTCCCAGTCGTTCGCCGCTCGTCCCGAGTTGCCGCAGCAGGTCGAGCAGTTGCGTGTCGCCCGCGATCAACTCGCGCTGGACCGCGGCGACCAGTTCGCGGTAGTGAGCGAGCCACGGCAGCAGCGCAGCCAGCGCCAGTACCGGCGCCAGCATCCAGGCGCGCTGTCCCGCGCTCGGGCCGGAACCTTCCTCGCGCAGTCCCATCCACGCCCCCACCAGGGCCGCCGCCGGGATCCACCAGATCCAGAGTCCCTGCGCCGAACCCAGCACGGCGAATGCCACGGCAACCAACGCCACCACCGCCAGGGCCGTGACGCCGAAGCGCCAGGACACGAGCAGCGCGACCGCGACGGCGGCGGGCACGGCCACCCACAGCCAGGACCACGGGGCCGGGCTCTGGAGCGCCAGCGCCCCAAGGACCGCCGCGAGCAGGACCGCACGCACCCACGTCGGATGCTTGCCGACGGCTCCACCGGAGACGAACTCCGGCCCCGCCTCGCGGCGCGGCTCAGCGATAGAAGTCACTGGTGAACGGCAGCAGCGCCAGCACCCGCGCCCGCTTGATCGCGACCGTGAGTTGCTTCTGGTGGCGGGCGCACGCGCCCGAGACGCGCTGCGGCACGATCTTGCCGCGGTCCGTGACGAACCGGCCGAGCCGCTTCTCGTCCTTGTAGTCGATCATGCCCACCTTCTCGAGGCACAGCTTGCAGTACTTCTTCTTGACGCTCTTGCCTTCGCGTTCCTTGGCCATGTGTCGCTCTCTTGCCTCCGTCGATCAGAACGGCGCCCTGCCGTCCTCATCGGTCCGTTGCGGGATTCCCGGCCCCGGCTGCTCCGCCGCGTTCGGGGCCTGCTCCATGAAATGCACGTTCTCGGCGCGGATCTCGAGCCGCGCCTGGCTGCCTCCCTCCGCGGGGGCTCCCGCCAGGCCCGGCGCAACCGCCTCTAGTCGTCCCGATCGTCCGAGTTGGCCGCCACCGCTTCGCCATCGACCTGCGCCCGTGTCAACTCCGGTGGGATGTGGATCACCGAGAGCACGCGCATGTACGATTCGTTGAGGCTCATGCGCCGCTCGACCTCCTTGATCACCGGACCCGGGCTCAGGTGGAGGATCAACGTGTAGATGCCGTCGCGCTTCTTGTTGATCTCATAGGCCAGTCGGCGCTTGCCCCAGCGCTGGACTTCCAGCACCTCGCCACCCAGGTCCCGGATCCATTGCGACACGTGTTCGATCTCCTCGTTCACCCGGTTCTCGTCGAGTCCCGGTTCGAGGATGAAGGTCGTTTCGTATTTGGTCACGACTCGGGTTCCTCCCTGCGGTTCCTGCGATTGAAGCGGTTCATGGCCGCGAGCGAGCCCTCGGCCACCCAGCATTCCACGGCGTCCGCTGCGCGCTCGAGCGCTTCGTCCACCACGGTCTCCTCTTCCACGTCGAACTCGTCCAGCACGTGCTCCCGCAACCCGGCCGGGTCCCCTGCAGCGCCCACGCCGATGCGCAGCCGCGCGAAACCCGACCCCACCACCTGCTCGAGCGACTCGAGCCCGCGGTGTCCGCCGCTGGAGCCCGAGGCCCGCAACCGCAGCCTGCCGACCGGCAGGTAGACGTCATCCACCAGGACCAACATCCCGGCCAGGTCGAGCACGTGACACTGCCGCCACGCCTCGAGCGCCGCGCCGCTCGCATTCATGTACGTGAGCGGCTGGAGCAGGTCCACGATCCCGCCCGTCCGCTCGGCGCGCCAGGCTCGCCAGGTGTCGTGCTCCCCGGCCGGTGTGGCGCCCAGGCGCCCGACCAACCGCTCCAGCACGCGCCACCCCACGTTGTGCCGGGTGCGCGCATAGCGCGGACCCGGATTGCCGAGACCAAGCACCAGCGGCACGGGCCGCTATTTCTCCTTGCCGCCTTTGCCGCCCTTGCCTTCCTTGCCGCCCTTGCCTTCCTTGCCGCCCTTGCCTTCCTTGCCTTCCTTGCCTTCCTTGCCTTCCTTGCCTTCCTTGCCTTCCTTGCCACCCTTGCCCACTTCGGCCTCGCCCTCTTCCTTCTTGCCCTTGGCGATGACCTCGGGCTCGGTCGACGTCGCGCCTGCCGCAGTCGCCGCGGCTGCCGCAGCCTCCTCGGCCGGCTTCTCCTCGACCTGCACCGTCGGCGGCACCACCGTCGCCACCGTGACGTCCGCGTCCGTGACGATGGTCACCCCGGGCGCCGAGATCGCGCTCGCATGCACCGAGTCGCCGATATTGAGCGCCGTGACGTCCACCTCCACGAATGGCGGGATCTCCGTCGGCAGGCAGCGGACCCTGAGCTCGCGCAGGATGGGCTCGAGGATGCCGCCGCCGTCCTTCACGCCCACCGCCGTGCCGACAAAGCGGATGGACACCTCGACCTCGATCGTCTCGGTGAGCGAGATGCGCAGGAAGTCGAGGTGAAGGATGTCGTGGGAGACCGGGTCGTACTGCACGGCGCGGATGAGGGCGGTGTGCTCGCCCCCGTCCAGCCCCAGGCTCATGATGGGGTTGCCGCCCTGCTTGCGAACCGCCAGCTCGAACTCGCGCGCAGACACGCTCAGTGCGGTCGGCTCTTCGCCGTGGCCGTAGAGCACGCACGGGATCCGGCCGGCCGCCCGCGCCTTGCGAGCGCCGCCTTTGCCGACATCGTCCCGGCGCGTACCGGTCAGTGGGATGACAGGCATTCAGATTCCTCCTTCAAGCGGGGCGAGCCCCGCGTCCAGCGCGTCCCGACCCTGGACCCCGCCGCAGCGGGCGCCCAGTGGACCGGACGCGCGTTCAGACGAACAGTGAACTGAGCGAGCGCTCCTCGTGGATGCGCTCGACCGCCTCCCCCAGCAGTCCGGCCACCGAGAGCTCTCGCACATTGGCGCCGATCGAGTCCGGGGGATGGTAGATGGTATCGGTGACGACCAGTTCCCGGATGCATGACTTCTCGAGGCGCTCCATCGCCCCCGGGGCGAAGACCCCGTGGGTCACGCCCGCGTAGACGTCCTTCGCGCCGTTACGGCGGACGGCCTCGGCCGCCTGGCACAGCGTGCGCGCCGTGGTCACGAGGTCGTCGAAGAGCACCACGTTATGCCCCTCGACTTCACCGATGATGTTCATGACCTCGACCGCGTCCGGCTTCGGGCGGCGCTTGTCCACCAGCCCCAACTCGGCCCCGAGGCGCTTGGCGTAGGCGCGCGCCATCTTCACGCTGCCGATGTCCGGCGCCACCACCATGGGGTTGGAGATCTCCTTCTGGATGAAGTAGTCGATGAGCACCGGCGCCGCATACAGGTGGTCGAACGGGATGTCGAAGAAACCCTGGATCTGCGCGCTGTGCAGATCCATGGTCAGCGCCCGGTCGGCCCCGGCCACCGCGATGAGGTTGGCCACCAGCTTGGCCGAGATCGGCGCACGGGGCTGGTCCTTGCGGTCCTGCCGGGCATAACCGAAGTATGGGAGCACCGCCGTCACCCGGCGCGCCGAGGCGCGCTTGGCCGCGTCCAGCATGACCAGCAACTCCATCAGGTTGTCCGCGGGCGGCGCCGTGGCCTGGACGATGAAGACGTCTCCGCCACGGATGTTCTCGTTGAACTTGACCGACACTTCTCCATCCTCGAAGCGCGACACCGTCGCATCCCCGAGCGGGACGTCCAGCTTTTCGCAGATGGCCTGCGCCAGTCCATGGCTGGCATTCCCCGAAAAGATCCGACAGGGATCCAAGTCGCTCTACTCCCGGCTAAGAGATCGAAGCGACCGCGGCCTCACCGGACCGCGGAGAGAACAGGTGGGATCAGGACGTGAACGAACCAAGCGGAACGAGGCCACAGCTCCACCTCGGACAGCCAGCGGAGGGGGGGGTCCAGCTGCAAGGTGGCGACCGCGACCCGCGCCACGCACGGGTGCCCCGGCGCGCAGACGTATCGAAAGATACGTCGAGCACGGCGCGACCGAGCCAACGCCGCAGATGGACCGCCATCCGCTGGCTGGGGCGGGAGGATTCGAACCTCCGTATGCGAGAGCCAAAGTCTCGTGCCTTACCGCTTGGCCACGCCCCACCAACAGAACGGGATTTCCGTCACGGTCCGTCCCTCGCAAACGCGAAGTCGGGGTGGATGGCTACTGGCCCAGAGAGTCGCTGCTAGAGGAGATGCGAAGCAAGCCTAGCGGGGTAATCGGCTCGAGTCAAACGGGCAAGGGCCGCCGGGATGGCGAACCCGAAGGAAGACGAGGACGTCAGGAGCGCCCGCGCTGCAGATCAGTAGAGCTGGGGCTCGGACTCGACCGGGGCCTTGCGGGCCGGTGAGGGGTGCTTCAGTTCGCTCTCGTACTCCGCCATCACCCGTTCGGTCAGGTACTTGCGCGTCACGTCGTTGATCGGGTGGGCCAGATCCTGGTGCTGGCCATCGGGCCGCTTGCGGCTCGGCATGGCCACGAACACGCCCGTGTTGCCCTTGATGACCTTCAGGCCCCGGATGACGAACGAGTCGTTCAGGGTGATGCTGACGAAGGCCTTCAGCTTGTCGTCGTCTCGCAGCGAAATCCGCACCTCGGTGATCTCGATCATGGTGTCGCCCTGGACCCTTCCCTGAGGGGAGCGCCAACTGCTTGCGTGCCACCGTCCAACCGCTCGAGAACTCGACTCCTGTCGAGTCCCACCCGACGTCCCTGCCGCGCGGCAGGCTAGGACAGCCTCCTGATCCCGAGTCCACTCCGGGCAAAGCGGACGACGTAGAGCGCCTCGCTCCCCCTGAAGCGGTCGAAGAAACACCGTGCAATGACGCGAGGCCCCAACAAACCAAACACGGCCGAACCGCTGCCGGTCATGTGAGGCTCCTGAACACCCGCCTCGCGCAACCTCGCGCAGAGGCCGATGAAATCCGGCATCCTCGTTCCGAGCACATGCTCGAACGAGTTACCCAGACGCAGAGCCCGGTGCGGCCACAGTTCCATACACCTCGCGACTTTAGCGAATCTTAGTTTGCCATTCCACCATGTCAAGCCATTTCTCGACCTGTCGAGTTTCCGAAAGGCCTCCGCGGTCTGCACCCGCCAGCGTGGCACGGCGATGACCGCCCGGAACGGGCGGCCCGGCTTCAGGCGGGTGAGCCGTTCGCCCCGGCCCAACCCCAGGGCCGTCCCGCCGAGAATCGCAAAGGGGACATCCGAGCCTAATTCCACCCCCAGGGCCAGCCGGTCGGCCAGTGGCACCTGCACCCCGTAAAGCGCGAAGACCGCGACCAGCGCGGCCGCCGCGTCAGCGCTGCCGCCGCCGAGGCCTGCCTGCGTGGGGATTCGCTTGGTTAAGTGTAGATGAACACCACCCTCGATTCCGGCGTACCGGACGGCCAGGTGCGCGGCCCGCAGCGCGAGGTTTCCGCGTCCCGCAGGCACTGCCCCCCGCGTGCACGCGGAGAGCGTGCCGCGGACAGCCGCCTCTTCGTGGCACACCTCGAGGCTGAAGCCGCGGGTGCGCCGCTCGGCCACGAGCGTGTCCGCCAGGGTCACCGACTGGAAGATGGTCGCCAGCTCGTGGAAGCCGTCCGGACGCCGGGGCCCGATCGCCAGCCCGAGGTTGAGCTTGGCGCGCGCCTCGATCCGGACCCGGCGCGGCAGGCTCATCCGCGGGCGTAGAGGATGAGGACGACCGTCACCAGGTAGAGGGCCACGCAGACGATGAGCGGCCGGTCGGTGAGCAACACCTGCGAAGGATCCTCGGTGCTCCCGGAGGCCCGCACCAGGTAGAGGTAACGGAAGATGCCATAGGTCACGAACGGCACGGTATAGAGCAGGGCCTCGGTGTTGAACTTGGCCACCGTGGCAGGCCAGATGGTGTAGAGCGCGTAGCTCATGATGCTTGAGGCCGCCGATACGATCAGCAGCCCATCCAGCAGCGCGGGGGTGTAGTGCTGGAGCACCGTCCGGCGCCGCCCGGCATCCTCGCCCGCGTTCGCCAGCTCGCGGCGCCGCTTGGCCAGCGCCAGGAACAGCGCCCCGAAGAAGGTGCACACCAGCAGCCAGGGCGATAGCGTTGTCGCGGGCGAGAGCGGGCGCAGCAGCTCGACCCCGGCGATGGCCCGCAGCACGAAGCCCAGGGCGATGAAGAACACGTCGAGCAGGACCTGGTCCCGCAATCCGTGACTGTAGGCGAAGTTCATGACCAGGTAGGCCGCTGCCACGATCAAGAACGGCAGGCCGAGCCAGGTCGAGAGCTCCCAGACGATGACCAGCAGGACCGCCGCCGCGACCCACGCCACCCTGGGGGACAGGCGGCCCGAGGCGATCGGGCGCTCGCGCTTCTTCGGGTGCAGCCGGTCCTGCTCGATATCCCGCAGGTCATTGAGCAGGTAGACCGCGCCCGCCAGCAGCGAGAAGGTGAGGAAACCCGCTGCGGCCCGCAGCAGCAGCTCGGGGTGACCGGCCTGCTGCGAGAAGAGCACGCCGGCGAACAACAGCAGGTTCTTGGTCCACTGCCGCGGCCGCAACTCCTGGATGAGGGCCGCGATCACCGGCGGACCGCCTTCTTCCGTGCCGGGAACAGTGCGCGCTCGACCAACTCACACAACACGTGGCCCATGGCGATGTGCCCCTCCTGCACGCGCGGGGTCGAGTCGCTCGGAGTGACCAGCGCGAAGTCGCACAGGGCGGCGAAGTCCCCGCCCTTGAGCCCCGTCATCCCGATCACCGTCAGGCCCTGCTGGTGTGCCACCTCGATCGCGGCCAGCACGTTCGGCGACCCGCCGCTCGTGCTGATGGCGACCAGCACGTCCCCCGCGACCCCCAGGCCCTCGATTTGGCGCGCGAACACCCGCTCGAAACCGAAGTCGTTGCCGATGGCGGTGAGCACCGAGCTGTTCGTGGTGAGCGACACCGCCGCCAGCGCCGGCCGCTCCATCAGGTAACGGCCCGACAGTTCGGCTGCCAGGTGCTGGGCGTCCGCCGCGCTGCCACCATTGCCGCAGAAGTAGACCGTGCCGCCGGACTCCAGCGAGGTCACGACCACTTCGGCCGCCGCGGCCACCGCGCGGGTGGCGTGGCGCTCCAGCCGCGCGAGCGAGCGGCCCGCCGCGCGCAGTCCGGCGCGGGCGTCGCGCTCCAGCCAGCCGGTCCGAGGCGACCGCTTCCTGCGCTTCGCCGCCGTCTTCTGCTTCACGGATTCCTCCCCGTTTCGCCGGCCGCGCCCGCCAGGTGCCGCTCCACGGCATCGGGCCACGCCGGCATGCGCCAGCCGGTCAATTGCTCGAAGGACGCGTTCCCGAGCACCGAGTAGGCCGGCCGCTTCGCCGGGCGCGGGAACGACGCCGTGTCGGCGCGCTCGAGCGGCACGCCGAGACCCGCGCGCGCGAGCGCGTGAGCCGCCAGCTCGTACCAGGTGCAGTCGCCCGAGTTGGTGCAATGGTAGGTCCCGGCCGCTCCGGCGACAACGAGCCGCAGCAGCCCCTGCGCCAGGTCACGCGTGAAAGTGGGCGAGCCGCGCTGGTCGTCCACCACGCGCAGCCGCTCCCCCGCGCGCGCCCGGGCCAGGATCGTGTCCACGAAGTTGCTCCCGCCCGGGCCGAACAGCCACGAGGTGCGCACGATGACGTGGCGCGGGTGAACCTCGCGCACCGCCTGCTCCCCCGCCCACTTCGAGGCTCCATAGACCGACTGCGGGCTCGCGGCGTCGGACTCGCCGTAGGGGCTGGTGGCGGTGCCGCCGAAGACGTAGTCGGTCGAGAGGGCGAGCAGCGCCGCCCCCACCCCCACGGCCGCGAGCGCCGCGTGGCGCGCGCCCAGGCCGTTCACCAGGAAGGCCTCGTCGCGCCGGACCTCGCAGTCGTCCACCTTGGTGAGGGCCGCCAGGTGGAACACCCAATCCGGGTGGAAGTCCTGCACCGCGCGCTGCAACGGCTCGAGGCGGGTCACATCCAGTTCCGGCAGGTCCAGACCCAGCGTCGCGTGGCCGGCCGCCGTCAGCGCCGGCATGACTGCCTGGCCCAGCATGCCGGCCGCGCCCGTGACCAGCACCCTCACGAGAGTTCCAGCCGGCTCGAGTCCCCGAGCATGAGCCGGTGCGCGCGCGGGCGCGATTCCTTGCCGCAGACCACCACGTCCTTGCCGATCAGGCTCGACTCGATCCGCCCCGGGATGTCCTCGATGCGGCTGCGCTCGAGCACGATCGAGTGCTCGATCTCGCAGCGCGACAGCACCACGCCGTCGGCGAGCGAGGTGAAGGGCCCGACGTAGGAATCGCTGATGCGCGCGCCCGCGCCGATCACCAGCGGCCCGCGCAGGCGCGAACGCTCGATCACGCTGCCCGGCCCGATGGCCACGCCGCCCTCGATCTCGGACGCCGCGTCCACTTCACCCCGGATGTCGGTTTGGAGTCCCATCAGCATCATCCGGTTGCCCTCGAGCATGTCCTCGACCTTGCCGGTGTCCTTCCACCACCCCTTGATGACGTGCGAGCGCACGCGCCGGCCCGAGTCGATGAGGTACTGGATGGCATCGGTGATCTCGAATTCGCCGCGCCGGCTCGGTCGGATGGCCTTCACCGCCTCGAATACGCAGGCGCTGAACAGGTAGACGCCCACCAGCGCCAGGTCGGAGCGCGGCTGCTTCGGCTTCTCCTCCAGCCGCACCACGCGGTCGCCCTCCAGCTCGGCCACGCCGAACTCCCACGGGGTCTTCACGTGGGCGAGCAGGATCTGCGCATCGGGCTGCTCGGCCTCGAACTCGCGCACGAAAGGCGTGACGCCGTCCTTGATGAGGTTGTCGCCCAGGTACATCACGAACGGCTCACCGCCGATGAAGTCCTCGGCGATCCTGACCGCGTGCGCCAGTCCGAGCGGGGCCTCCTGCTCGATGTAGGTGACCTCCAGGCCAAAAGCCGAACCATCGCCCACCGCGTGGCGGATCTCGGCCTGGCTGTTCACCATGACCGTGGTGAGCTCACCGGTGCGCGAATCGGGCTGGAGCATCTCGCGCGGGTCGCTCACCACGATGCCGACCTCGCGGATGCCGGCGTCGCGCAGCGCCTCGAGGCCGTAGAACAGCACCGGCTTGTTGGCCACCGGCACGAGTTGCTTGGCGGCGGTGTGCGTGATGGGGCGGAGCCGCGTGCCGCGGCCGCCCGCCAGTACCAGGGCCTTCATCGCAGATCCCCCCTCCCGGAGTCCACCGTCACTACGCCAGCGCCAGCGCCAGCAGCCGCCGCGCCTCCTCAAGCGCGGCTTCGAGCTTCGCAGCGTCCTTGCCACCGGCCAGCGCCAGGTGGGGCTTGCCGCCCCCTGAGCCACCGGTCACCTGCGCCACTTGCTTGACCAGGTCGGCAGCGCTGAGCTTCTTCTCCTTCACCAGGTCGTCCGTCACCGCTGCCAGGAATGTCAGCTTGCCGCCGCCCTGCAGCGCCAGCACCGCCGCGCCGCGCCCGAGCTGTCCGCGCAGCCGGTCGGCCGCCTCGCGCACCGCGTTGGTGTCGGCCTCCGAGCGCACCTCGGCCACCACCCAGCGCCCGCCGGGCGCCGCGGTCGCGTCCTTGACCAGCTTCTCCATCTCGGCCTCGAGCCCGCCCTTCTGCGCCTCGGCCTGGGCCTTCTTGAGCCGCTCCACCTCGCCCTTGAGCTTCTCGACCTGCTCGGCCAGGCCCGCCGGGCTGGTCTGAAGCAGGCCCGCCACACGCTGGAGCGTCTCGGCCTGCTCGCGCGCGAAGCGCAGCGCCTCGTGCCCGCACAGCGCTTCGATCCGGCGCACGCCGCTGGCGATGGCCGAGTCCGAGACCAGCCAGAACGCGCCGATCTCGCCGGTGCGCGAGACGTGCGTGCCACCGCATAGCTCGCGGCTCGGCTCGATGCCCCGCTCGGGCACACCGGCGGCGGTGACGAGCCGCACCTCGGCGCCGTACTTCTCGCCGAACAGCATCATCGCCCCGAGCGTCTTCGCCTGCGCGATCGGCATGACCTCCCGGCGGACCTCGCGGTCGGCCAGCACCCACTCGTTGACGCGCTCCTCGATGCGCGCGAGTTGCCCGGCGGAGGGCCCCTCGAAGTGCTGGTAGTCGAAACGCAGCCGGTCGGGCGCCACGAGCGAGCCCGCCTGCCGCACGTGCTCGCCCAGCACGGCGCGCAACGCCGCATGCAGCAGGTGCGTGGCGGTGTGGTGGCGATCGGTGGGCAGCCGCTGCTCCGGCGCGACCACCACGCGCAGTCCGCCGGCCGCACCTGCCGCGAGCAGCGCCTCGCGCGTGCCCTCCGCGAGCTGCACGCGGTGCACGGTCGCCTCGCCGTCCCGATAGACGTGGGCCAGTGCGGCGCGCACGCCCGGCGCCAGGATCACGCCCTGGTCGGCGACCTGACCGCCGCCCTCGGGGTAGGCCGGCGTGCGGTCCAGCACCAGCTCCAGATCGTCGCCGCGCGGGCGCCAGCGGCGCAACGTGGCACCGTGTTGGTCCAGCGTCGCGTGGCCCAGGAACTCCGAGTCGGACCCCGCCGTCACCTCGGTCCAGGGCGCGACCTCGCCGCCGCCCGCCTTCACGAACTTGCTCCCCTGGTGGGCCCGCACGCGCTGCTCCTTCATCGCGCGCTCGAAACCCTCGCGGTCCACGGCGACCCCGCGCCCGGCCGCGATCTCCCCGGTCAGCTCGACCGGGAAGCCGTAGGTGTCGTGGAGCGCGAAGGCATCCTCGCCGGCCAGCGTCTTCGCCCCGTCCTCGAGCAGCGACTCGAGTCGCGTGAGTCCGGCCTCGAAGGTCCGGACGAACCCGCTCTCCTCCTGGTCCAGCACGTGCAACACGCGCTCGCGGTGCTCGACCAGCTCGCGGTAGTGGCCGCCGAAGATGGCGATGGCGCGCTCGGCCACCGGCGCCAGGAACGCGTGGTGGATGTCGAGCCCCTGCTTCGAACGCCCGCGCGTCACCGCCCGGCGCAGCAGGCGTCGCAGCACGTAGCCCGCGCCCTCGTTGCCGGGCAGCGCCCCCTCGGCCACCGCGAAGGTCAGCGCGCGCGCGTGATCCGCGATGATGCGGGCGTCGCGCACCGCGGCCACGCCCGCGGCGCGGCGCTCCGACTGGCCCATCACCTCTTCCACCAGCGGCGCGAAGACGTCGGTCTCGAAGATGGAGCGCCGGCCCTGCATGATGAGCGACAGGCGCTCGAGCCCCATGCCGGTGTCGATGCCCGGTCGCGGCAGCGGCTGGAGCGACCCGTCCGCCTGGGCGTCGAACTGCGGGAAGACCAGGTTCCAGAACTCCATGAAGCGGTCGCCCTCGTCACCCGGCGCCTCGCCCCAGAAGGCGTCCGGCGGCAGGTCGGCGGGCCGCCCGGCCCCGAGGTCGAAGTACATCTCGCTGCTCGGACCACACGCGCCGCGGCCGCCCGCCGGGCCCCAGAAGTTATCCTTGCGCCCGAGCGCGACGATGCGGTTCTCGGGCAGTCCCACCTTCTTCCACAGCGCCACGGCCTCGTCGTCGCGCGGCAGCTTGCCCTCGCCCGCGAAGACCGAGGCATGGATCCGCTCCCGCGGCAGGTCGAGCACCCCCGTCACGAACTCCCAGGCGAAGGCGATCGCCTCCTCCTTGAAGTAGGCGCCCCGCTCGCGCGGGCCGAAGGAGAAGTTGCCCAGCATCTCGAAGAACGTGTCGTGCCGCGGCGTGTACCCGACGTTCTCGAGATCGGTCAGGCGCAGGCACTTCTGCACCGAGGCGGCGCGTGTGTAGGGCACCTCGCCCGCGGCCGAGTAGTAGGGCTTGAACTGCACCATGCCAGCGGTGGTGAAGAGCAGCGTGGGGTCGCCCATCGGGACCAGCGGCGAAGAGGGCACCACGCTGTGGCCACGCTCCTCGAAGAAGCGCAGGAACGCGCGGCGCAGCTCGGCGGCCGTCGTGGGGGGCGTGGTGGGATTCGGCGGCGGGGTCATCCGTTCTCCGAAGTCGGTGGCGCGCACGGGCCCGAAAGCCATGGCCACCGCGACTGGATCGCACGGCCGCAGGCTTCGGGCGTCGAAGCGCGGGACTATACAGGAAGGCCGCCCGGTCTCTGAACCGGGGCCTCCCGGGCGGACTCCGGACCGCCCGGGGCAAACCACGGGGGCCGCCCCGCTACTCCTCCGTTCCCGCCTCCTGCGGCAGGTCCAGCGCGCGGCGGATGACGTCGCCGTCGAATCCACGCCGGGCGAGCAGGGCATAGAGCCGCTGGCGGCGCAGGCGCGGCTCGAGCCCGCGGCTGCGTCGCTCGGCCTGCGCAACCACCTTGCGGGCAGCCGCCACCTCGTCCATCCCGCCCTGCTCCGCGTCGAGCCGGGCAGACGCCGCCGCGATGTCGTCGGCGCTCACGCCCCGTGCGCGCAACTCCTGCTCGATGCGGCGCGCACCCGCCGCGCGGCGCGCCCGGCGTCCCGCCATGAAGGCCCGGGCATACTCGAGGTCGTCCACCAACCCCACGCCGGCGAGACGGTCGAGCACCTCGCCGGTCGTCGCCCCGGCGTAGCCCTTGTCGCGCAGCCGTCGCTCGAGGTCCGCGCGCGTGCGCCGCTGGCGCTCGAGCAGCCGCAGCGCCGCCTCGCGGCAGGCCCCGAGGTCGGTCGAGCGATCGGCCTCGGCGAGCCGGGCGGGCGGGCGACCGCGCATGCTCAGTAGACCCCGGGCAGCAGTCGCGCCGTACGCGCCGCATAGTCGCGGTACTCATCGCCGAAGCGCCCGGTCATGAACGCCTCCTCGACGTCCATCCGGCGCTTGAACATCCAGAAGACGAGCGGCAGCAGCGCCACCGCGGGCACGCTGCGGAACACCCCAGCGAAACCCACGTCCATCAGCAGGATCCCCAGGTACGAGGGGTGCCGCACGCGCGCATAGAACCCGGTGGTGACGAGCGTGTGGTCGGACTGCAGCGCGACGACCGACGCGAAGCGCCGGCCGAGAGCGAGCATGGGTCCGAGCCGCAGCGCCACGCCCGCGGTCAGCAGCACCAGGCCCGCCCAGCGCGTGACGTCTCCGCCCTGCATCACCCAGAGGTCGCGGGCGTCCAGGTAGGGCATCACGCAGGCGGTGAAGAGCGAATGGAAGACGAGCAGGGGGAAGAACGGCTTCCAGTCGGACGCGTGCTCGAGCCCCTTGCTGCGGCCCGAGGTGCTCAGGGTCATGACCGGGATCATGAGCAGGTGGAGCACGATGACGCCGACGCGCACCGGGCTGGCGACGAAGCCCGACCAGCTCCCCCAGGCCAGCACCATGAGGAGCAGGAAGAACAGCACGTTGAGCGGGATTCCCACGAGCTGGCGCCAGGGAGGCAGTCGGGAGGTGCTCATGGCGAGTACTCCGCGGCGGTGAGCGGACAACGAACCCGCTCACCGCCGGTCATGGACATCCGCGGGCTAATTTCGGCCTTCGCGTCCAGGCCCCGCGGACTGCAAGCGCGAAGACGCGCCCGGCCGCGTGACCGGAGCCGCGGAGGACGGTGGGGCGGGTTTCTCGGCGACCACCCCGACCGGGGCCGGGGCCGCGGACTCCAGCGCGGCCACCCGCAGCCCGAGCGATGGAAGCAGTTTCGCTTCGAGCCTGGCGCGCACGTCGGCGTGCTCCTTCAGGAACATCCGCGCGTTCTCGCGGCCCTGCCCCAGGCGGTCCTCGCCGAACGACATCCAGGTGCCGGCCTTCTGCACGAGGTTCTTCTCGACGCCGAAGTCGAGCAGTTCGCCCTCGCGCGAGATGCCCTCGTTGTAGAGGATGTCGAACTCGGCCTCGCGGAAGGGGGCCGCGACCTTGTTCTTCACGACCTTGACGCGCGTGCGATTGCCGACGGCGTTGTCGCCCTCCTTGAGCGTGGCGATGCGCCGGATGTCGAGCCGCACCGAGGCGTAGAACTTGAGCGCGCGGCCGCCCGCGGTGGTTTCGGGCGAGCCGAACATTACCCCTATCATCATGCGGATCTGGTTGATGAAGATGACCGTGGTCCGGCTCTTCGAGATCGAGCCGGTGAGCTTGCGCAGGGCCTGCGACATGAGCCGCGCCTGCAGGCCGACGTGCGAGTCGCCCATCTCGCCCTCGATCTCGGCGCGCGGCACCAGGGCCGCGACCGAGTCCACCACCACCACGTCCACCGCGCCGGAGCGCACCAGGTGGTCGGTGATCTCGAGCGCCTCCTCGCCGGTGTCGGGCTGCGCGACGTGCAGGTTGGCGATGTCCACGCCCAGCTTCTGCGCGTAAGAGGCGTCGAGCGCGTGCTCGGCGTCGATCATGACCGCGTTCCCGCCCGCACGCTGTGCGTTGGCGATGATGGTGAGCGCCAGCGTGGTCTTGCCCGACGACTCCGGTCCGTAGATCTCGACGACACGCCCGCGCGGCACCCCGCCCACACCCAGCGCCAGGTCCAGCCCGATCGAGCCGGTGGAGATGACGTCCACCGGCAGCGTGCTGTCCTCGCCCAACTTCATGATGGCACCCTTGCCGAACTGCTTCTCGATCTGTTGCAGAGCGAGGTCGAGCGCCTTGTTCTTCTCCTTGGCCGACGACGGCGTGATCATGGTCCAGCGTCTCCTTCGCAGGGGCGGCACGTTCAGGGGGCGGTGCGGGGACGTCCCGCACAAGATAGGCGACTCGCCCCCCGGGGTCACGGGTCCGATTGCGGGCGCATACTACACATTTGGGCAGTAAACGCAAGAGCCCGACATGCGGGAGTTTCACTGGCTCCGGCCTGGCCGCGCCTGGGTGCGGGCTCCGGGCGGCCAGTGACCGGCGCCGGCCCCTGCCCAGCTACCTGGGCCCGAGGCGTCGGAGCATGGCGGCGTACCTGGGATCGTCTCCCAGAAGCTGCCGCATGAGCGGGTCGGCCGCGAGCCAGTTAACGTCCTCGTCGCGCTCGGTGAAACACTTCTCCAGCCACCGGAAGGCCCGGTCGCGGTCCCCGAGGCAGGCGCAGGCGAGGGCGATCGGGTAGTTCTGGGAGTGCTTGCCCGGCGGCGGATGAAGGAGCAGTTCCAACTGGGTCAGGGCCTCACGCCGCTGCCCTAGGAGCGCGTGGGCGCCGCAGCGCGCGGCGAGCACGTTGTTGTTGGTCGAGTCCGTCCCCGCGTAGAGCACCTCGCGGAGCGCCTGTTGTGGCATCCGCTTCGCGAGGTAGCAGATGGCCATCGAGTAGTGGGGCACGACGTCGGTCGAATCACTGGCTTCCAGGGTCCGGTAGCGTGCGATCGCCCGGTCGTAGTCCCCGGCCAGATAGAGCGTCCAGGCCGCCCACTCCGGGGGGATCCGTGACAGGGGATCGAGCTTGGCGGCCAATTCGAACTCCCGGACGGCCTCGCCGAAGCGCCTCCGCTCCGAGAGCAGGAAGCCGTAGTACATGTGCGCGGTCTGGTAACTCGGGTTCAGCCCGATCGCCTTCTTGAGTTCCGTTTCCGCGGCGGCCCAGTCGCGGTCGTACTGCGCCAGCACGATCCCGAGCGCCGCGTGGCCGTCGGGGATCTGGTCGTCCAACTCGATCGCTCGGCGCGCCGCCTCCCGCGCTTTGGGCATGGCCTCCTCCGGAGGCATCCACAGATTGGACAGCATGTAATAGGCCGCGGCGATGCCGGCCCAGCCCGGCGCGTAGGTCGGGTCGAGCGCGACCGAGCGCTCGTACTCCTTGAGCGCGGCCCGGCACTTCGCCTGGTCGTACGTCGGCATCACGTACTGCCCGCGCAGGTACGCCTCGTGCGCGGCGGGGTTGACGGCGCGCGCACGGCTCAGCCGGGCCCGCTCCTCGGGGGTCACCTGGGCACGCACCTGCTCGGCGATCGCCCGGGCCAGCTCGGACTGGAGGGCGAGGACGTCGTCCAGTTGGCGCACGTAGTGGTTCCCCCAGAGATGGCGCTCCGGCCGCGCCTGGATCAGCTCGGCGGTGATGCGCAGCTGGCTGCCCGAGCGGGCCACGGCGCCCTCGACGATAGCGTCCACGTTCAGTTCCCGGGCGATCTGTGGGAGCGGCTTCTTCGCCCCCTTGTAGGCCGCGGTCGAGGTCCGTGAGATCACCCGCAGGGATCCGATCTTCGCCAGCTCGTCGATCAGTTCCTCGGTCATGCCGTCGGCGAAGTACTCCTGCTCGGGATCGTTGGAAAGGTTCACGAGGGGCAGAACCGCGATCGAGCTGATGCGGCTGCCGCCGCCCAGCAGGCGGGTGCGCAGCCCGCCCGCGTCCAGTGCGGTCAGCACGACGATCAGCGCTACCACTCCCAACGGCAGCGCAGCGGGCAACCAGGCTCGTGACCGCAGCGTGCGATGGACTTTTCCCGCCGGGACCGCGACCCGGTCACGCTCGATCGCCGCCAGGTCCGCCACCATCTCCGCCGCGCTCGGGTAGCGCTTCGCCGGGTCCTTCGCCAGTGCCCGGGTCACGATCCCGCCGAGACCCGCCGGCACGCCCGGCCGGAGCCGGTCCAGGTGCTCCGGCTCCGCATTCACGATGGCGTACATCTGGGCCGCCGCGCTCTCCCCGGCGAAAGGCGGGCGCCCCGCCACCAGCTCGTAGAGCACGACCCCGAGCGCCCACACGTCGGAGCGCTCGTCCGCCGCTGCGCCCGCGACCTGCTCCGGCGCCAGGTACGCCGTCGTCCCCAGCGTGGTCCCGCTCCGCGTCAACCGCGTCGCGCCGCTCACGCGCGCCAGCCCGAAGTCCAGCAGGACCGCGCGGCCGTCCGGAAGCAGCATCACGTTCCCCGGTTTCACGTCCCGGTGGACGACGCCTCGCGCGTGCGCTGCCACGAGCGCCTCGCCGATCTGCCGGGCCACGCTGAGCGCCTGGTCCACGGGCACCGGCCCAAGTTCCAGCCGCTGCCTGAGCGTACGGCCTTCGAGGTGCGCCATGGCGATGAACGTCCGACCATCCGCTTCCGCGATCTCGTAGACCGGGCAGATGTTGGGGTGGAGGAGCGCGGCCGCAGCACGGGCCTCGTGCACCAGACGCGCGCACGCCTCAGGGTCCATGATGGCGTCGGACGGGAGGAACTTGAGCGCGACGCGACGCTGGAGGGTCAGGTCCTCAGCCAGATAGACCACACCCATCCCGCCCTCGCCCAGGGGTGCGAGGATGCGGTAGCGGCCCATGGTCTGGCCGAGCACGGGCGAGGCCTCCGAGGATGAGCTGGGAGCTCAGGCGACCGCCGTGGCCGTCGTGTCCGCCAATCAGCGTAGCACTAGCCCATCCGGCCTTCAACGGCCTGGCGGGCCGATTACGCTCCGAGCCGCGCCTCCGCCCGCACGGTGTAGATCGAGCCGCGCGGGCTCAACTGGCTCTCGACCACGCAGAGCCGGTCCACGGTGAAGCGGGCGGGCGGATCGGCCGGAACCGGCCCGGCGAGCGCCGCGGTCCAGTCGCGGCGCGGCTCGCGCACGCGGCCCAGCGTGAGGTGCGGGGAGAACAACTTGTCGGGCGCACCAAATCCGCGCTTCGTCAGAGCGCGGTCGAGGTCGTGCGCCAGCGCCACGAGCGCCTCGCCGCCCTCGCTCATCCCGATCCAGACGACACGCGCGCGCCGCGGGTCGGGAAACGCTCCGACCCCGCCCAGCGTGGCGGCGAACTCACGCGATTTCGCCGCCGCCTCGGTCGCGGCCTCTGCCGCGCGCCGCGCGCCGTCCTCCCCCACCTCGCCGAGGAAGCGCAGCGTGTAGTGCAGGTTCTCGGGCTTCACCCACGAGACACCGTCGCCGGGACGGCGCAGCGCCTCGATGACGCCGAAGGCCGCGCGCTGGACCTCCGCGGGCGGAAAGACCGCAAGGAAGAGCCGCATCAGCCGCCCGGCTTCTCTTCGCCGGCATCCCGAGGTTGCGCTCTGCGCCGCAGCGCCGTACGCGGCGCCGGACCTCCGGCCGCTCCGGGCGCAGGACGCCCCGGAGCGCGGGGCGCGGGAGCCGCAGCGTCCGCGGGCGCAGGACGCCCCGGAGCGCGGGGCGCGGGAGCCGCAGCGTCCGCGGGCTCTGTCCGCACCACGGGCTCCGGCACGGGACGGGCGGCCCCCCGCGGCGTGGGCCGGCTCGAGGCTCCCGGCTCCTCCTCGATCTTCGGATCGAGCGTCAGCCCGAGCAACGCCCGGCGCATCAGGTCGAGCGCGACCTGGACACTGCGCTCGCGGATCGTGGCGCGCGTGCCCGCGAACTGGAAGCGGCGCACGGTTTCGCCCTCGATCGAGGAGAGCGCGACGAACACCATGCCCACGGGCTTCTCGACGCTGCCGCCTTCGGGGCCGGCCACGCCGGTGATGGCCACGCCCAGGTCCACGCCCGCGCGGTGCCGCGCGCCGTGCGCCATCTGCTCCGCCACCGGAGCGCTCACCGCACCGTGCGCGGCGAGGTCGGCTTCGCTCACACCCAGCAACTCGGCCTT
>Ga0315287_10001857_pt1 | contig 19718 bp, 16 predicted proteins | sample YL17G11_0_MG_FD_205037 | JGI IMG/M metagenome (GOLD analysis project Ga0315287, IMG submission 205037) | Sediment microbial communities from Yellowstone Lake, YNP, Wyoming, USA - YL17G11_0 | ecosystem: Environmental > Aquatic > Freshwater > Lake > Sediment | place: USA: Wyoming | collected...
CTGGCCTGTCTCGGGCTGCTGGCGGCGAACGGCCGCGCCGTCGGGTCGGCGCGACTCGTGGGTGAGGAACTCGTCGGCCGGACCGAGCGCGAACTGTGCGCGCTGCGCGGCACGCGCGTGGCCATGGTCTTCCAGGACCCGATGAGCACGCTGACACCGCACCTGCGCATAGGCCGGCAGCTTACCGAGCTGCTGACGGATCGCGGCCTGCTCGGCGCGGCCGAAGCACGGCAGCGTGCAGTCGCGGCACTCCATTCGGTCGGCATCCCGGATCCCGAGTCCCGCCTCGACCAGTACCCGCACGAACTCTCCGGCGGGCAGCGCCAGCGCGTCGCCATCGCCATGGCGCTGATCGCGGGCCCGGAGCTGCTGATCGCCGACGAGCCGACAACGGCACTCGACGTCACCGTCCAGGCGCAGGTGCTCGGCGTGCTGCATGCGGCGCGCGAGAAAGGCCTCGCAATCGTCATGATCACGCACGATCTCGGCGTCGTGGCCGGCATCGCAGACCGCGTGGCGGTGATGTACGCGGGTCGCATCGTCGAAACGGCCGATGCAGCCGAACTTTTCGAGGCGCCCGCCCATCCCTATACCGCAGCGCTGCTCGCCTCGGTACCGCGTCTCAGCGGCTCGCAGCCGGAGCGCCTCGTGAACATCGAAGGACAGCCGCCGAGACCGTACGAAAAGGTTCCCGGGTGTCCATTCGCGCCTCGATGCCCATCCGCGCGCGACCTTTGCCGTGCGACCGAGCCGGCCCTGCACGATGGCGGGAATCGCAGCGTCGCCTGTCACGCGCCGCTACCGCAGGGCTGGGTGCGATGATCGCTCCGCTGCTCGAAGTGCGCGGGCTCGGGGTGCAGTACGGGCTGGGCGGCGGCTGGCTCGGGCCGGGGACGCGCCGACTGCAGGCGCTGCAGGACGTAGATCTCGTGGTTCCGGAAGGGCGCTCGGTCGGCATCGTGGGGGAGTCAGGCTGCGGCAAATCCACGCTCGCCCGCGCGATCCTCGGGCTCGCAAAGCCGAGCGCCGGCGACATCCGCTGGCGCGGCTGGACGGTGGACAGCGCAGACCGGGCGCGGATGCGGGACATGCGCCGCGGCCTGCAGGTCGTGTTCCAGGATCCCTTCGGCAGCCTCGACCCGCGCATGACCGCGGGCGACAGCGTGCGCGAAGCGCTCGATGCGCTCGAGGACACTGGCGTAGAAGCGGAATGCCGGCGTCGCGTAGAAGCGGCACTCGTCGAGGTCGGGCTCGACGCCGGTTTCGCTTCACGTTATCCACACGAACTGAGCGGAGGCCAGTGTCAGCGTGTCGCAATCGCACGCGCGACGGTCGTGCGGCCGCGCCTGCTGATCTGCGACGAAGCGGTGAGTGCGCTTGACGTATCAGTGCAGGCGCAGATCGTCAACCTGCTGCACGACCTGAGCCGCCGCCACGGCATGGCGCTGCTCTTCATCAGTCACAACCTCGCGGTGGTGCGCCACCTTTGCGAGGACGTCGTGGTGCTGTATCTCGGTCGAGTGGTGGAACGCGCGACGCGCGACGCGCTCTTCACGTCGCCACGACACCCCTATACGCGAGCGCTGCTGGCCGCGGTGCCCGAACCCGATCCTCGGCTCGCGTCACGGGTGGTGGCAGCGACGGTCACGGAGGAGGTTACGCGTACGCCGCCCGGCGCTGGCGGCTGCGCTTTCGCGCCGCGCTGCGCCCACGCGATCGATCGCTGCCATGGCGAGCGGCCGCCGCTCGAGGTTGCCGGTGCCGAACACTTAGTCGCCTGCCACCGCTGGCGCGAGAGTGCGTCGGCCTGAGCGCATTCAGGGCGCTGCGGGAACTGGGGGAGACTCTATGAGTTCCAGCAGCTCGCCGCTCGGTCCGCGCATCACGCCGACGCGGCGACCCCGGTAGGGCGCGTCGTCGAGCTTGCGCGGCGAGGCGCGCAACTGCGACTCGAAAGGCTCGAGCGAGGGGACGGTAAAGCTGACCATTGCCATGCCGCCGGGCAGTCCCGTCTCGCCGCGCGATGGGGGTTCGGACGCGGCCGGATACTCGTCGACCTCGATCAGGAACCGCTCCGGAAGCCGGACGATCGCAAGCGGGAACGTCTGGTCCGCCGGCATGCCCCATGACTGCGCGAGCACGGCGACGCGCGATGGCGCGGGTTCGGTAACCGCCAGCCCGAAGGTTTGCGAATAGAAATCGAGCGTGCGACGGATGTCGTGCACACCCAGTACGACGATGAATACGCGATCCACGAAGCTCTGCGCAGAGCCCAGGTTGAATTTCGACTTGCCCGGCGGGATGCGCGTGAAATAGAACAACTCGCCCGCCGGACCCAGCGCCTGCATCGCGATCACTGCCGGATTCATGTCGAGCGGGGCGGGCGGCCCGATCACGCGAAAGGTCGAATCGGCGAGCCTGCGTTCGAGGGCCAGGGGATCCTCGACAAGGATCTCGGTGGCATTCCAGCCCAGAGTCCTGAGCGCCGGCCTCATGGCCGACGTGCCCTTGACCAGCCGCAGGTACACGGGCTCACCGCTGCTCGGCTGCACCAGCACGAAGGGCTGGCCGGCGAGCCGCGGCATGGCCCAGGCGCTGGCGACCGATTCGCTCACCTGGCCGCTCTCCACGGCACGATATTCGAGGGTGTCGACGTACGCCCGCGCGACGGCGTCCGGATCCGGTACGACCAGCGTGACCGCTACGATGGAACTCAGCACCAGGCGCCCCTCCGCCAGCGAGGACAGCGGCATCATATGCGCCAGACCCATGCGCGTCCGGCCCACTGCGGAAAACAACGGGTTGCGGGTTGCGCGCGCCGGCCGATAGTATGCAGAAGTCAGGTTTTTCGCATACGCGCGCCGGCACCATGCACATCCCCGACGGGTTCATCGACTTGAGGACTGCAGCCGTGGCTGCAGCGCTCGCCGGAGTCGGGATCGCAATCGCGTTGCGCGACGTACGAGGCCAGTTGCCGCCACGACGCGTACCGTTGATAGGCCTGGCGGCCGCGTTCGTCTTCGCCGCGCAGATGCTCAACTTTCCGGTGGCCGCGGGAACGTCCGGGCACCTGATCGGCGCGGTGCTGGTGTGCGTGCTGCTCGGGCCTGCTGCAGCGGTGATCGTCATGACGACCGTCCTCGTGCTGCAGTGCCTGATGTTCGCGGACGGCGGCGTGACCGCGCTTGGCGCGAACGTGCTCAACATGGGCGTGGTCGCGCCGACCGTGGGTTACACCGTCTACTCGGCGTTGCGGCGCATCGGTCCCGGAGGGCTGCGGTCCGTACTGCTCGCGGCGGGTTTCGCCGCGTGGTGCTCGACGGTCGCCGCTGCGCTTGCCTGCGCGGTCCAGCTCGCGGCCTCAGGCGCCGCGCCGTGGAACCTCGCGCTGCCCGCCATGGGCGGCGTACACATGCTGATTGGCCTCGGCGAAGCGGTGATTACGATGCTGGTCGTCGCCGTGGTTGCGCGCGCGCGACCCGAACTGATCGACGGCACTGACTCCGGCCCCATGTCGCACCGCGCACTGCTCGCGTACGGCGGTCTGGCAACGCTTGCCCTGCTGGTGTTCGTCGCGCCGGTCGCGAGTTCGTTGCCGGACGGGCTCGACTGGGTCGCCGGTCGTCTCGCCTTCGCGCAGCAGGCCGCGACCCTGCAGGCTGCCCCGGTCGAGGGGTATTCGCTGGACGTCGCCGCCGCATCGCCCGCAATGGCAACCGTGCTTGCGGGGCTGATCGGGGCCGCGGTCGCTTTCGCGGTCGCCTGGCTCGTGGCACGGGCCCTTACTCCGGCGAGTCGCTCGCCGGCGACGCGCTGAAGCGGGACACCGGGGCACATCGTGATACGCGAGCGCCTGCTGAGCCCTTACCAGCATGGCGCGAGCGTGCTGCATCGGCTGCCGACAGGCTTCAAGCTCGGCGCTGCTCTCGCCTTGATCCTGCTGATAGTGCTGCTGCCGCGCAATGCGTGGGGCATGCACGGCGCGCTGGCCGCTGGCCTTGCAGTCATTGCCATCGCATCGCGCGCATCGATCCGCCAGCTCCTCTTGCGGCTGCTGCTGGTCGAGCCGCTCGTGATAGGCGTCGCGCTGCTCGCATTGCTGCGGCCGGATGGCGGCGTGCTTTTCGTTTCGATGATCACGAAGAGCACGCTGTGCCTCGCGAGCATGATCCTGCTGACCGCGACGACGCGCTTCTCCGACATCCTCGACGTGCTGCGGCGCCTGCGCGTTCCGGCGCTGCTGATCACGAGCCTCGCCCTGACGCATCGCTTCATGTTCGTGCTCGTCGAAGAGATGCAGCGGATGCTGCGCGCGCGACGCAGCCGCACATTCACCGATAATCGCGCCGTGACCTGGAACGGGTCGGCGCAGGTGGCCGGCCGGCTGTTCGTGCGTGCCTCCGAGCGGGCTGAACGCGTCTATCTGGCGATGTGCGCGCGCGGCTGGGAGCACTGACTTGATCGTCGTGCACAAGCTAAGCTTCAGCTATCCGGACGGGCACGATGCGCTGCTCGACGTGTCTTTCGCACTCGCTCCCGGCGAACGGGTGGCGCTGATCGGTCCGAATGGGGCGGGCAAGTCCACGCTGCTGCTGCACCTGAACGGCCTGCTGCCCGACCGTCCGCCGTCGATCCCGGCGGTAACCGTTGACGGGCTGTCGGTGGCCGAGGCGAATCTCCGCGAGATCCGCCGCAGGGTCGGCCTGCTGTTCCAGGACCCGGACGACCAGCTTTTCTGTCCGACCGTATGGGAAGACGTCGCCTTCGGGCCGCGGCAGCTCGGCCTGCGCGAACCAGAGTTGTCGCGACTCGTTACGGAGTCGCTGGCGCAGGTGGGCCTTGCCGGGTTCGAGGAACGCCTGCCGCATCATCTCAGCCGGGGCGAGAAACGCCGCGCATGCCTCGCTGGCCTGCTGGCCTGCGACGCCCGGGTGCTGGTGCTCGACGAGCCGACCAGCGACCTCGATCCACGCGGCAGACGCGAACTGATGGCCCTGTTGTCGCGCCTTCCTGTGACCCAGCTGATCGCCACGCACGACCTCGAGTTCGTGGTGGAGATCTGCGCGCGCACGATCGTGCTGGATGGCGGGCGGATCGTCGCCGATGGCCCGACCCGTCGGTTGCTGGACGACGAACCGCTCATGCTCGCCCACGGTCTCGAGCGCCCGCACATTCTGCGGCACAGCCACCCGCACTGATCCATGCGGCGTTTACGCTCGCCACCGTCCGGCCATTGGTTTATCGTTCGGGGGAGCGCAACCGCAACGGGGGACCGATGCCAAACTCGATCAAGCACACCCGCAGCCGCGAAGCGGCTACCTGGCTCAGGAAGGAAATCGTCGAGCAGAAGGCGCGCTTCAGGAAGATCGAGCGCGAGATGAACGTCACGATCGCGGCTCAGCGCGACAAGTGGATCGACGCGTTCCTCGAGCGTCTCCAGACGCGCGGCTATCACGTCCACTTCAACATGATGCGCAAGATCAAGCCCGAGGAGATCCCGAAGCGGCCGAAGCGCAAGTTCAAGGTCGTGTTCTGATCCCGGCAACGCTTCCGCAGGAGACAGCCAAATGGCCCGTCCGCATATCGAACCGTTCGTCGACCGCGAGGTCCCGTTCAAGAAGATGACCCTGCCCGGGTTCCCGAAGGGCATGCAATACAAGATGCTGAGTCTCGACACGGACACCGGCGCCTGCTCGATGACCGTGATGTTCGAGCCCGGCTACGAACTGCCGCCCGGCATGAGCTACAGCGAGCTGGAGCTGTTCGTCATGAACGGTTACATCGAGATGGACGGCCAGAAGCACGGCCCGGGCACCTACGTGTGCCTGCCCGCGGGCGTGACGCTGCCGGCCATGAAGATGCCGCGCGGCATCACTGCACTCATGTTCTACAACTACGGCGAGCCTTCGTTCGTCGAGTCAGATGCCGACCATGCGCTCGCCGAGCGCCACAAGCTGATCCGCGTCAACGCCTACGACGACCTGCAGTGGAGTTCGACGAACTTCTTCCCGGCCACCGCCCCGGGCTGCATGGTCAAGATCCTCAAGTTCGACGAGCGCACGCAGGCCTTCACGTTCATGTACTGCATGACGCCGAACTTCTGGCAGGACAACATCTCGTACCACGACTGTGCCGAGGAGGCGTACCACATCTGGGGCACGTCCTGGATGATGCAGTTCGGCGAGTTGCCGACGGGCGGCTATTTCTATCGGCCCCCGTACATCAATCACGGCGCGTTCCAGTGCAAGCTCGGCACGCTCGCCATCGGCCGCACCGACAGCCAGCTCTACAACCACTTCCACTTCAATCCGTGGACCACGCCCGAGGAGAACCGCGAGCGCGCCGGCGCGCGCATGCTCGCTTGGAAGCCCGAGCTCTACCAGTGGGTCGCGACCGGCGACCACAACCATCCTGCGGATTTCGAGTTTCCACATGCCCACTACGACGAGAAGGGCGACCGGATCTGGCACCACCACGATGGTGGCGACCTCGACCACAACCATGGTCGCGGGCCACGTGGCGGCGCGCGCAAGGCGCCAGCGCGCAAGAAATAGACAGACAGCCCGGGCAGGTTCATGGCAGGTCCGCTGCAGGGCATCGTAGTACTGGACCTGAGCCGCATCCTGGCGGGGCCGTGGGCGACACAGGTGCTGGCCGATTTCGGGGCCGAGGTGATCAAGGTCGAGCACCCGCGCGGCGGCGACGACACTCGAAGCTGGGGGCCGCCTTACCTCAAGGACGAGGCGGGCCTCGATACCACTGAGTCTGCCTACTATCTGTCCGCCAATCGCGGCAAGCGCTCGGTCGCCATCGACCTGGCGACAGCCGAGGGCCAGTCGCTGGTGCGCCGCCTCGCCACGCAGGCCGACGTGCTGGTCGAGAACTTCAAGGTTGGCGGCCTCGCCCGTTACGGACTCGCCTACGACGACCTGGCGCCGCTCAACCCACGCCTCGTGTACCTCTCGATCTCGGCGTTCGGCCAGGATGGACCGGCCGCCGCCGAGCCCGGCTACGACGCGATGATCCAGGCGATGGGAGGTCTCATGAGCCTCACCGGCGTGCCCGAGGGCGAGCCGGGGGCCGGACCGCAGAAAGTCGGGGTCGCCGTCGCGGACCTGATGTGCGGGATGTACGGGGTCGCTGCCGTCCTCGCGGCGCTTAACGAGCGCCGTGACTCGGGCCATGGCCAGTTCATCGACCTGTCGCTGCTGGACACGCAGGTCGCGTGGCTCGCGAACCAGAACCTGAACTACCTCGTGTCGGGCGAGGCCCCGGGGCGACGGGGCACGGCGCACCCGAACATCGTGCCGTACCAGTCGTTCCGCACGGCCGATGGATTCCTGATGCTCGCGGTCGGCAACGACGCGCAGTTCGCCCGCTTCTGCGCAGTCGCCGGAGTGGCGGAACTCGCGGCAGACCCGCGCTTCGTGACCAACCAGGGCCGGGTTGCCAATCGAGCGGAACTGGTGCCGCGAATCGAGGCCATCCTGCGCTCGCGCACGAGTGCCGCGTGGCTCGCAGACCTGCGCAAGGCTCATGTGCCTTGCGGGCCGGTCAACGACCTTGCGCAGGTTTTCGCGGAGCCCCAGGTGCGCCACCGGCAACTCCGGCTCGACCTGTCTCACCCACTGTCCGGCAGTGTCCCCGGGGTTCGCAATCCCGTGCTGTTTTCGCGCACGCCGCTGCAATACGATCGGCCGCCGCCGCCGCTGGGAGCCGACACCGACGAGGTGCTTCGGCAGCGCCTGGGGCTCGATCCCAGCGAAGTGGCAGCGCTGCGCAGCCGCGGGGTCGTGGCGTGAAGTCCGTCCTGTGCAGGCCTCCCGGCCCGGTCCATAATTGATGCATTGCAGCTAGCAGAGTTCGCACATGTCCACCCGCACGATTCGCCCGAGCCCGAGCCTCGCCAACGTCCGTTATGAGATCCGCGGCCGTCTCGCCCGGCGTGCCAACGAGATGGAGCGACTGGGCTACGACATCGTTTCGCTGAACATCGGCAACCCGGGCGCCTTCGGCTTCCGCACGCCCGAGACGATGCGGCTCGCGATGATCGAGAACCTGCGCTCCGCCGAGGGGTACTGCCACCAGAAAGGCATCTTCCCCGCACGCGAAGCGGTGGTGATGCAACAACAGGAACGCGGCGTCCGGGGCGTCACGGCCGATGACGTGTTCATCGGCAACGGCGTGAGCGAACTGATCGACCTGACGCTTCGCGCGCTGCTCGCCGCGGACGAGGAGGTGCTGGTCCCGAGTCCCGACTACCCGCTCTGGACCGCTGCGGTGAACCTGAACCGCGGCCGGGCGGTGCACTACCCGTGCCCGCCGGAGCGCGGCTTCATCCCGAGCCCGGAAGAGATCGAGTCGCTGATCACCAAGCGCACCCGCGCGATCGTGGTCATCAACCCGAACAATCCGACGGGCGCGGTCTATCCGCGGCACGTTCTCGAGGCGATCGCCCGCATCGCGGAAAAGTACCACCTGGTCGTGCTCGCGGACGAGATCTACGACCAGATGACCTACGACGGCGCCGAGTTCGTGCCGATGGCGACGCTTGTGCAGCACACGCTGTGCGGCACGCTGAGCGGCCTCTCGAAGGTCTATCGCGCCTGCGGCTATCGCGTGGGCTGGGCCGCTTTTTCGGGCGACGTGGAACATTCCCGTGAGTACCTGTCCGCCCTCGAACTGCTCTCGTCGCTGCGCCTGTGCAGCAACGTGGCGGGGCAATGGGCCGTGCAGACGGCGCTCGGCGGCTACCAGAGCATCCGCGAACTGGTGACCCCCGGCGGCCGGCTGTACGAGTCGCGCAAGGCGATCGTCGATGCCGTCGGGCGCAGCCGCTTCCTGTACCTGACGCCTCCGATGGGCGCCATGTACGCATTCGTCGGCGTACAGACCGGATTGCTGCCCGATTTCGACGACCAGCAGTTTGCGCTCGACCTGCTCGAGCACAAGCACGTGCTGGTCGCACCGGGCACGAGCTTCAACGTGCCGTACCGCAATCACTTCCGTATCACGAACCTGCCGGAGCCGCAGATGATCGCGGAGGTGTTCGGACGCATGGAGGAGTTGCTGCACAACTACGCGGTAGGCGACCTGCCAGTCACGCGGGCGAACCCGGCGCTGCGCGTGGTCGATGCGGCGGCGAAAGGCTGAACGTTTCTAGAAATAATCTGTAACACATTGAAATAAAGAATAAAAGGTCGTGGAAAATGGCGATCTGCGACCCGCTGCCTGCTGGGTGACTCCTACCCGCCGGCTGGCCCACTACCTGCGCCGCCGGTTCGACGAAGCCTGCACCGGACAGGGCCTGGAGGTCTGGCTTACGCCGGACGTCGTGACCTGGTCCTCCTTTGTCGAGCGCCTGTTCTCGCTCGAGCGTCAGGCAGGCCGCGTGGCAGGACGCTGGCTGCCCGACAGCGCCGCCCGGCTGGTCTGGGAACGCATCGTAGAACGCGATCCAGCCACCGCAGGACTGGTGTCGCCCGGTCTGCTGGGTCGCCCGGCGTACGAATCGTGGCGCCGCATGCACGCCTACCAGATCCCACCTGAAGTCATTGCCGCGGGCGACACGCCGGAAACGGCGGCGTTCGCGCGCTGGGCCGAAGAGTACGCGGCGTGGCTGGACCGACACGGGTGGGTGGACGAATCACGTGCGGTGGCTCGTCTCAGCCCTGATGCGCGCGGCACGACGCTCGAATTGATCGGCTTCGACGCGCTGACGCCGGCGCAGCAGTCGTACCTGCAGCGGCTGGAGCGAACGGGCGCAATCGTGAGTCACCGGCTTCCCGGGCAGACTCCCGAATCCATAGTCTGGGTCGAGTACGTCGATCGAATCGCCGAATACGATGCGGCGGCACGCTGGGCGGCGCAGCGACTCGAGCGACGACCCACGGATCGTCTTGCCATCGTGGTGCCCGGCCTGGCCGCTGAGCGGGACTCCGTCCGCCGCGTCATCGAGCGTGTGCTTGTCCCGGCCGCCACGCTGACCGGCGGGCCGGCACCGGAATCGCAGGGATATGAAATTGCCGCGGCGCGCGCGCTGTCGGAACGGCCCCTGCCGGCTGCCGCGCTCGAGGTCCTGGATGCATTCGCGCGCGCAACCGACCTCACGGTCGCGAGCAGGCTGCTCAGAAGCCCGTTCCTGTGCGGCTCCGCGGCTGAGGCCGACGCCCGGGCCCGACTGGATGCGCGCATCCGGCGCAGTGAGGGGCCGGACCTCGGCCTTTCGAGGCTGGCGCGACTCGCGGCCGACCACCAGTGCGCCGAACTCGCGCGGACGCTCAAGGCGGGCATCGCACTGGCGCAGGACTGGCCGCGGCGCGCATTGCCGAGTCGGTGGTCGCGACTGTGGTTCGAACTGCTGCACGCAATGGGCTGGCCGGGTACGGATCTAGACAGCGGCGAACACCAGGCGCGCCAGCGCTGGGCACAACTCACCGCCGAGTTCGGCGCCTGCGACGATTACGTCGGCGCGGTATCGGCTGGAGAGGCGGCATCGCTGCTGCGTGACATGGCGCACGGCACTCTGTTCGAGCCGGAGGAACTGCGTGCACCGGTGACCATCATCGACCCGGCGACCTGTGCGGGCATGAGCTTCGACGGGCTCTGGGTCTGTGGGCTCGACGGCGCCCAGTGGCCCGCACCGGCATCGCCCGATCCGTTCCTGCCGCGCGAATGGCAGGCGCGGCAGCGGATCCCCGGCACCACAGCCGAGGTTGCGGCCGAGAATGCGCAGCGACTGCTGGAACGGCTGTGCCGCAGCGCAGGCGACGTGATCCTGAGCGTGCCGCAATTCGACAACGATGCGCCGCTGCTGCCGAGTGCATTGCTCGGCGGCATCCCGCGTGGCGAGGTTCCCGATTCGTGGCGTGCTCGAGTCCCGGCGCGCCTTGCGTTCGATGCGCGACCGCAACTCGAATCGCTGGTGGACGCCGTGATGCCGCCGCTCGAGTCGGGGGAATCGGCGCGAGGCGGCGCCAGGCTGCTCGAAGTGCAGTCCGCCTGCCCGTTCCGCGCACAGGCCGAATTCCGGCTCGGGGCGCGCGCGCTCGAGGAGCCGGAGATCGGCGTTGCGGCCTCGGAAAGGGGCGACCTCGTGCACAACGTGCTTGCACGGATCTGGCGCGCCACGCGCGACCAAAGGACCCTGTCGAGCCTGTCGCAGGACGAACTTCTTGCGATGATTCGCGGCGCAATCGCCGCCGAAACCGCCGACGCGCAGCGCGACACGCAGGGTGTGATGCGGTACCTGCTCGAGATCGAGGGCGAGTGGCTCGAAGCGCGCATCGCAGAGCTGCTGGCAGCCGATCTGGAGCGGCCGCAGTTCACGATCGAAGGCGTCGAGGAACAGCACTCGATCAGCATCGGCGGCATGACGCTGGCGCTGCGCATCGATCGCGTGGACCGTCTCGACGACGGAAGCATCGCGGTCATCGACTACAAGACCGGGGCCGATGCCGAGCCGGACGCATGGCTCGGCGAACGGCCGCGGCTGCCGCAGCTGCCGCTCTACGCCGAGGCGCTCGGGATGGATCGAGTATCCGCCGTCGCATTCGGCCGGGTTCGCACGGGCGATACCGGCTATTGCGGCCTCACGCGCGACAGCGCCGTTTTCCCGAACCTGAAAAGCCCGTCAGGCAGAGGATGGCCCAAAGAGCACGCGTCGTGGCAGGAGCTGCTGCAGGCCTGGCGGCGCCGTCTCACTACGCTCGCGACCGAGCATGTGCAGGGAGACGCGCGCCTCGCGCCGGATCCGGCGCATGCCTGCAAGTACTGCCATCTCGCGGCGTTGTGTCGTATCGGCGAAACGCGTTTGAGCGCCGCGGCCGAGGTTGCAGGCGATGACTGACCTGCGCAAGGCGGACGAGCTGGCGCGAGAGACGGCGCTCGACGTGACGCGGAGCTTCATCGTCCAGGCCCCGGCCGGTTCGGGCAAGACGGAGCTCCTCACACGGCGCTATCTGGCGCTGCTTGCGACGGTGCAGGTGCCGGAGTCCGTGCTCGCCATCACCTTCACGCGCAAGGCCGCGGCGGAAATGCGTCACCGCATCCTCGGCGCGCTGCGTGCGGCGGGCGACGGCGGCGGACCGGATGGTCTGCATCCGCGCACGCTCGAGCTGGCACGGCGTGCACTGGCCATCGACCGACGGTTCGGCTGGGAGCTGCTCGCCAATCCGGGACGGCTGCGCATCCAGACTATCGACTCGCTCAACATGGGGCTGGCGCGCCGGTTGCCCGTCCTGTCGGGTCTCGGCGCGGGCCTCGCCGTTGAGGAAGACGCGCGGGAACTGTACCGCCGGGCGGCAGAACGGCTTCTCGAGCACCTGCCTTCAGGCGACAGGCTGCATTCACGCGCAGTGGCCACGCTGCTCGGGCACGCAGACAACCGGGTCAATCGGTTTGTCGATCTCGTCATCGAGATGCTCGCGCGGCGTGAGTCGTGGGGACCGAAACTGCCCGAAGTCACCGACGACGAAGTCTCCAACGCGAGGATCCGCAAGCAGTTAGAAGCTGCAAGCACGGAACTCGTGGTCGCGCACCTCGCGACGGTGCTGCGTGCATTCCCGCGCGATCTGCTGACTGAGGCGGCCTCGGTCGCGCGGGAGGCGGCCGTCGCTCTCGCCGCTGCGGGCACCGATTCGCCACTTACAGCGTGGCACGGCCAGGACGGCCTGCCAGGCGACGGGCACGACGACGCGCCGCTTTGGCTCGGGCTCGCAACGCTGCTGCTGACCGAGGCAGGCGCCCCACGCAAGCGCTTCGACTCGAAGCTCGGGATGCCTCCGGGCGCGGAGGGCAAGCCGCTCAAGACGCGCGCCGAGGCCGTCGCCTCCGCTCTCGTGCCTCTCGACGAACTGTGTGAACGACTCCATGCGATACGCAGGCTGCCCGACCGGTTCTATACGGCGGCCGAGTGGGGAGTGCTGCAGGCCCAGCTCGTGGTGCTGCGGCTCGCGGCAGCGGAACTCGAACTCGTGTTCGCTGAGCGCCGCGCGGCCGATTACCCGCGCTTCGCCGAGGCAGCGCTGCAGGCGCTCGGAACCGAAGACGCACCGACGGACACGGCGCTTGCTCTCGACGCAACGCTGCAGCACGTGCTCGTCGACGAGTTCCAGGACACGTCCGAAACCCAGGTGCGACTGCTGGAAAAGCTGACGATGGGCTGGCAGCTCGACGACGGCCGCACGCTGTTCGCGGTCGGCGATCCCATGCAGTCCATCTACCGCTTCCGCGGTGCGGACGTGGGACTGTTCCTCGAGGTGCGAAATCGCGGCCTCGGCGAGCTGCGTCTCGAACCACTGACCCTTGCAGTGAACTTCCGCTCCACGCAGCCGCTCATCGACTGGATAAACACACACTTCGCGCGGGTGCTTCCCGCGACCGACGACGAAGCGACCGGCACCGTCAGCTACACGCCAAGCACCGGCGCCGAAGCGGCGGGCGAGGAGGGCGGCGTGCAGGTGCACGCGCTGTTGCGGCGCAGCCGGCTCCACGAGGCAGCGTGCATCGCGGACATCGTCGAGCGAACGCTCGCGGCGGACGATTCCGCCAATGTCGCGATCCTCGTGCAGGGTCGCAGCCATCTCGTCGGCATCGTCGCCGAATTCGCGCGACGCGGCGTGCGTTTCCAGGCCACCGACATCGACCCGCTGGGCGAACGGCCAATCGTGCTCGACCTGCTCGCGCTGACGCGCGCCATCGCGCATCCCGCCGACCGGCCCGCCTGGCTTGCCGTCCTGCGCGCACCGTGGTGCGGGCTCACGCTGGCGCAGTTGCACGCGGTGTGCGGCGACGAACGGGACGCGACTCTCCCCGAACTCCTCTGCGATCCCGCACCTCGAGCGCGCCTGGAGCCAGACGCGCGCGCCAGGCTCGACAGGGCCTGGCAGGTGCTCCGCGAGGCGCCGGGCGAACTGCGGCGTTTCGGCCTGCGCGACACCGTCGAGCGCGCCTGGCTCGCGCTCGGCGGCCCGGCCACGGCGTCGACGGAGCGGGAGCTCGACGAGGCAGCGGCGTACCTTGACGAACTCGCCGAGATCGACCGCCGTGCAAGCGGACTCGTGGACCTTGCGAAGCTCGCCGAGGCGCTCGAAAAGCTCTACGCGCCGTCGCGCCCGGACAAGTCCATCCGTGTAGAGCTGCTGACGATTCACAAGGCGAAGGGCTTGCAGTTCGATACCGTGATCGTCCCCGGGCTCGAGCGACGGTCGCGTCCCGACGACAGGCGGCTGCTGCAGTGGGTGCGCCAGCCGGGAGCGCCGCAGCCGGGGCTCGTGGTGGCGCCGGTTGCCGGAACCGGCGCGGTGCCGAACGCTCTGTACCAGTGGCTCGAGAACCTCGAGGCCGCAAAGCTGCGGCAGGAAAAACGGCGGTTGCTCTACGTCGCGGCGACGCGGGCGAAGCGCTGGCTGCACCTCTTTGGAACGTGCAAGCTCAAGGATCAGGAGGAGGGGGCTCCGACGCTGGTACGCCCGCCGTCTTCCGTTGCGCTGGGCATGCTGTGGCCCGTCGTCGAGCATGAATTTACCGCACGCCTGGCGATCACGGGCGACATCGAAGGCGAGGCGTCACCGCACATCGTCCGCGAGCCGCCGCTGCACCGTCTGCCACTCACATGGCTGGGTCCGGAGCCGGAATCGCCGCGCATAGCGTCGACGCGCTCGCCGAAAGCGGCAGCACAGCAGCCCGTCGAGTTCGACTGGGCGACAGAGACGGCGCGTCACGTCGGCACCGTGGTGCATCGTGAACTGCAGCGCATTGCGCGCGACGGCGCAGCCAGCGGGAAGGGTGCGGGCAGCGGGCCTGACGCGGCGGTTGCGCGGCGCCGGTATATCGACGAACTGGCCGAGCTCGGCGTACCGGCCGAACGACGCGAGGCGGCGGCCGAACGCATCGCGACCGCCGTGAGTCGTACTCTCGACGATGAGCGGGGGCGGTGGTTGCTCGACGCGCGGCACACCTCGGGCGCGAACGAGCTCGCGCTCACCGGGCGGGTCGACGGAACTACCGTCTCCGTCGTCATCGACCGAACGTTCGTCGACGAGGAGGGAATCCGCTGGATCGTGGACTACAAGTCCAGCAGCCACGAGGGCGCGGACCTCGACGGGTTCCTCGCGAGCGAGCAGGAGCGCTACCGTCCGCAGCTTGAGCGCTATGCCGCGCTCATGCGCCACCTCGGCCCAGAACCGATCCGGCTAGGGCTCTATTTTCCGTTGCTCGCCGCGTGGCGGAGCTGGCTGCCACCCGGGCGCTAGATCGTTCCGCTCACGCCGAACTGGCGACGTCCGGCTGAGTCCGCCGGTCCCAGCAGTTCCAGCGACCGTCGCAGCGCGGGTGGTGTGTCGCCGCGCGGCGCGAGCGTTCCTTCCAGCAGGAAGCTTCGATCCGGCGACAGAGTGAGCCGGCCGTCTACTGCAAACGGGCCTTCCTTGTCCGTGACCCGCGCCGAGATGCCGGCACCCGGCTTTGTCTGCGACTTCGGGTCGGGCAGCACCGCGTGGTAGCTGCCGATCGATGCATTGCGCGGCGGCGGGGCGACGAGGCCATCCATGTCGATCGTGCCGCGTACCACGGCCGGCCAGCCCTTCGCGAGTTCAAGTTCTGCGAGATCGGCGTGCAGTTGCCCGCGCCAACCCTTGGGTAGACCCACAGGCAGCACGCCCAGGGCCTCTACCGGCAGATCCACGCGCGTGCCTTCGAGGTGCAGATTGCCGGCAAGCGTGGCCGCCACGTCGGACTCGATGCGACCGTCCGGCCTCGTCAGCGTAAGGTGTGCGCCGAACCGTCTGCGGAACAACTCGAGTGGGGCGACACGCCAGCGCAGATCGCCCAGCACAGCGCCGCGCCAGGCGAGCCCCGTGGCCGCACCGGACCAGATCGAGCCAGTGAATGCCACGGCGGTCACGCCGTTGCGCTGCAGTCGGCCTGCGAGAAGACTCGCCGGAAGCGTGACGATCGCAAAGACCAGCAGCGCGACGATGCCGAGCGCGATGAGCGACCAGGAGTTGCGCATGCCGGGCGGCGCTTCGCGCGCCGACCGGTCACGGCGCCGTGGAAGCGCCATGCGCGAGTGTCAGGCTGGCGTTTACGAGTCCAGGGGCCGTCGCAGCATCGACGTTCGCGGAATCCACCGTCACGCCGTACTGCTGCTGCAGGTTCACTAGCCAGGCGATCAGCACGTCGAACTGCGCTCCCTCAAGGCGCAGCCTGAGTCCATTATCGCCATTCGGACTCTGGTCGCGTACCGACGCGCCGAGACCAGCCTCGCGCGCGGTGCGGTCGACGAGAACGACCAGCGACTCGCCGGATCCGCCGCCGCCTGCGGCACCCGCGGCCATGACCTGCGGCGCAGCCTGCTGCATCCACGCCAGGTCGGCGGACTTCTGTGCGACGCGGCTGGCAGCGCGCGAGCTGTATGCCTGGAGCGGCATCACGACGATGAAGTAGATCGCGGCGGCCGCGACGAATCCGCCGGCAAGGTAGACCAGCCGTCGTTCACGGGGCGCAAGCTCCTCGAACCGCTGGCGGATGTTCATGCCTTGCCGAGCCTGACCTGCAGCCGACCCTCGACCGTCTGGCCGCGCGGCGTCGCGGACTGCAATTCTGCGCTGAGCCCACCCTGGCTCATGGCCTGCTTGATCGAGTCGAGCGCCTCGACGGTGGGCGCCGTGAGCCGCAGCTCGAGCGCGTTGCCACGGAAGCTCATCGACTCGACCTTCGCCTGCGGGGCTTGTGCAATCGCCGCTGCGAGCGCCGAGACCGCAGGCAGCAGCGCGCCGCCCGCCGCGCCGCGGCTACCGAGCACGCCCTGCATCTGCGCACGGGGATCCACGGCCTTCTGCCCGGGCATCGCCGCCGAGAAGACCGCCGCGATCTCGGCATCCAGCTTCTTCTCGGCCTGGCCGAGCTTCCAGACCGAAAAGCCCTGGCTTGCAAGGAACACCAGCGCCGTCGTCGCCGCGAGCGCCGCCGGAAGGCGCCACTCGCGCAGTCGGGCCGACAGCGACGAGCGTGCCGCGTACGGCCCCTGCAGCAGGTTCACGCCGGCTTCGCTCGCGACCTGCGCCGCGAGCAACGGCAGCGCACCGTCCGGCAGCAATTTCACCTGCAACGTGGCGGTGCGGGAACGCAGCCCCTCGATGGTGTCGCGTCGCGCTTCGTATTCGGCAGCGCTCGCGAAGAAGACGACATTCTCGGCCGCCTCGGTGACGTCGCCGAGCGCGAGTTCGAGCGCGGCCTCGAGCGGATTCGCGTCGAGTGCGTAGGGCACTCCATCGGTGCGACGCACGAGCAGCATGCCCTCGTCGAGCAGCAGCGTGCACGCTCCCGGGGAGACGGGCACGGCCATCGTATCGGCGTATGCCGCGTCGGGGTGAATGCCCGCCGCCTCGCACGCGGCCTGCCAGCGGTCCATCAGGCTGCGGGCGACGTACGCAACGGGCGTGCCTGCCGCGCCCGCGCTCCGCGCGCCTACCGCGAAATGCATCGTCTCGACCTCGGAGGCGAGTTGCTCCTCGAGAGCGAATGGCACTGCCTGCGCGAGCCTTGCGCCAGCGCGCAGAGGAAGTTCGGGTTCAGCGAGTGCGACGTCACCGGCGGGCAGCAGCAGCACCGTCGAGCGGTTCTCGACCAGGCTGAGCGCATCGGCGAGAGGACCGGTGTGCACCGGCCCAGAGCGGGCGCCACTGCGGTCCACGATCAGCCACGAGGCCGGCGCCTCTTCAGCGGCGCGCAGACGAATCACCAGCGTCTCAGACATCGGGCCTCGGGATCATTCGGTTCCGAAACTGCGCAGGTAGGGCCGTACCGAGCCAGCGTCCCCACGCGCGAGCAGACTGTACAGGGTGAAATCAGTGGTGCCAATAGTGACCCATACCGTCGCGCGGAAAAAACCGCTCGATTCCGTGAGCGAGTTCTTCAACTTGTCGTATGCCTCGTTGCCGAGCGAGCCTTTCAGGTCGTCGAGCGTCGGGAAGCAGGCGTCCTTGCGGCGGTTGACCAGGTCGTCCGGATTCAGCCCGAACTCGCGCGCGTTCTCGCTCAACGAGTCGAGCACGATGCCGGAAGCGGTGCAGACATTGAGCGGCGTCCCCACCGGCAGCGCAGTCACGTAAGGCTTGAGTTTCGCGTAACGCTCGGCACCGAACTCGGGCAACGCCATGATCTCGCTCGCGCGGGTGATCGGCATGTTGGCCGCGAGGTAGGGCGGCTGCTGTCCCGTGTAGACCGAGTCCTCGGCGCCGTCCGGAAACCCGGGGTTCGTGTCCGCGTCGATCCAGTCCGCCATCGCGGTCGCCCAGCCGGGTTCGATATTGAGCGTAGCGAGAATGCGCTCGAGCTGCTTGACCGCCTCCGCGTTCACCGTCCCGTCGGGGAACAGCAGATTGTTCAGGTTGAAGCGGCCCTGCAGGTCTTCGAGCCGGCCCGCGACGGAACCGCCGTCGACCGGCAACGGCGGCAGTGGGCGTGCCCACTTTTCGCCCAGGTGGTCGGTCTGCGTCTCCTGCTTGTCCTGCCGCAGGAAGTCGGCGGCCCAGGCTTCGGCACCGAGGGCGATCTGGAACGCCTGGTCGCTGGCGAAAATCGTCGCGGCGCGGCGCTGGTCGAGCATGCCCCGGAACGCTACGTTGACCGCGAGGATCGTGGCGAGCGCGACCATCAGCACAGCCGTGATGAGGGCAACGCCGCGTTGCGCCCTGCGCGACGCGAGCCGCAATCCGCGGCTCATCCGGCCACCTCTAGCAGGCGGCGGAGCGTGCCCCAGTCTTCGAGTTCGAGCGTGACTTCGATTGCCGCAGGCCGCGCACGCCCATCGGTCGGCGTCCCGGCGTCGGATGCCGGCCAACGCTCGACCCAGTTTCGATTGGCGTCCATGAAGCGGAAGGTCACGGCGCGGACTCCGCCCAGCAGCTTGCGGCGCGTAGGTTCGGTCGCAAGCGTGTGATCGAGCACGGGCCAGTGATCGCGCCACAGGCCATCCTGGTCGAGGCGATATCCGACACGTTGCAGCGACGGACGCGCGAGCCCCGCGGTGTTGCTCCACCCGGCACGCGTCAACTGCAGCTTGTAGTCGATGGAATTTCCGGCGAACACCGCCGGCAGTTGCGACTCGCCGAGGGGTTCACGGACCGGTCGTGGCTCGGCTTGCTCGAGGTCCTGCGCCAGCGTCTGGACGGCGCGCTGCACTTCGCGCGTGCGCTCGAGACGCTGCTCCGCGTATTCGCTCTGCTTCTGGAGCTGCGTATAACCACTCAACGCAAGCGTGCCAACGACCGCGAAGATCGCGACTGCGACCAGCAACTCGAGCAGCGTGAAGCCCGCGCTGCCGCCGTTGTGCCGGGGCCGCATCACTCTTCCTCCACCGGCGCGGTTGGCGTTCCCGGAGATGGACCGGGTGCCGGCGATCCAGGCTGACCGGACTCGCCCGGCTTGGCTGGCTTGCCGGGCTTGCCTCCGCCGGCCGACCCGTCGCCGTCGCCGTCGTTGTTGCCGTCACCCGTACCGCCGGGCTTATCGGCGCCGCTCCAGTCGAGCCGGCCGCCGCCGGCCGCACCGATCGCGGTGCCGTAGAAACCCGTCACGGTGGCGAGTGCCGACGAGTCAGGCGCGTCCGCGGGACGCACCGACACGTCCATGCGCCGCAGGCTCGCGACCTGTGTCTGCGTGACCTGCATGCTCCAGCGCCAGCGCTGGCCCGCGAACTCGACGTCGCCCGACGA
>Ga0315287_10001858_pt1 | contig 19716 bp, 24 predicted proteins | sample YL17G11_0_MG_FD_205037 | JGI IMG/M metagenome (GOLD analysis project Ga0315287, IMG submission 205037) | Sediment microbial communities from Yellowstone Lake, YNP, Wyoming, USA - YL17G11_0 | ecosystem: Environmental > Aquatic > Freshwater > Lake > Sediment | place: USA: Wyoming | collected...
ACAAGAAGAAGCCGTACGCGATGATGACGGGCCTCATGCCATCGGGGGCCTTCCACATGGGCCATAAGATGGTCGCGGACGAGATAATCTGGTTCCAGGAGCATGGCGCGGACACGTTCATATGCGCCGCGGACGTGGAAAGCTACCTGATGAGGGACAAAAGCTTCGCTGAGGCGAGGAGGATTGCGGTTGAGGAGTACCTCGCCAACTACTTCGCGCTCGGACTGAAGTCGAAGGGCCTGCACTTCTGGTTCCAGAGCGACCATGTCGGCGAATACTACAGGCTCCGGGACATGGCTGCGAAGAGGGTCACGTTCAACGAGCTCACGGCGATATACGGGGAGCTGAGCCCGGGCAAGATAGTGTCGGTCCTCACCCAGGTCGCGGACATACTGCACCCGCAGCTTGAGAGGTACGGGGGGCCGAGGCCGACAGTCGTCCCGGTCGGCGCGGACCAGGACCCGCACATCCGTCTGACGCGGGACATAGCATCCAGGCTCGCCGCGGAGAGGGAGGGGGGCGCGGACTTCAAATGCCAGGTCCCGTCGGCGACATACCACAAGTTCATGGGCGGACTCTCTGGCGGGAAGATGAGCTCCTCGGACCAGAAGAGCCACATCGCCCTCACCGAGGACCCGGCCGCGGCGTCAAGGAAGGTGATGTCCGCGAAGACGGGGGGGAGGGCGACGGCGGAGGAGCAGAGGAGGCTTGGCGGCGAACCGGACAAGTGCATGGTGTACGAGCTCTACCTCTACCATCTCATGGACGACGACCTGGAGCTCGCAAAGGTATACAACGAATGCAAGTGCGGGAAGCTCACCTGCGGGGAAGACAAGCGCCGCTGCGCCGACCTCGTGGAACGGTTCCTGAGAGCCCACCAGGAGAGGCTCCCAAGCGCCCGGGAGAGGGCTGAGAGGCTGCTCCATTAGGTTTTTATATTAGGAGGGGCATAAGTATTCAAATTTCCAGCAGATTTTAGGATGCCTCTGAAGAAGAATAAGGCCGCAAAGGCCAGGGCGATGCCGGCCGTGAGGAAGACGGCGGTGAAGGCCAAGAAGACTAGGGGGAGTGCGGAAAAGGCGCTGAAGGCGGAGTCGACCGAGAAGCCGGACGAGGAGAAGAAGACCTACTCAAGCGAGGAGTCCGAAATCCTGAAGAGGAGGAGGAAAATCGTTGAGGAGGTCGACGAGGACGGCATGCCTGTGAAGAAGAAGGTTCCTGAGGAGGAGCCGGTGGATGAGCCGCGAAGCTACGACAGCGACGAGTACTTCTACGAGGAGTCGAACGAGGAGGATAAGTACTTCTGAATCCCGGGCCTAGGGGTGGTACGGCGGCGACGATATGCCGGTGTCCTCGGGCCAGCCGAAGACCAGGTTCATGTTCTGCACTGCCTGGCCGGCGGCGCCTTTCACGAGGTTGTCTATCGCGGAGACTATTACCGCCCGCTTCTTCTCCAGGTCGTAGTACGGGGATATGTCGCACCAGTTGGAGTACGCGACGTTCTTGGTGTACGCCTCAGGGACTATGCGGATGAACTTCTCGCCCCGGTAGTAGCCGCTGTAGTGCTTCGGCAGGTCGACTCCTGAGAGGTCGCCGAAGACGTGCGCGTTAGAGAGTATCCCGCGCACTATCGGCATCAGGGTCGGTGTGAAGGACACGCTTATCCCTGCCATGAGGCCGGATAGTATGTGCTCTATCTCCGGCTGATGCCGGTGGCCGATGGCCTTGTAGATCTTGAGGCCGCCGTCGACTTCGCTGTGGTGGACGAATTCCGTGGGTTTCGCCCCGGCTCCCGAGGTCCCGCTCTTGGCGTCGACCACTATCTTCGTGAGGTCGATTTTGTCCTTGAGTTTCTCTAGGGGCGCGAGGGAGAGTATGGCGGCTGTCGCGTAGCAGCCTGGGTTGGCTATGAGCTTCGCCTTGCGGATTTTTTCCCTGAAAAGCTCTGGGAGGCCGTAGACGGCGTCCTTTAGGAGCTCTGGATTCTTATGGGGGACGTAATATTTCTCGAACAGCCTCTGGTCTTTTATCCGGTAGTCCGCTCCGAGGTCGATGACTTTAATCCCCCTCTTTAGGAGCGCTGGCGCGTGTTCCATGCCCTCCCCGTGGGGTAGGGCGAGGAAGGCGATGTCCGCGTCCGTCTTACCTCCGTCGTATTCCGTGAATTTTAAGTCTAGTATGCCCCTGAGGCTCTGGTGGACTTCCGATACCCCCTTGCCGGCGTGGGACCGAGAGGTGGCCTCTATGGAGCCGACTTTGGGGTGGCAGGACAGTATCCTGAGGAGTTCGCCGCCGCTATACCCTGAAGCACCGACCACGAGCGCCTTCATTTCAGTACACCTTCACCTTCCCGGAAGACTCGTCCTCCCCGGGCTCGGGCTTGGCGGGCGCGAATACGCTGTACGCCGGGTTCATCCTCGCGAGGAAGAGGAGGCTGTAGTATCTGAGGAACACGGTCACAGGCAGGGTTACAAATGACGTCACATACCTTATCACGATGAGCACGGGAATGAGCGCCAGCATGGCCAGCGACATAAGCGGCGCCGTCGGCCCGCCGAGGATTGCTGCGCCGAAGCCGAACAGGAACAGCACCGCCAGCACCGGTATGAGGAATATGAGCTGCACGACGAACTGGACGACTGCGCCGATGAGGCCGAACCCTATCCTCATGGCCAGGAAGACCACGAACTGCCACAGACCGGATGATGCGAGCTCCTTCACCCGTCGCATCGCCTCGATGAGGCCGCAGCCGGTCGCGTACATGATGGGCGCGGCAAGCTCTGTGACGAGCCAGAGTAGCAGGGAGACCACGACGACTATGGCGACCGCCGCGAAGACTGCCAGTATTATGAGGAGTATGCCCGTGAACCCGAAGCCGACGGAGCTGAAGAAGCCAACGCCCACGAGTATGGCGGCGAGGATGAGGGCGAGGATGACTATGAGGACTGCGAACTCGAAGAGGAATAGGCTTAGGCCGCGCCCGGCCTGAGACTTATAGTATTCTATCAGCTTCAGGTCGCCTGAGGCGAGGGCCTTCACGAAAACGAATACGGACACCGAGCTCAGGTACATAAGGACGAGGATGAAGACCACTGCAGCCGCGACCACTGCCGCGATGAGGAGCATGCTGCCTCCGAGGAGTCCGCCGGACAGGCCTTCGGAGAGGAATCCGGGGGCCGCCAGCCCCATCATGGGGGGCGCCGCCTGAGTGGAGAGGCCGGTGTCTGAGCCGTAGCCGCTATCCTGGCCTCCGCCGCTTCCTCCGCCGCTTCCTCCGCCGCCTCCTGTGCCAAGGAGCATCGCGACGAGCGCGAGCCGCAGCCAGAAGCCGAGCCTGAACGGGAAAAGCAGCGTCCTCGTCCGCTCAATCGCCTCCTGCAATGCCCCGACACCGTGCCATTCCGTCATTTTATTTTGTTGAACCTTTCGACGACCCCGTCCCAGGTTGGGAGGTTTGTCTGGCAGCCCCATTCCTCGACTATGAACGAAGCCGCGGCATTACCTAATTTCACGCTCTCATATATATCATAGCCTTTCAGCTGGGCTGCGATGAATCCTGCGTTGAATGCGTCGCCGGCCCCGGATGCGTCCACCACCTTCGCCGGATATGCGGGCACGTCCATCTTGGTGTCCCTCGCGTAGACGCTCGCCCCCTTCTCTCCCCGCGTCACGATGACGGTCTGCCCCATGCCCGGCTTCAGCGTGTATCCGAGCTTGTGGAGGTGATTCATCTCGTGGTTGTTGACGACGACGACCCCGCTCTCTGCGACCACGGTCCTGAACGTCTTCGGTATCCTGTCGAACTTGAATATCCCGTAGCCGGGGTTGTACACCTTGATGCTGTTTGCCCACGCCTCGACTACCTTCCGCTGCATCCCGAGATATGTCCTGGCCATGTACACCGCCTTGACGTCCTTCGGCAGCTGCCTGCCGAACTCCGCCTCAGGGTCGAGGTCGTCGAGCATCTCGGTCACGCCCTTGTAGAAGAAGCTCACCTGGTCGTGGCCGGCCTTGTAGAACATGCTCCGCGTGGTATCGCCGAACACCCCCTTAAGGTACAGTTTCACGCCCTGGCCTTCCATGTAGGCCCGGTAGTCGTCCGCGTCCGTTCCGATGACGCTCACGAGGCCGACCTTGAGGCCGAGCTTGTTGGCGACGACGGCGGCGTTCGCGCCCATTCCCCCGTAGAATCTCCGGGCGCACTTGACCTCGGAGGCCTCGTCCGTGTGGGGTATCCTGTCGACCTCGTAGAAGCTGTCCACGGCAGTGTCGCCGAAAACCAGTAGATCAAGTCCCATCGCCAACCCGTAACTAAACGGTTTCGAAAGATAAATACTGACCCCCGGCTCCCGCTGGCAGGATATTATGCTGCATCTGCCTTCACTAGCTTGTATATTGTGAAGTCTCCCTTCTGCAGGCCTGACGTCGAGGGTATCCTGTGGGCCCGCCGTATCCTTAACCCGTGTTTTTCCGCGTGGTTGGCTGGGTCGTTCTCCCTCCCTGCGAAGTGGAAGTAGGGCATGACTATGACGCCGTCGTCCGCGCCTGTGTGCCGGGGCCGCAGCCCATGTCGAGGGCGTCCCTTCCCATGTAGAGGTGCCGGTTCCGGTGGAGGAATCTTGCGAGTATGAATCCCGAGCTCATGATGTCTGAGCCGAACACGCCGTCGCTTATCCTGAGGGAGAGTTCACGGCCTCCGTCGAGGGGAATCCTCGCATCCTCGACGGTGCCCCGCCTGTGGGCTTCAAGCTGCCCCTCGACGTGGGCGGCCCTCGCGAGCCCCCATGCGGCGTCGACTGCCTCATCGCTCGCGTTCCGGGGGAGGACTACCTTCAGCTTCGGCACCTCCAAGGCCTCCACGGCTGCCATCCGCCGATGTTTAAGCGCCATATCAGTATTATCTCGGGAAAAACCGGATATAAACCATACGTCCAAATAGTAAGGGATGCGTCTTGTGTTCTCGCTCGGGGGCAGCATACTGGCCCCGGAGACTGTGGATGAAAAGTATGTCCGCGAGGCCGCGGGCTTCCTGAAGCGTCTGTCCGCGAGGAACCAGGTGGCGGTGGTCGTGGGGGGAGGCCGTCCCGCGAGGGAGCGCATAAAGGCTGCGCGGGAGCGAGGCGCCTCCTGGGCCGAGTGCGACCATGAGGGGATACTCGCGACCCGGGAGAACGCCAGGGCGCTGGTTAAGGCGCTGGGTGCTGACGCCGAGAAGACCGTTCCGGAGACGGTCCGGGAGGCTGCGGTACTCTACGGGAAGAGGATTGTGGTCATGGGCGGCACGGAGCCCGGACATTCCACGGACGCTGTGGCCGCGCTCATCGGCGACTGGGTGAAGGCTGACGTGTTCGTGAACGCCTCGAACGTGGATGCCGTCTACGACAAGGACCCGAAGAAGAACCATGGCGCGAAGCCGCTGGAGAGGGTCGGCATAGACGAGCTCATCAGGCTCCTGGACGGGGAAGGATTCAACGCCGGCGAGTACCCGCTCCTAGACCACGTGGCCTTGAAGGTAATAAAGAGGGCGCGCCTCAAGACGGTGATACTCGACGGCCGCGACCTAGCGAACATGGAGGCTGCGGCGGAGGGGCGAAAATTCAGGGGCACTGTCGTCGTCCCATGAGTTATATTTCGCCGGGCAATATTCTATTCAATGTACCGCAAGCGTGCGACGCTGTTCTTGATAAGCGCCATTTTGCTTCTCGCCCTCCTGTACAGCCTCGACTGGGGGAAGTTCTCCGAAGTGGCTGGAAGGGTCAGCCTCGGATGGCTCCTCCTACTCCTTTGCCTCCAGGCGTCCATCATGCTCTTGAACACGTGCAGGTGGTACGTCCTCGTGAGAAGGTACGGTGTTTCCTTCGTGAACGCATTGTGGGCGAGCCTCATATGCCTCATGGTGAACAACCTGACGCCGATGAGCATGGTCGGCGGGGAGCCGGTGAGGGCGTACGTGCTTGCGAAGATTGACAGGATAAAGGCCGAACGCGCCTTCGCGACCGTGCTCGTCGACCTCTTCCTGGGGGTGGCGCCGGTGGTTTTCATAGACCTCGTCGCCATATCCCTCGTCATCAGGCATTCCCTGGACCTCAGGTACGCCTGGTTCCTCGCCCTCGTCGGCGCCTCCACGCTCGGCCTACTCTCGGTCTCCGTCAGCATCCTGTTGAGGAGGGAGCCGTCGATGCGGCTCCTGAAGGCGCTGCTTAACCTCTTCGGACGCGCAAGGCCGCTGAGGGCTCATGTGGAGAGGCTTGAGTCGAGGATTGACGAACTCTTCATGAACTTCCACGGCAGCATGAAGGTGGCGGTCGCCGACAAGGCGACGCTCCTTGCCGCCTCTGCCGGGTCGGCCGCCGTCTGGGCGCTCACCTACCTGAGGGTCTACCTGATATTCCTCGCCCTTGGGGTTCCGGTCTCCCCCGACGTCGTGGTCATTGTGTACTCGATGCTCGTCATGGTCAGCGTCCTGCCCCTCCTGCCAGGAGCACTCGGCATGTGGGAGTGGGCTGGCATAGGCATGTTCGCTCTGTTTGGGATAGGGGCTGAGGAGGCGGCGGCCGTGGTCATGCTCGACAGGATGCTCTTCTATTGGATTCCGATACTCACCGGCGTCGCCTCAAGCCTCCACGTGGGCTTGAGCGCCAGGAAGCTCATGGAGAAGGATGACCTCGAAGGCGGGAAGGTATAGGTTCGCCTATGCCGTTCTGGCAGCGGCGCTTGCGGCCGCGCTATTATCCGGAGTGCTCCAGCATCTCGTGGTCAGCGCCTTCGGCGGCGTTGATGGCTCATTCGGCATCAGGCCTGCGACGCACAGGTGCCTTGGGTTGACTGTCCCGGCGGATTACTTCGGCTGGCTGCCGGCATGCATCATGGAGGTCCGGTGGCCGCTATACTTGAGGTATCAGGTCGGCGGCGGGAGGGGAGGCGGATATTGCATCGGCCAGGACGTTTGGTACGGGGAGTAGCTACTTCCTTAGGCGCTGGTATATCTGCTCGAGCGTGTCGACCGTGGCCTCGACGGAGTTCCTCCGAGCCTCCTTCAGGCACCCTGCCCTCAGCTTCCCCATGCCCCGGTAACATTCTTCGACCCGCATGAGGAGGCCGTTCACGTCCTTCGGCGGGTAGTGGTAGCCGGTGACGCCGTCCTCCACCGTCGACTTGAGTGCGAGCACCGGCACCGCGACGACTGGCGTACCGCAGGCCATCGACTCCAAGGCGACGAGCCCCTGGGTCTCGCAGAAGCTCGGGAACACGAACACGTCCAGGGCCGAGTAGAATTCCTTCAGTGTCTCCCTCGGCAGGAAGCCAAGGAACTTTACGTTCCGTTTCCCCTTCGCCAGGCTCTTATAGTAGTCTTCAGCCGGGCCGGCGCCGGCGATTAAAACCGTGCCGTCGAACAGGTCCGCTGCGGCTATCAGGTCCTCTACATGCTTCTCGTACCCGAGGCGGCCGCAGAAGCCGATGACCTTCTCTCCTGTGATGCCGTGTCTTCTCCTGAACTCTTGGGCGCCGACGCGGCTGAACATCTTCAGGTCGATGCCGTTGCTGAGGACCTCCACGTCCCTGACGCCGTTCCCGATGAGCCTGTCCCTGATGACCGGCGACGCCGTCGTCACATGCCCGTACGCGTTGAACATCCTCCGCTCCCAGAGGAGGTACGCGCTCCTGTACAGGCCGGAGAGGACTGCGCTTCCCGGGAGGTAGCCGATGTATTCGTCGCCCGGGGTGTGGAATGTGAGGACCCGGGGGGTCTTATGCGCCCAAGACGCCCTCAGGCCTGCAGCAGCCATCCCGTAGATTCCGTGCTGGTGGACTATGTCAAGGCCGCCTGTGTTGCGGGGGACTCTGAGGGGGAATGCCATCCGGTACTCCGGATAGAACCAGAGGCTCACGGACCTGAACGGGTATTCCCGGACCCCCGGTTTGTAGTCGCCTGACGGGTAGTATATGGAGACTTCGTGTCCGCGCCTCTCAAGCTCCCGGCGCCAGGCCTCGAGCGTGAATGTTACGCCGTTCACCTGCGGAAAATACGTGTCGGTGAAGAACCCGATTTTCATCCAGATGATACTATTGTGCCGGCGAATAAAACACTAAGGCCTGAAACGCTTTAGAGGCGGCATCTCCCTATGACCTTCAAGGGCATCGTCTTCGCGTATCAGCCGGTTTATGTAGTGCGTCTCAGCCACTGCGCTGCCGCGACTGGCCCGGCGGAACCTTTCAAGGGTCCCCTGCATGAGCCTCCTGTCATGGTCGGTGACGGCGGGATTAAGCCCTGCCCCTTTCATATGCCAGAGCATGAGGCCGACGAGCCGTCCGTGGGTCCTCTCCTTCCGCTCGTTTTCAAGGTAGCCGGCCATCCCCTCCTTGTCTTCAGGCGTGATTTCGGAGCCTACGCCGAGGGCGTGCATGTAGTGGTGCATCTGCGCCACCCGGTCCCACCACCGTTCCTTCCGGTAATGTTCAAGCCCGGACTCCATTTTTTGCACGTCACCGACGGAAAGTTTTTCGCCGATGTCTAGGCGGTGTGTCATGTACTGCAGCTTCGCGAAGACATCATCCCAGATTCCGGCCCTGAGCATCCCCATGTCCCCCCTGATGACGCCCCTGTCCTCGTCGGTCATCCTGTATGGGACGCCAAGTTCCTTCAGGAACATGTATGCCTCGGCTAAGGGGCAGTCTACGGGGCCGTTGATGGGGTGCCTTGAGGCCGCCATATCCTTCCCAATCAATTCCATATCGCCCCTGGTTATCTTAAGCCACTCCGGCAGGGGCTCCCGCTTCGGCGCGTTAAGGAGCGGCGGCTCCCTCAGGTCTTTGATTTTCATCGTCATCGCTTATACCTCTTCAAAGGCGGCATCGCAGGATATTTTTCGCCTTCCGGTTTCATGAACAAGAGGCCGTAGAAGTGGAGGGTGATTATAAGGCTGTCTTCCTGGCGGCCGACATTGAGGTCGTCTCTCATAACCTCGACGTCGGAGGCAGTTATTTCCTCGGCTGTGCCGGCCGCCCGCAGGGCGAGGTGGCATGCGGCGACGTCGAAGGCACTCCCGTGCTTCCTGTACGTCTTGAGCTGGGTCTTCACCGCTTCCTTCGCATGTGAGGGCATCGGCGGCGCAAACCCCATCTCCTTGGCCATCGGGTAATCGTATAACAGCAGGTTAGCGGATTTGGAGTCGGGCTGCATCTCCTCGTCAAGGACTTTCCCGAACGCCTCCAGGTCAGCCGGCTCCAATGGGAGCGGCGCCCCGGCGACCGCAGAGCTGTAGTGTGCATGCAGCCTGATTCTGTCTCCGTTGAATCCCTTCTCGTAACGCGTGCCAACGTATGTCATTTTATCGAGCCGCTCACGAGGATACTCCTCGATGAGGCCGTATGACCTCAGGAGGGCGTAGCCGAGGACTGCCTCATGACGGCTGCCATCGAATCCCTTCCGCACATAATCCCTGATTCTGCCGGCATCCTCGGGCGATGGCTTATACCACTCGTCTTCAGCCTCCACCGGAGGGCTCAGTAGTGGCGGCGCCTTAAGTTCTTTGAGTCTCATTTACTGAACCTCTTAAGGGGGGGTATTGGTGTCTCGGTTTGTTTTTCCGGTGTTTCGGTTAGCCCCAGTATCTCCCTTAGTTCATGGTGTGTTTCCGCCAGGTGGAGCCAGTCACGGCGACTCCGGTTTGATTCGAGTATTGCTTCGAATGTCCCCTCATCCTGTATTCTCAGCGTAAATGGGATGGCGAGCTTCTTCATGTAGTAGAGTAGGCCCGTATCCAGTACGCCCATGTCCATGTTAACCTGGAGGGAGTTCCTGATTGTCCGTATATCGGCGGGTGTGGGCTTCTCAGCATCTTCGATTTCGCCAAGCAGTATGAGGTTTTCCGCTACGGGTAGACCAGCACCCTCAGACCTCCCCCATTTCAGATTGTGCTTGGAAACGGCCATCTCATCCTCTGTCGGCGGGAAGGCAAGACCCAGTCGCCTATGGAAGCAGGTCGTAACAAGAGACGACGGATTCGTCCTCGATGCCCTGGCTCGGTCTCTTGCTAGGCTCTGGCGCATGATTTCCACGTCCGACGATGTTATCTCATCGGACATCCCTATCACGTGCATGTGGTAGAGTAGCCTCGCCATGTCGTAGCCCACCTTATGCTCCCTCAGATGTCGTAAATGCCCGCGGATGCCTCGCTTGTCGGACTCCGTCAGGCTATACCATGAGGCCTCATCACGTGCGGGCGGCGTGAGCAATGGCTCGCCCCTAAGCTCCTTGATTTTCATTTCCTGAACCTCTTGAGCTCCGGCATCGGCCGGGTCTCCTGGGGGGCGGAGTTGGGTGTGAGGTATCCGAGCTCGTATAATCCGCGGGCCTGCATGGTGATGTACGATGGCCAGAGTACCCTGTTTTTGGATTCGAGGTCCTTGAGCATCTCCGCCCTGTGGGGCTCCGTGTCGACTACGATGCCGAGGGACTTCATCGCGGCCGCGTGGGACGAGTATGATGCCCACCAGCCGTTATCGGCCTCCTTCTGAAGCTGCGTTAGCATGGCCGCCCTGTTGGCCCTGACTTCGCCGTCTACGTCCAGCCCGAGGTGTCTCATCTGCCTCATCAGGGTTATGTGGTTGTCCCAGTTCCCGAGGGTCTTGGATTTCTCGACGGTGTCCCATATCCTCTCTTTCCTTGAACCGGCCTCATCGTCCACCCCGAACCCCAGGGACTTCATGTTGGCTGCCATCCAGACGAAATTGACCATGACGTCGTCGCCGCCCCGCACGGCCAGTTGTTCCCTGAGTTTGCCGCCATGCTTTGCGAGTATGTCGGACACATCGAGCCCCATCGTCTTCATGTCGGCGGTTATCGCGGACAGCTCAAGCCACGTCCCCTCCGACTCCGCCTTCCTGATGCCCAGCCTCATCAGACGCTCCGCAGGGACGTCGACCTCAGCCCAGAGGCTGCGTTCGCCCGCTGGCGGACTCAGGAGGGGCTCGCCGCGCAGCGCATTCAGTCTCGAGGGCATATATGGTACTCGGCAGGACTGGTTTAAGAGCGAGTGCGCCGGCTCGCACCCACCCATTGGATGGCGGATGCTATGGCGCAGGCACCTGTGTATGAGAGTATCAGGCTGAGGATTCCGCCTTGGACAATCCTTTCCAGGAGGTCTCCTTCCAGATGCCTCCACGTCCAGCCGATGCCCCTGGCCTCCAGGTACATGGGCAGGGAGATGTAGTATTCCCAGCATTTCCCCGGCCTGTCCGCGTAGTCCTTGCAGACGGTCTCCCTGTAGGTCGGCATCAGGATGAAGAGGACAGCCGCCAAGAGCAGTTTGAGTAGGGTGGGCTTGAAGAATGCTTTGGTGCTAGGCTTCATTTTTCCAGTAGCGTCGTGTACGCCGCCTTAAGCTTCGCCCCCACCTCCCTGAGCTGGTGGTGCCTGCTCATCTCGAATGCGCGGTCCGCGAGTCGCTCCCTGAGCCTCCGGTTCTCGATGAGTGTCTTGATGTGGGCCGCGAACTCCCTGTTGTCGGCGGCCTTCAGGCAGTTTAATCCGTCCTCCAGCCATCCCCGGTAAGTCGGCAGGTCCCGGACTATGAGCGGCCTCCTGCAGGCTGCCGCCTCAAGGAGGCTGATGCCCTGGTTCTCGCACCAGCTTGGGAACAGGAATATGTCGCCTGCGCAGTAGGCGCCGACGACATCCTTGACGTAGCCGGTGAAGGTGACGTTGTCGGGCTTCGCCTTCAGCGCCCTCTTGAAGTCGTCGTCTATGAAGCCTTTGTAAGACCTGCCCACCCAGAGGAAGTGGTTCTTCGGGAATGTGCGGGCTATGTCCATGAATTCCATGACGCCCTTGCGCTTGAAGACGTGGCCGACGCTGTAGGGGACTGTCCCGGCGAGACCGAACTCTCTGCGGCATTCGTCCCTGAGCCTGGCCTGGAACCTGACCCGGTCCGTGTCGACGCCGTTTGAGATGACCGCTATGTCCTTGTGGACCCCATATGCGCGTATGATGTCGCGTGTGTACTCGGTGGGGCTGATGAGGAGATCCGCCTGCGCGTAGAAGTATCTGAGGTAGCCTTTCAGCCTCGGCGCTATCTTCGCCGAGTACCTGAAGCTGTCTGCGAAGTCCTCGGATGTCGTGTGGGTGTGTATGACGAGGGGCACGCCCTTCCACCGCATCTTATGGGCGTAGTAGGCGGACCGCGGGCCGATGGTGTTTATGTGCAGTAGGTCGTAGTCGCCTCCAGGATCCCTTGTGACTTCGATGCCGTTCAGCCTGAGCGCCTTCTCCTGCTGGTCTATGGCGGTGCCGATGCCGCTCCCATTGAGGACTCGGCCGAGTTCGCCGTAGAGGCAGACTTTCATGTATTCAGGCGTACGCCAGCCACTTCCCGTACTTCGGCTCCTTACCTGCGACGATTGAGAAGAACTTGGCCTGTATCGCCTTCGTGATGGGCCCGGGCTTGCCTATGACGTGCCCGTCCACCTCGCGGATTGGCGTCACCTCCGCCGCGGTGCCTGTGAAGAATGCCTCGTCCGCGCCGTAGAGCATCCCGCGCTCGATGTCGGCTTCGACGACCCTGTATCCGAGGTCGGAGGCCATCTCCATCACGCTCGCGCGCGTTATTCCAAGTAGTATGCTCGCGTGCTCTGGCGGAGTGTACAGGACGCCGTCCTTTACGATGAATATGTTCTCTCCGGGGCCCTCCGATATCATCCCCCGGCAGTCCAGCATGAGGGCTTCATCGTAACCAGCCTTCAGGCACTGGACCTTCGCCAGTATGCTGTTGATGTACTGGCCTGTGGCCTTCGCCCGGGTCGGCACGACGTTGCTGTTGAAACGCTCTATCGAGCTCGTCATGACCCTGATGCCGTTCTTGATGCCGTCCTCCCCGAGGTATGTGCCCCAGGGCCACACCGCCACCGCGACTTCGACCGGGCTCTTGAGCGGGTTAAGTCCCATCTCCCCGTATCCGCGGTATGCTATCGGCCGTATGTAGCAGGCGTCTATCTTGTTCACGCGGATGAGGGATTTTATGGCGTCCTCTATTTCTGATGGCTTGTAGGGGATGTCCATGTAGTAGAGTCTGGCGGATTCGAACAGGCGCTTCACGTGCTCCCTGAGCCTGAACACCGCCGGGCCCTTGGCGGTCTTGTAGCAGCGGATGCCCTCGAACACGCCCGAGCCGTAGTGGAGGGCGTGGGTCAGAATGTGCACCTGCGCCTTGTCCCAGTCCACCAGCTTCCCGTTGAGCCATATCTTGTCCGTCTTTGTCAGCGGCATATGACCTACCTCAGTACATGACCCTCTCAAGGTTGAGTTCCACTCCCTTGCGTATTATCTTAACCACGGGCTCCTCGACGACGTGGCCTATCCTCATGAGGTCGTACTTTTGCCCGTATTTGCTCAGGATGTCCTCGGCGTCCGCCCTCGACACCATTATGCAGAAGCCGATGCCCATGTTGAACGTCCGGTACATCTCCTCGTCCGACACCTTCCCGAGCTCCTGTATCTTCTTGAATATCATCTGCGGCTCCGGCATACCGTCGAGCACGAAGCCGTGCTTGGTGAGCCTCAGGAGGTTCAGGTAGCCGCCGCCGGTGATGTGGGCGAGCCCGTGCACGTCGTAGTTGCGCATGATCTCGAGGGCCTCCTTCACGTAGATCCTTGTGGGTGTGAGGAGGCTCATCCACATGCTCTTGGGGAGCACCTTCCTCGCGAGCGACACGCCGTTGCTGTGTATCCCGGAGCTTCTGAGGCCGATGACCACGTTGCCGGGCTGTATCTTCTTGCCCGTGATTATCCTGTCCTTCCGGACTATGCCTATCGCGGCCGCGGCTATGTCGAACCCCTTCCCGTCCACGCCGGTTATCACGTCCGGCATCGAGGCGGTCTCGCCGCCGACTATCGCGACGTCCGCCTGCTTGGCGCCCTCGTAGAGCCCCTTGGATATCTCCCGGGTCATCTCGTCGTCGGCGTGCTGCAATGCGAGGTAGTCGACTAGGGATATCGGCTCGGCGCCGACGCAGAGGGCGTCGTTGACGTTCATGGCCACGCAGTCTATGCCGATGGTGTCGTATTTCCCGAGCTCCTGGGCTATCAGGACCTTGCTCCCGACGCCGTCGGTGCAGAAGGCGAGCGCCCAGTCTCCGAGGTCTATGAGGTTCGCGTATGCGCCCACATCCTCCATGACGGCGCCCATCCTCCCCTTCCTGAACTCGAATGTCTTCCTCACCCACGCCTGTATGCCGCGGACGACCCTGTCCTCCTTCCTGAAGTCGACGCCGGCCTTCGCGTAGGTGTCCGGACGCTTCACGGGCTGTTTTTTCATCGGTGTCTTACCTTATAGTAATCCCTTAATAAAATCCAGGGCCTCCTCGTGCGTGTCTGCGATGCAGTCGGGTTTTTCGGCTGCCAGGCGGGTTCTGGAGTGCAGTCCCCATGTGACCGCCACAACGGGCATGCTGGCCTTTTTGCATGCCTGTAGGTCCTCCACCATGTCGCCGAGGTAGACGCAATCTCCCGGCTTCACGCCCATGACGCTGCATGCGTAGAGGAGTGGTATCGGGGACGGCTTCCTCTCCTCGAAGTCGTCGCCTGAGACCACGACTTTCATGCTCCCCAGTATGCCGTTCCTGTCCAGCTCGCGGTTCAAGGGCTTCCTCGGGGCCGAGGAGACTATTCCGAGGAGCTTATTTTTCGACAGGCCGTCTATGAAGCCGCCGACCCAGGGGTACGCGAGCGGCCGCTCGGATGATATCTTCCTCTCCCAGTGCTCTATCAGGTATTGTCCGTGGGGCGTGAGGCCCATCTCGTCGAGCATGTCCCGCCAGTCGTGGCGGAACTTCTCCCTGTACTCCTCCCGGTTCCAGGGCTTCAGGTTGAAGTGTTCGAAGACCTCGGTGTAGGTCTCGACCATGAAGCCGAGCACGTCCCATAAGGTCCCGTCCCAGTCCAGGAGCACAGCCTTTACCATCTTGTGTGGAAGAACCTTAATGCGTTCTCGGAGGTGGCGTCCGCCACCTTCGATGCTGATAGGCCCTTGACCTCGGCGACCTTCTCCGCTGCGGCCCGTATGTTGGCGGGCTCGTTCCTCCCGCCCCTCATCGGGGACAGGAACGGGGCGTCGGTCTCGATAACCAACGACCCGAGTGGGACGGCGGCCGCGAGCCTCTGCTTCTGTTTGGAGTTGACGACGCTCGTCGGCACCGATATCAGGCAGCCGAGGCCGACGGCCTCGAGAGCCTGCTCACCCGTGCCTGAGAAGCAGTGCATCATAGCTCCTACCTTAAGTTCCCGAAGGATATTAATGCAGTCCGCCTCCGCGTCCCTGGAGTGGACGACCAACGGCAAGGCCAGTTCCAGGCTTAACGCCGCTAATTCCCTGAAATGGCGGCGCTCCGTCTGCCGGCCCGCCTCGTCCTTCACCCAGTGGTAGTCGAGGCCTACCTCGCCGAGGCCGACGATGACGCCCCGGTTCGCCTTTATCGCCGCCTTCATTGCCCCGTACTTGCCTTCGTCGGTCTCGCTCGCCTGGAAGCCGAATGTGAGGCGGACGTTCAAGTGCCTAGCTGCCATCGCCAGGGCCTTTTCGACGAGCTCCGGGTCGACGGTCGAGTTTATGATGAGGACGTCCCTGGCCCTCTCCACTACGGCGTCCCTGTCGCCGTCGAAATTTGGGGAATCCAGGTGGCAGTGGGAGTCGACGAGCATGATTGAGTTATTGCCTGGACGCTAATATATCCCCCCGCCCGATGGCGCTTTGAGGGTTCAGGCTGCCTGCTCGAGGGCGATTCTGTCCCCGACGAAGGCTCCGAGGAGTCTTGCAGCGTCGCCCTGGTTGACGTCTACTTCTATGAAACCGTGGCTTCCGATGAGGGCTATGAGGCGGCCGGGTTCGGCTTCCGCGTAGGTCTTTACGACGCGCGCCTCGTACCTCGAGCCCTTGTGGACGACGCGGACCTTCCCGCCGGGGCGGAGGCCGAATGCGCAGGTGGTTATTATGTTGCCGAAGCCGTCGATGTGGACGATTGTGTCCGGCTTGATTTCAAGGGGGGCGAGGTCTTCGGCGCGCTTCCCGAGGAAGTCCAGGTCGACGCCCCGGGTTAGGAGCGCGGCTGCGGGGGCGAAGACGTCGCGGCCGTGGAATGTCGCCGAATCCGCTACGACGCCCGCGCGCTCCCGTATGACGGCGGCGTCTAGTTCCACGCTGCGGACGATGGTCTCGTCCTTCAGGGCCCAGCGGAGTATCCCGTTGTCGGGGCCTATGAATGTCGCGTTCTCGGTCTCGACCGCGACCGCCTTCCTCCCGGAGCCTACGCCGGGGTCGACGACCGCCACGTGGACCGTGTTCTTCGGGAAGTGCCTCCAGGCGCGCGAGAGTATGAACGCGCCTTCGACGATGCTGTGGCGCGACACGTTATGGGTGATGTCCACGACCTCAGCCTTCGGGTTCACCCGCTTTACGACGCCCTTCATCTCGCCGACGTAGTAACTTGCCCCGAAATCGGACGTTAATGTGACAAGGTTGTTCTCCATCGCATCACCTCAGGTCTTCAAGCCGGACCCTGCCTTCGTAGAGGGCTTTGCCTAGGACGACACCCCATGCGCCCGCGCGCCTGCAGGCGTCGGCATCGCGCTTGGAGGACACGCCGCCGGAGACTATGACCGGCTTCCTCGACGCCTTCACGACTTCGGCCACCCTCCCCCCGTCTATGCCCGCCATCCTCCCCTCCGCGTTCACGTCCGTGTAGAGGAAACCCCAAACGTGCGGTGATGCGGCCGACATCATCTCCTCGGCCGTGACCTTGGACTTCTCGGTCCAGCCTTTCACCGCGACGAAGCCGTCCCTGGAGTCGACCGACACAATCAGCCGCCCCATGTGCGGGGAGAGCGCTTTGAGGGACTTGAAGTCCGGGTACTCCCGGACAGCCAGCGTCCCCAGTATGAGCCTGTCCGAGGCCCCGAGCGCGGAAAGCGCGTTCCCGGCGGCCTCGAGCGTCCTGACGCCGCCACCGTAGTGTGCGGGGAGGCCTGCGGCCCGCCTCGCCTTGAGTATGAGGCCGAAGTTGTTTCCGCGGCTTAGGGTCGCGTCAAGGTCGATGAAGTGTAACATCCCGGCGCCCCTCCTCTTCCACTGTAGGGCCAGGTCATCTGGGCTCCCGTAGTCCTTGGCTGTGCTGGGGTCGCCTCCGACCAGCTGGACGCACCTGCCGCCCATCACGTCCACGGCGGGTATGATTTCCATGGGCATCTATATACCCTGGCGGCAATATATCCTTATGCCAAAGAAGTCGGCGGCCGCGCAGGCCCGCCACGACGAGGCGAAACAGGCCCTGGAGACCGAATTGAAGGGGCTGCAGGAGCTTTCGAGGCTGCTTAGGACCTCGAGCGAGAGCACGCTCGCGAAAAGCCACAAGCTAAAGGATTACCACGCCAAGATAATGGAGCTGCAGGGCCGGCTTGAGAGGCACGGCCCCTAAACGCACACCTTCCTGTACGGTTTCGCGACTATAATCCAGGCTTCAATGGGGTCCTCGCACAGTTCAGTGAAGCCCGACATACACCACGTTCGGCTGCATCATCAGGCTCCGGTTGTTCCGCTGGTCATCCACCGTGGAGGCTAGACCGCCCGGCGACATCATTCAGCCTCGGACGGAAGAATTCAGGGGTTATAAAGCCTGCCTGGGAATTAGATTTGATGAGGTTCGCCTGGCTGATTCTCATGACCATCGTATGCGGCTGCATGAGCGAGGAGGTGCAGAGCGGATGCGATAGGATGGTGGAGGCTGGTATAAGGGACTACCTTGACGGCCTCAACTTCTGCGCCACCCGGGACGACTGCGACGTCGAGTACTTTGGATGCCCGTTCGGCTGCTACAGTCTCGTCAACAGGTATTCGGATTTGGGGAAGGCAAGGAACGGGACGGAAACGTACCACGGCCTCTGCCCGGCTTGCAGGGTCAAGTGCCCTAACCCCCCTGATGAATCAGACCTGGAATGCGTCGACGGCAAATGCCAGGACATGAGGTACGCGCCCACGACGACCATCGCCTCCGGGGAGCCCGGAATCGTACGTGCCTGCACGTACACCATGACCTCAAGATGCAGTAAATGCTACTGCATGGAGGTGGGGGAGGTATGCGACATAGTCGATTGGAGCGAAGTCGGAGACCTCGCGGAATACGTCGGCAAAAACGTCACATACGTCGGCGAACGCGCGAACCTGAAGTACAATAGGATGTGCCCGTGCCAGATGAAGCTGACAAGCATAGTTGAGCGGGAGGAGCACGATGCGGCCGTCGTCGAAGTATAAGGGTACACCGAAGTTCGATGTCACCTGCGGTTTGCGCCGCGCTCGAAGTCGATGTATCCCCTGGCGGGGTCAATGTGTATCAGTCTCGCCCTGACTTTTTCGCCCACCCTCATGCCCCGCTCGCCGCGGACGACCCTGCCTTCCGCCGGCGGCTCCAGGAGCCGGATATAAGTTCCCTTCTCCGACGCTCCCGTCACTATCGCGTCGAACGTCTCACCGAGGCGGCCGGACAGCATGACGGCCGCTGCGACCTTGCGCATGAAACGCTCCACCTTTTTTGCCTCCTTCTCAAGCTCGGTGAGCCGGATGGAATGCGCCACCAGCTCTGCGACCGTATAGGGGCATGGTCCGCCCGCGAGGACCGACTTCAGGAGCCTCTGGATTATCACGTCCGCATAGCGCCTGTTAGGCGCGGTGGCGTGGGTATAATCCATGATGGCAAGGCAGAAGTGCCCAATCTGCGTTTTGCCCGGCTCAATGACCACGTACTCGCCGGGGCCGAGCAGTTTCACGACGGTCAGCGAGAGGTCCGGGAACCGCATGGGATCCGCCTCCCTCCGCTTGGCCAGGAACTTGGAAAGCTCCTTAGAGTCCGGTTCGACGGGCAGGCTCATCCCATAGGATGAGGCGACCCCCCGGATAGCCCCCCAATCCCTTGGTGTGCGCACCACCCGCTGGATGAACGATACGCCCGCACCGGTAAGGTGGGAGGACATCGTCTCGTTGGCGCCGACCATGAGCTGCTCGATTATCATCCGGGCCCTGTTTTTACGCTCTACGACGATGGACTTCACGGTCGCGCCGTCGATTATTGGCTTTGCCTCTATGGTGTCGAGCTCGAGCATTCCGCGCAGCATCCGCTCCCCTCTCAGCCGCTCCGCGGCGGCGTCCTGCAGCCTGACCTGCCCTTCCAGGCCGGACGTTTTGTTGACTGCCCCGGGTGCCGGAAGGGTGCCTTCAAGCCAGCCTCCGACGCCTTCGTAGTCGAGTTTCGCCTTGTTGCGGACTAGTGCACGGTAGATTCCGCCAGGCCGTATTTTTCCGTCCGGCTGGATGGAGTATTCAATCACCACGGCAAGGCGGTCTTCTCCGGCTCTGAGGGAGGTGAGGTCCGTGGACAGACGTTCAGGCAGCATCGGGAAGATCCTGACCCCGGTGTATACGGATGAACCGTTGCGGGCGGCGTGCCTGTCCGTCTCCGTGTCCTTCTTGACGAAGGAGTCGACGTCCGCGATAGCGACTTTCACGAGTATCTCTCCGCCGCCGCCAGGCTCGCAGTACTCTATCTGGTCGAGGTCCAGGGAGTCGGGGTTGTCTATCGAGGACCATAGCAGGGACCGGAGGTCGCGTACGGCGGCGATGCTCCCCTTTATGGTGGCGGCCTCGTCCATGGCGTCCGCCTCCCTGAGGGCGCCTCTTG
>Ga0315287_10001859_pt1 | contig 19706 bp, 19 predicted proteins | sample YL17G11_0_MG_FD_205037 | JGI IMG/M metagenome (GOLD analysis project Ga0315287, IMG submission 205037) | Sediment microbial communities from Yellowstone Lake, YNP, Wyoming, USA - YL17G11_0 | ecosystem: Environmental > Aquatic > Freshwater > Lake > Sediment | place: USA: Wyoming | collected...
GCAAGCCCGGCAGCAAGGACGAGTATTATGACATCGATTTCTGGCTGGAACAAAAATCCGGCAAGCTCGAAGTCAAGGACGTGAAGATGCACAAGGTCCCGGTGCAAGAAGACGGCATCTGGACCCAGGTGCCGCTCTATACTTTCGACGGCCTCGACTTCGACGTAACGAACTGATATCCAAGACTAAATTCCATAACACGCCAAAATGCCGCACCCCTCGGTCGCTATCCCCGCGCTCGCGAACTGATTATGACGGTTCGGGGGCGCGGGCCTCAGCGTGCTGAATAAGCCCAGAGTCCGGGGTTATGAGCACGCACTGGCCGAGCTTTATCTCGACGGGTTCAACGAAAACACTAACTAGGGTAAGGAAACGAAACTGTGCGCAAAATTCTCATCGGACTTTTAGCGGTTGGGTTTGCCGGTGGTGTTGGGGTGGGACTGTGGACCTCCCTAGCAGCCGAAGAGGAGCACCGGCATGAGGGCGAAGCCAAAGTCGAATGCTGTAAGGCGGGCGACACGACGCCACCGATTGAGCTGGTAAAGCTGGTCCCTAAGGGAGAACTGCATAGTCCCTATCAGGATTACGCCAAGCTGGCCAAGGAGGAGGAACTCGTCAAAGAGTTTCGGCTGCCAGGATGCAATGAGTGTCACGGCGGTGGCGGCGGCGGCGGCATGTGCCCGGCCTTGAGCCAAGGCATCTGGTTCTGGGGCAACACCGATGACGTGCTGTTCAGGCTGGTGACGCTAGGCTCCGCGGAGCTGGAAAAATCGGGCTTCACGCGCTACCAATGGGGGAGCGTGCACGGGCCAATGCCGCCAATGGGTTTCTCCATCAAGACCTCGGACGAACTTTGGAAAATCATCGCCTTCATTCGTTCGATTAATCCTCCCGGAACCAATCCTCCAGAAAAAGTGATCCCTGGACGATGACGGCTTCCGAGAGCAGCGGTCCGCTCGAGCCACTTGAGAAGGCCGCCTCCCAGCCTCCGGTTGGCGGCCTTCGTTTATCTGCGGAGGGGGGGCTGGAGCCGGCCCGTTCCCTTGCCCATCGGCGGCGATCTTCCATCACTATTTTCCACGACACGGCCCTCGACCTGACGCAATATGTGTGACGACCCGCGGCTCGCTCAGCGGGGTGAAAGGGCGCCCAGAGGTGTTGAATTCTGCTCGACCAGAAGGGGAGTCGGTCGTTGTCGGCGTAGGGGACCCAATTCTCCCCCATCGCGCAAGGACACGAACGGCGAGGTTCTAACTCCCTTTCTCGCCGATTTGATTACGTGCCTGCAACGAAAACGACACTCAACAAAGGTGAGGAGAAGATTTCCGTGCGCAATACGATCCTTGGAGTTCTAGCAATCGCATTTATATGTGTCGGGGCAGGGTGCACTCAGGCAGCCGACGAGTCCACGCCGCCGGCAGCACCCGCAGCCACGCCGGCACCTGCCGGTGACGCAGCTCCCGCCGCTGGCACGGCAGCCCCTGCCGGCGATGCCGCCGCTGCTGGAGCGTGCTGCAAGCCCGACGACACCACCCCGCCCCTCGACCTCATCAAGGCCACGCCGAAAGGCGGCCTCAAGAATCCCTACGCCGACAAGATTGCCGACGCCGCTTTCACCGAGGCAGCTCACAAAAGGTACCTCGCTTACGGTTGCAATGGCTGTCACGGCGGCGGCGGCGGCGGCGGCATGTGCCCGCCGCTGACCAACGACACCTGGGTCTATGGCCCCGACGACGACACGCTGTTCCGTCTGATCGCCCTGGGCTCCGACGGGCTGCAGAAGGACATGGGCTATAAACGCGTGAAGCAAGAGGTCGTCGTCGGCCCGATGCCTCCCTTTGGCGGCATCATCAAGACATCCGACGAACTCTGGAAGGTCATCACCTTCATCCGCTCGGTGAATCCGAGCTCGGCGACCAAGCCGCCGCTGCAATAGGCTGCTTCCCTGTATAGTTGATGAAGGCCGTCAAGCTCAAGCTTGGCGGCCTTTCGCTTGGGCGCCTCAGCCGATCACTAAGCCGTGGCAGAAAACTTGCCGAGTTTAGGCAGGATCATTGCCAAAAGTTCACATGCAACAGTAGGATAACCTTGGAATAATTGGGCACTGGTATTCACCATTGCGCCTACCATATTGTGCAGTGCGCATTGCCAAAGGTTCGTATCTCTGAACAATTGCTCACGAAACGCGCAACAGTCCCCGCAATGTGGACGGCGCGTTCCAACGGCTCATCAAGCCCACCCAATAGAAGCGCCTTAGGGAGCTAATGCCGAGCCAGATGTCGAGTATGTTTGTCTCTGATCCGCGTCACCGCCGCCATGGACCTAGGACCATCGCGGCGTCAATTCTCCTGGCCTCGTTTCTGACCGGCTCTGCTTTCGCCGAAGAGCCGAAAGACTCGCCCGCTGCCGCGGGTACGCCTCCAGCCGCAACGCCGCAAGCGACAGAACCCGCGCCGTCCGCCGCGCCCGCTGCCGCGCCTGCGGCAGGGGACGCTCCTGCCGCCGCCCCAACATCCGGACCGCCAATGCCGATCATTTATCTCGGCAAGCATTATCCGGAGCCTCTGCCGCTCTCTTATGCCGAGAAGCCGATCACCGATAAGGGCATTCAGGGCGCGCGCCTCGCGATCAAGGAAGCCAACCAAGCCGGTAATTTCGTCGGCAATTCCTTCGAGCTGAAAGAGGCGATCCTGCCGGCTGACGGCGACATCATCGCCAAGGCCAAGGAGGTCTTGAAGAACGGCGACACCTTCATCATTGCCGACCTTCAGTCGGCCGATCTTCTCGCGGTCGCTGACCTGCCAGAGGCCAAGAACTCCGTCATCATGAATATTCGCTCCAGCGCCACCGCGCTGCGCCAAGAGCAGTGTAGGGAAAACGTCTTTCACATCATCCCCGACTATGCGATGCGCGCCGACGCGCTCGCTCAGTACATGATCTGGAAGAAATGGCCGCGCTGGTTCATGCTGAGGCGCGATACGCCGCAAGACCAGGACTATGCTGCGCAAGTCAAGCGCGCGGCGGCGCGTTTCGGCGGCAAGATCGTCGAGGATAAGGTCTATACCTTGCCCCCCGGCGCGCGAAACTTGGATTCGGGACATCAGCAAGTGCAAACCCAAATCCCGATGGAAACGGAAACCGCTCCCGACCACGACGTGCTCTGGGTCATCAATAGCGACGACGATTTCGGTGACTATCTGATGTACCGCACCGCGTTGCCGCGCCCCGTGATTGGCACGCAAGGTTTGCAGGCCGTGGCTTGGGATCCGTCTTATACCGAATCCGGCGGCATGCACTTCCAGAACGCGATTCCCCGCATCGCCAAGCGGAAACCCGTCGAGCGCGATTACACCGCATGGCTCGGCATTAGATCTCTGGCCGATTCCGCGATGAAATCCGGAAAGACCACCACCCAGGGCGTGAAGGCCTATCTCCTCTCCGACGAATTCAAGGTCGAGGGCTTCAAGGGCCAGGCCATGAGCTTCCGCACCTGGGATCATCAAATGCGCCAGCCCATCGTGCTTGGCGGCGGCACGCGCGTTCCTGTTTCTACGTCGCCGCAGGAAGGCTTCCTGCACGAGATCAACCTCACCGACACGCTCGGCTTCGACAAGCCGGAGAGCAAATGCAAATTCCCAACCGAAGGTAAGACCAAATGACCCGTCTCACTGTTCCCGTGACCGCCGCTGCCGTGGCTCTGCTGTTCGCTTCGCCGGTTATGGCCGAGACCATTTTCGTCTCCAACGAAAAGGACAACACCATCACCGTCGTCGATGGCAAGACCTTGGAGGTCATCAAGACCATCAAGGTGGCGCGGAGGCCGCGCGGCATTGTCCTGAGCCCCGACAACACCGAGCTGTTCGTCGCCGCCGGCGATGGCGACATCATGGATGTGATCGACACCAAGAAGCTGGAGGTGACGCGGCAGCTAGACTCCGGTCCCGACCCGGAGCTGATGGCGGTCGATCCGGCCGGCAAGGTCATCTACATCGCCAACGAGGATGACAGCCTCGTCACCATCATGGACATCAAGAGCGGCGAAGTGCTGGCTGAGGTCCCCGTCGGCGTGGAGCCTGAAGGCATGACCGTGAGCGCCGATGGCAAATTGACCGTGGCCACCTCGGAATCGACCAGCATGGCGCACGTGATCGATAACACCACCAACAAGCTGATCGCCAACGTGCTGGTGGATAGCCGGCCCCGCGAGGCCAAGTTCACCGCCGACGGCAGCCAGCTTTGGGTTTCCTCCGAGGTCGGCGGCTCGATTTCGGTGGTCGATCCGAAGACCTGGAAAGTGACCAAGAAGATCCGCTTCGAAGTGCCGGGTGTCCGGCCCGAGCTGCTCCAGCCCGTTGGCATGGAATTCAGCAAGGACGGCAAGCTCGTCTTCGTGGCGCTCGGACCGGCCAACCGCGTCGCCGTCGTCGATGCCAAGACCTTCGAGGTGCTGAATTACATTCTCGTCGGCCAGCGGCCTTGGCACTTGGAATTCAGCCCGGATGGCTCGAAGCTCTATGTCGCCAACGGTCTCACCAACGATTTGACCGTGATCGACACGGCGAGCCAGAAGCCGATCAAGTCGGTGCCCGTGGGCCGCTTGCCCTGGGGCGTCGCGGTGATGCCGTAAAGCATGATCCCGAAAAGTTGCAGACTTTTCGGACAAGATCATGCGTCAGAAGCAAAGACCTGGAGTGAGACGCGCGCGCGTCGTGATTCACTCCGGCGTGCTTTCGCTCTAAGGGGCGGCTTTGTTGCGGCCGCCCCGAAAAGCAGTGAGGGCTTCGGTTGCCCACCAGATCAGAAGCGCTCCCAGCAACGCGACGGCAAGGTTGACGAAGAAGCCGGTCACGCCGACCGCGATGGCCAACGCCCAATGCGCGCGTCCCTCCAGATCCTTGAGCAGAGCGATGTGAAGCAATCCGGCGATGGCAAGTAAGCCAGCGAGGATCGGTAGCGGAAAGCCGGCGAGCAGCGTGGCAAGGCTCGCACCGAAAATAATCGCCAGAAATAGCAGCGCCGCCCCCATGAGGATCGGGGCTCCGCCGGTCCGTGCACCAAAACTGTAATGCGCCGTCATGCCGCCGGCCCCGTGACAGACCGGCATGCCGCCAATGGCGCCCGCGAATAGATTGGCCACGCCCAAGGTCATTGCGAGGCGTCCCGGCCGCACGCGCGAAGCAGCCCCTCCGAAATAGGTCCGCGCCGCATCCGCGGTTGCGAGGCATGAATTGGCGAAGGTCAACGGCAGCTGCGGCAGAACCAGCGCGACGGCGGCGGTCGTGAAGGCGCCAGTGCTAAAGCCGGGCAGCTCTATCGAAGACGGCCCCAAGACAAGCGGTCCGTGTCCGGCAAGAGCGATGCCAAGGACCGCGATGAGCATAAGGACGAGGGCCACGAGGCGGCGGTCCATGAACCAGCATCCCAAAACCACGACAACCGTGCCTCCGGCAAGCCACCAGATGGGCAAATTATGATCTGTGAATGCGGCCGGCGGCTGGGTCGTCAGTTTCCAGGCGAGCTGGCAGAACAATAACCCCACCGACAGCTGCACTCCTCGGATGATCGGGCGCGGGAAAATCTTAGCGACCCGGTCGAGCAGACCTGAGCCCCCGAGCAGCACGAAAATTCCCCCCATGAGCAAGGCGCCGGCCGCGATCTCGTCAGTGCCGAGACCCTGTGCGATAGCGATCGCCCCGAATGCCTTGAGCGGCTGCACCGGCACCGGCAGCCGATAGAGCAAACCCGCGACCAAATAGAGCAAACCGGCAGGCAGTAGGACGGCCGTCGCGGACAAGCCATTTTGGACAATGAGCGCCACGGCGATGGGGACGAGAACCCCCAAATCCGCGACGGCACCGGCAAGCTCGGCCCCATCGAACCGCAATCGCTGCAGGGTTGCCTGTGGCAGTGCGGGTTGCGCTATTTCCGGCATGGGTTCGTTGACGGTTCTGTTGGCGACGCCCTGAGGCGCCGGTAAAAACCTGACCCCTACGTTCCTTGAAAGCTCGATTTTTCGCCAAGGCTCGGTTTGCCCTTCTGGCCCGCTTCCTCTTTCAATTTCAGCAGTGCCTCGCGCACCGGCGGGTTGATGCCTTCGCCGCCGGAATCCATATAGGCGAAGATGGCCGTGCGCATGCGCGGGTCCCAGAACTTGCCGATATGATTGGCAATTCCCGGAATCACTTCGTCAGCCCGCTGGGACTCGAAGAATTTGCCGATCTGGTTCGCCATATAGACGAGGCGGTCAGGCGACATGGCTGGTGCGCTCCCCTTCAATTCGTCCTGGATGCGTGAAAACTTCAAATCCGTCGGGCCGCGCGATCGCGACCAGCGTCATGCCGCAGAGCTCGGCCATCTTGACGGCGAGCGCCGTCGGCGCCGACACGGCGACCAGGATGGCTGCGCCCGCCGCCGCGGCCTTCTGCACCATCTCAACCGAGATGCGGCTCGTCAGCACGATGAGGCCGGCCCTGGCATTTTCCCCGCCACGCGCCAGCGCCCCGCAAAGCTTATCGAGCGCGTTATGCCGCCCGACATCTTCGCGTAGCGCCACCAGTCCACGCCCCGGCTCCCAATAACCGGCCGCATGCACCGCGCGCGTTTCGTGGTTCAGAATTTGCGCGGGCGCCATCGAGGCGACCGCTTCCATGATCTGCGCTGAACTGAATTTCCTTGTGGCGCTGACGGGGAGGGGGGGCCGCATGGCCTCGGCTAAGCTCTCGATGCCGCAAAGCCCGCAGCCCGTGGGTCCGGCATGCTGCCGGCGACGTTCGGCGAGGCGCGCGGCATCCACGTCCTTTAGCCACATGCGAAGCTCGATGCCGAGCTCGGTCTCGACCGCCTCGAATTGCTCGATGGCCTCCAGATTATCGACCACGCGCTCGCTGAGCGTAAAGCCGATTGCGAAATCTTCCAGGTCCTGGGGGCTCGCCATCATCACGGCATAGGTCGTGCCGTTATAGGTGAGCGCAATCGCACTCTCTTCCGGGATGGCCCGGTCGCCCATGGTGACGCCCGTGGTCCGCCAGGCGGAACGCGGAACGCGGACGACCGGCGGAACCATGTCGGGCCTACTCTGCGGCGACCAGATTCTCGGCGATGCGGCGCGACTGGCGGGTGAGCTCTTCATACTCCTCCTGCCACTCCGTCGGGCCGTTCGACGGCATCACCTCGACCGCGGTCACCTTGTATTCCGGGCAATTGGTCGCCCAGTCGGAGAACTCGGTCGTCACCACGTTCACTTGCGTGTCGGGGTGATGGAAGGTGGTGTAGACCACGCCCGGCGCCACGCGCTCGGTGATCAGCGCCTTTAAACTCGTCTCGCCGGCGCGGCTGGTGAGCTTCACCCAATCGCCGTCGCGAACGCCGCGATTCTCGGCATCGTGCGGGTGGATCTCGAGCACGTCCTGCTCATGCCAGATCACGTTCGCGGTGCGCCGCGTCTGCGCGCCGACATTGTATTGCGACAGGATGCGGCCCGTGGTGAGCAGCAGTGGGAAGCGGGGGCCGGTCTTCTCGTCGGTCGCCACATATTCGGTGATGACGAACTTGCCCTTGCCGCGCACGAAGCCGTTGATGTGCATGATCGGCGTGCCTTCCGGCGCCGCCGCATTGCAGGGCCACTGCACCGAGCCGACTTCGTCAAGTTTCTTGAAGGAGACGCCGGCGAAGGTCGGTGTCAGCTGCGCCACCTCGTCCATGATCTCCGACGGATGGTTGTAAAGCATCGGAAAGCCCAGCGCGTTGGAGAGCAGCTGGGTGATCTCCCAATCCTCGTAGCCGTTCTTCGGCGCCATCACTTTACGCACCATCTGGATACGGCGCTCTGCATTGGTGAAGGTGCCGTTCTTCTCCAGGAACGTCGAGCCTGGCAGGAACACATGGGCGTAATTCGCCGTCTCGACCAGGAACAGATCCTGCACCACCACGCACTCCATCGCGGCGAGACCCGCCGCCATATGCTGCGTGTTGGGATCGGATTGGAGAATGTCCTCGCCCTGGATATAGAGGCCCTTGAACGAGCCGTCGACGGCGGCATCGATCATGTTGGGAATGCGTAAACCCGGCTCTGAATCGAGCGGCCTGCCCCACAGCGCCTCGAACATGGCGCGGGTCGCGTCGTCGGAGACGTGGCGGTAGCCGGAGACCTCATGCGGGAACGAGCCCATGTCGCATGAGCCTTGCACGTTGTTCTGCCCGCGAAGCGGATTCACGCCGACGCCCTCGCGGCCGATATTGCCGGTCGCCATGGCGAGGTTGGCGATGGCCATCACCGTGGTCGAGCCCTGGCTGTGCTCGGTGACGCCAAGCCCGTAATAGATCGCGCCGTTGCCGCCGGTAGCGTAGAGCCTGGCCGCGCCGCGAATAAGATCGGCAGGGACGCCTGAAACCTTCTCCACCTCTTCCGGGCTGTGGCGCGGGTCTGACACGAAAGCAGCCCAATCCTGGAACTCATCCCAGTCGCAGCGCTCGCGCACGAATTTCTCGTTTACCAGGCCCTCGGTCACGATGACATGGGCAAGGGCCGTCACCACGGCGACATTGGTGCCGGGCTTCAGCGGCAGATGGTAGTCGGCTTCGATATGTGGCGTCCGCACCATGTCGATGCGGCGCGGATCGAGGATGATCAGCTTGGCGCCCTCGCGTAAGCGCTTCTTCATGCGCGAGGCGAACACGGGGTGACCGTCGGTCGGGTTGGCGCCGATCACCATCATCACGTCGGAATATTCGACCGAGTCGAAATCCTGCGTGCCGGCCGAGGTGCCGTAGGCGGTCTTGAGGCCGTAGCCGGTCGGCGAATGGCAGACCCGCGCGCAGGTGTCGACATTGTTGTTGCCGAAGGCGGCGCGGACCAGCTTCTGCACCAGGAAGGTCTCCTCATTGGTGCAGCGCGAGGAGGTGATACCGCCGACCGAGGCATTGCCGTATTTGGCTTGGATGCGCTTGAACTCCGACGCTGCGTAAGAGATCGCCTCGTCCCACGACACTTCGCGCCAGGGATCGGTGATCTTGGAACGGATCATCGGCTTCAGGATGCGGTCTTTATGCGTGGCATAGCCAAAGGCGAAGCGGCCCTTCACGCAAGAATGCCCACGATTGGCTTTGCCGTCCTTGTGCGGGACCATGCGCACCAGCTCATCGCCGCGCATCTCCGCCCTGAAGGCGCAGCCGACGCCGCAATAAGCGCAAGTGGTGATCACCGCCTTGTCGGGTGTGCCGATCTCGATGACGCTCTTCTCGTTCAGCGTGGCGGTCGGGCAGGCTTGCACGCAAGCGCCGCAAGACACGCACTCCGAATCGAGGAAGGACTGCTCCTGGGACGGCGACACCACAGAGTCGAAGCCGCGGCCGGCGATGGTCAGCGCGAAGGTGCCTTGCACCTCCTCGCAAGCCCGGACGCAGCGCGAGCAGACGATGCACTTCGAAGGCTCGTAGGTGAAATAGGGATTCGACGCGTCGATGCCGGGGTTGGGGTGGCGGCCGCCGTCATAGCCGTAGCGCACTTCGCGTAAACCCACCGCGCCGGACATATCCTGTAGCTCGCAATCGCCATTGGCCGAGCAGGTCAGACAGTCGAGCGGATGCTCTGAGATATAGAGCTCCATCACGCCCTTGCGGAGCCGCTTCAGCCGGTCGGTCTGGGTATGCACCACCATGCCTTCGCCAACCGGAGTCGTGCAGGAGGCGGGCGTACCGTTGCGGCCTTCGATCTCGACCAGGCAGAGCCGGCAGGAGCCGAACGAGTCGAGCATGTCGGTGGCGCAGAGTTTGGGGATTTGCGTCCCCATCTCCATGGCCGCGCGCATGATCGAAGTGCCTTCGGGCACCGAGATCTTCACGCCATCGACCGTCAGCGACACCTCTTTGGTGGCTTTGGAGGCCGGCGTGCCGTAATCGATTTCTGGGGTCATCGACATGGAAGATTCCTCATTCAGCGGCTGCGAGGCGCTTCTTTTCGGCGCCGAAATCCTCGGGGAAATGGGTGAGCGCGCTCATTACTGGATATGGGGTGAATCCCCCCAACGCGCAAAGGGAACCGAGCTTCATCGTATGGCAAAGGTCTTCCAAAACCACGAGATTGGCGTCGCGATCCTCGCCGGCCACGATCTTGTCCATGAGCTCGACGCCCCTGGTCGAGCCGATCCGGCAGGGCGTGCACTTGCCGCAAGATTCAATGGCGCAGAATTCCATGGCAAAGCGGGCCTGTTTGGCCATGTCAACACTGTCATCAAATACCACAACGCCGCCGTGCCCGATCAGGCCGTCGGCCGCGGTAAACGCCTCATAGTCGAACGGCGTCTCGAACAGCTCGCGCGGGAAATAAGCGCCGAGCGGACCGCCGACCTGGACCGCGCGCACCGGGCGCCCTGAGCGGGTGCCTCCGCCGATCTCATCGACCAGGGCTCCGAGCGTGATGCCGAACGCCGTCTCGTAGAGTCCGCCATGCTTGATATTGCCGGCGAGCTGGATCGGCATGGTGCCGCGCGACCGGCCCATGCCGTAATCGCGATAATGAGCGCCGCCCTCAGCCATGATGATCGGCACGGAGGCCAGCGACAGCACGTTGTTGATCACGGTCGGCTTGCCGAACAGGCCGATATGGGCCGGCAGCGGCGGCTTGGCGCGAACTTCGCCGCGCTTACCTTCGAGGCTTTCGAGCAGCGAGGTTTCCTCGCCGCAGACATAGGCGCCGGCGCCGACGCGAACTTCCATATCGTAATCGTATTTAGAGCCGGCAATCTTCTTGCCGAGCATGCCGCCAGCGCGCGCCTCGCGGATCGCGATTTCCATCGCCTCGACCGCGTCCGGATATTCGGAACGGATATAGATGTAGCCATAATTGGCGCCGACCACGATGCCGGCGATGGTCATGCCCTCGATGAGCACGAAAGGATCGCCTTCCATGATCATGCGGTCGGCGAAGGTGCCGCTATCGCCCTCATCCGCATTGCAGACGATGTATTTTTGTTGCGGGGGCGTCGCCGCCACGGTCCGCCATTTGATGCCGGTGGGGAAGCCCGCGCCGCCGCGGCCGCGCAAGCCGGAATTGACGACCTCTTCGACGGTCGCTTCCGGCCCGATCTCGATCGCCTTGGCGAGGCCTTTATAGCCGCCATGCGCTTTGTAATCTTCGAGGCTGCGCGGATCGATGATGCCGCAATTCTTGAAGGTGAGCCGCGTCTGGTTCTTGAAGAAGGGAATCTCCTCGACGAGGCCAAGGCTCAAGCGATGCGCCTTGCCATCGAGCATGCCGGCCTTGAGCAGATCCTCGACATCCGACGGCTTGACCGGCCCATAACCAACTCGGCCCTCGGGACAAGCCACTTCGACCAGCGGCTCCAGCCAATACATGCCGCGTGAGCCCGTGCGCACGATCTCGACATCGAGGCCACGCTGCTCGGCAAGTTTGAAGAATTGGGTCGCAACCTCCTGGGCGCCTACGCAGAGCGCGCCGGAATCGCGGGAGATGTAAATGCGGATGCTCATCTTTGCGCCTCGTCGATAAGGCGATCGAGTTTCGCGTCGTCGAGCATGCCATAAACCTGTTTATCGAGCATTGCGGCGGGCGAGGAATGACAAAGCCCGAGGCAGTAGACGGCTTCGAGCGTGACGCTGCGGTCGGTATTGGTGCCGCCCATCTCGACGCCGAGTTTGGCTTCGGCGCGAGCGGCAAGCGCGTCGCTGCCCGTCGCCTGACAGGACTCGGCGCGGCAGAGTTTCAGCACGCGCCGCCCGGGCGGCTCTTTGCGGAAATCGTGGTAAAAGGTGACGGTGCCGTGCAGCTCGGCGCGGGAAAGGTTCAGCGCCTCGGCCATCAGCGGGATCGCCGCCTCCGGCACGCAGCCGAACACCGCCTGCAGTTCATGCAGGATCGGGAGGGCGGCGCCCTCTTCATGCCGGTGACGCGCGATAATTTCGCCCGCGCGATCGGCGTTCCATGGCTCGTATCTTGGCATGCCCAGCCGCTTTCTTGAGCAACCCTGAAAATGGGGAAAAATGCCCAGAAAATCAACAAAACAGGGCCATGGACCGATCAGGATTCCCGATCGCGCTTTCACCCGCTCAAATAAAATTATTCTTCTATATCAGTGATTTGCTTGAGCCCTTGGCCTTGGCCCCGGGCGGCATCCCAGTGCCGGGGGGCACGCCTTCCGGGCTCAAGATCGGCGCGAGCTGCTTTGCCTCACTGACCAGGGCGTTGATGAGGGGGGTTAGCGGGTTGCGGTGGGGCACCACCAGTCCAATTGAGTGTGTCACAATCGGGTCCACGATCGGGATCGAGCGGACCTTTTCTGTCAAACCCAAGACCTCGGCCAGCTTGGACGGCATGACGCTGGCCCATTTTCCGGTCCTGACATGGGCGAACAGCACAATAATGGAGTCCGACTCCAAGGTCGGCGCCACGTTGGCTCCGGCCTGGCGCAACAGCTGTTCGATGATGCGCCGGTTCTGCATGTCCGGCGTGAGCAGGCAAAGCGGCACCTGGCCGACCTCCGCCCAAGTGACGCTTTCGCGTTTCCCGAGTGGATGATCGGAAGCGGCGAGCAACCGGTATTCCTCGCTGTACAGCGGCACGGTCTGCACCCGGCCCAAAGGCTCATTATCGAGATAGGTGAGTCCGGCATCGATCTCGAGATTTTCCAGCAGGCTCAACACCTCGATCGAGGTGCGCGAGAGAATCGTGAATCTCACATCCGGGTGCTTGGCGCGATACGGCGTGGTGATGATCGCGCACATGGCGAGTGCGGTCGGGATCGCGGCAATTTTGATATGGCCGGACAAGCCATGCTTCAGCGCGTCGATTTCCTGACGCATGGCGCGCGTGTCGCCGACGATGCGCCGCGCCCAGTCGAGCACGCGTTCGCCTTCCGGCGTGAAGCCCTGAAAACGCGAGCCGCGCTGCACCAAGAGCACGCCCATCGTGTCCTCGAGTTTCTTGATGCCCGCCGAGAAGGTCGGCTGGCTCACCCCGCACGCTTCCGCCGCATGGCCGAAATGCCGCTCTCTGGCGAGCGCGATGATGAATTCGAGTCTATCGATCATAAGGCACCTGGCGGCGTCTCTCGCCCCGCGACTTTAGCAGACCGGGTTGGAGCAATTGTGATCCGGCACCGCAATCCTAGCAAGGGCGTCAATGGTTCATATCCGAAGCATGAGCCCGCTCCATGGCCAATCCTCCGGAGAGGTCGGCGAGCACAAGCCCGGCTCCGAGCGCAAGCAGCGTCAGTAATGTGACGGCAGAGATTTGAGCTGGTGTGGCGCCGCCGGTCATCGACATGGTGTCATGCGACCTTCTCCCGTGGACTTTATGAGCAGCCTTCTTCAGGCGCGACCGCGTGCCCGGTTTCAGATGCGCCGGCATCTCGCCCGATATGTCCTTTATCCGCGCGGCTTCAGCCTCCATGCTGTGACCGCCGGCGCCAAGCGCGCGCACGCTGCCCATGCCGTGCTTCAGTCCGACCGCGACAAGCCACACATTCACCGGATAGGCGATGATTGCGCCCACGAGAGTTGCCAGCGACATGATCCCCCAGAAATACATGGACGAAATTTCCATCGCTTTCATGTCTCGGCTCATCAGCGTGACCATGACCGGGATCATCCCCGCCATCACTGCGTTCATCGACAACCATTCTGGTATGAAGGAACGACGCACAGCAGCCACATAAGAACCGCCGAGCATGTCGCGCATGAACAGCGCCTGAAAAATCAAAAGCCCGAAGCCGAAGCCGAGCAGATATTCACACGCGAGATCAATGGGCATCGAAAGTCCGAGCGAGGCGGTGACGGCGGCGGCGAAAATGATGCCCGTCGCGTCGCCCGCGAGACAATGCACGGTCGAGCCGAGCGCCTGCTTCCAAAGCGGCTTGATGAACTCTTCATGTTGATAGGGTCCGGGCTCCTGGCAGGAGAGCACATAGAACGCGGCGGCCACCGGCCCGGCATAGAGGGTGACGAGCACCCACCCATATTTCATCACGGTGAGCTCGGGGTTCCGCGTGAACGCGTCCCAAGCGACGTAGACGACGGACAATCCCGTCAAGACGAACCAAGCGATCAGCGCATATTCGAGCATGGTCTGGCTTCAATTCCGGCCATTTCCGGCCATGGTTGGTTGTTAACCGGTTCCGCGACCCGGAACCCTTGGTTCGCCACTTGAAAGCAAGTGGTGGGCTTCGCAAAACTCTAAATTGGGGTTCTGCGTTAGGGGTACTGGTAGCATTTCAATGCAAAGGTCCTGGCGGGCAAAGTCCCGTCGACCTAACGCGAAAGGAATCAATAAATGCTTAGAAAACTCACGGTTATTGCCGCCATCCTGGCAGCCCTGGCGATCCCGGGCGCGGCCATGGCCAAGCATGGCGGTGGCGGCCATCATGGCCATATGGGCGGCCACGCCCACTGGAAAGGTGGCCACGGTCATTACGGTCATTGGAATAACCGCCATTGGCGTGGCAACAACAACTACAGCTGGCGCGGCCACGGCCGGTCTTGGCGCGGGCATTGGTACGCCTATGGTGTCGGCTCGTGCTGGCGCGTGGCGCCGGGCGGCTGGGTGTGGGTCTGCAACTAGACTCTAACGCCTCGTTGCCAAGCTAAACTCACGACAAGACCGAGCCGCTGGTTTCGACTGGCGGCTCGGTCTTCAAAAAGTTTCGGGCTCGCGCTCTTCGACTAATCGGCTTAGGCTGACTGCTGTCGCACTCGCCAGGCAAGGAGACGGGATGTTTCGACGGTTCTCACTGATCGCAGCATTTCTGGCCGCCTTCATGCTGCCGGCCGGCACCACCATGACCGTGACGATGTTCTCGACCGACGCCGTCGCCAAGAAGGGTCACGGTGGCGGCAAGAGAGGCCAACATGCCAAACGCGGAGGCCGCGGCGGCCATCAGGCGCGAGGTCATCGTGGTGGTCGCGGCCATTACGCGCGTGGCCATCGCGCCAATCGTGGACATCACGCGCGTGGACATCGCGTCAGCTACGGTCACTACAGCCGCCAGAGAAGCTACGCTCGCGGCCATTACAGCTACCGGTCTTACGCCTACCGGCACTATTCCCACCGTTATTACCGGAACCACCGCTCCTATTGGTATTACGGCCACCGGCGGCACAATTACTATTATTCCAAACCCGACATTCGCCGGTCCGTGTCGCATTGGAACGGGCGTTGGTGGGATGGGCGCTGGTATGCCTATGGCGTGGGCTCGTGCTGGAGCCTACAGCCCGCCGGAATCTATGTCTGGGTCTGCGTGCCTTAGAGCATAATCCCGAAAAATTGCAGACTTTTCGGACAAGATTATGCGTCAAAGACTGGTCGCGCTCTCCATCACGAGCGCCTAATGGTCGCCATGAGCCTCGCCGTTGCCCATCTCCATGTCTTGCATCATTTCGTCGTGGGTCATGGGAGCGCTTTTCACCAGAGCTTGGTATTGGTCAGCGTTTAGCTCCGGCAGCTTCCGCAGGAACGCCACCACATCCCAAAGCATCTCGTCATTGTGCGTCACGCCCCAGGCCGGCATCCCGGTCATCTTGAGACCGTGTTTCACCACCCAAAATTCCTCCACCGGGCTGAGATCGCTTCCGCGGCGAAGCTCTGGCGCTCTCGGGTAGAGGCCACGGCTGATCTCGGTCCGCTTCATGCCGGGTGCGAGATGGCAGGAACTGCACATCTCCGCGTATTGCCCAGCACCCGAAGCGATGCGCTTGGGATCGGCGAGATCGCTTGGAGCAGTTATGTCTTGTGCGCGCATCGCGACCGACCGTTCCTGTACTGTGTTCATCAGCCAGAAGACTGGCTGGCTGTGCGGGCTGTCAGCGGCGATATCGAAGGACCCCATATAGATGAGCGAGGCGGCAATTGCGGTTGCCAGCAGGAAGCTGACCGCTAACGCCGCCAACACCCAACGCATTGCCGAACCAGACGCGTTTTCATTCGAGACCGATTTGGGACGCATCTACTTCTCCGTGGCCTCCATCGCGTTATGCATATGCGACATACAGGCCTCCATGTCCTTCTTGGCCATCATGTCTTTAGCCACTTGCATTTCCTTCATAGCCGTCGTCTTGGCGTCTCCATCATTCATCGCCTGAACATCAGCGGTCATCGCGTTCATGCTCGCCTCGGTGCATTCCATTTTTTCGTCGCCGTGGGCGAAAGCGACGTCCAGCGGAGCGCTGCCCAGCGCGGTCAAACTCAGAATCCCGAAAACAAGCTTGGCGGTGCAAATGTAGTTACGCATGACGGTTCTCCTTTGGGTTGCTTGCCCTTGCCACAGCGCCAACAGGCTCGGGTGGAACTTCGATCTCGATGGCATAATTGCTCCTCGCGTCTAATGGGGATCGGGGTGCTTCATGCCCTTCATGTCCATTCCGGGCATGTCCATCTCGGGCATTTCTTTCTTGGGAGAGTCGCTTGCGCCAGGTTGCCGTCGCGGCTCGCCGGCATCGGCGACGTTCACCTCATGGGCGACAGTGCCCGGCGGAAACTGATACGGCCCAGGATCGGTATAATCGTTCGCCGCCAAACCCTCGCGCACCTTCATCACCGTGAACATGCCGCCCATCTCGATCGGCCCGAATTGACCGGTGCCGGTCATCATCGGCAGCGTGTTGGTTGGCAACGGCATCTGCATCTCGCCCATCATGGCCATGCCGTCCGACCCCATCGCCATGGTGGTGGGCGCGACGCTGTTGACGACCTTCGACAGCGCGCGCTCAGGCACGCCGATCAGGTTCACCACGTTGTGGCCCATGGCGTTCATGGTGTGATGCGACTTGTGGCAGTGGAAGGCCCAGTCGCCGGGCGCGTTGGCGATCACCTCGATCGCCCGCACGGCGCCGACCGGCACATCCGTCGTCACCTCCGGCCATTGCGCGCTCTCCGGCACCCAGCCGCCATCGGTCAGCGTCACGCGGAAATCATGACCATGCAGATGGATCGGGTGATTGGTCATGGTGAGATTACCGATCCTGACCCGCACCCGGTCGCCGAGCCGCACCGGCATGACATCGATGCCGGGGAAGACGCGCGCATTGAAGGTCCACAGGTTGAAATCCGTCATCTCAGTGACTTTCGGCAGCGACGCGCCGGCCATGATGTCGTAGGCGCTCAGAATGAAGACGAAATCGCGATCGGCGCGGTGCAAATTGGGGTCCTTGGGATGCACGACGAACGAGCCCATCATCCCCATCGCCATCTGCACCATCTCGTCGGAATGCGGGTGGTACATGAAGGTCCCGCTCTTCGTCAGTTGGAACTCGTAGACGAAGGTCTTGCCCACGGGGATGTGCGGCTGAGTGAGACCGCCAACGCCGTCCATGCCGTTCGGCAGCAGCAGCCCGTGCCAATGGACCGTGGTGTGCTCGGGCAGCTTGTTGGTGACGAAGATGCGCACCTTGTCGCCTTCCACTGCTTCGATGGTCGGGCCCGGCGTCTGGCCGTTATAGCCCCAGAGATTGGCGGTCATGCCCGGCGCGAACTCGCGCGCCACCGGCTCCGCAACCAGGTGAAACTCCTTCCAGTCGCCGTTCATGCGCCACGGTAGCGTCCAGCCGTTCAGGGTGACCACGGGCTGGTAGTCCTGGCCGTTCTGTGGCGCCAGGGGCGGCTGCATCGCGGGCGACGTATTCACCGGCGCCTCGGGGATCGCGGCGGCTTGCGCCCGCCCGCTCACCGCCGAAACGCTGGCCAGCGCCACCGCGGAGCCTTGCAGAAAATGTCGTCGTGACAGCATGGTGTTCTTCCTACGCATACTATTGTTCCGTACCGCGATCGGCGGCGATCAGGGGGCTGAGGTCGCTTTCCGTGAGATTGCCGCCGCCCAGAATGGCGACGGAGAGATCGGTTGATGCCAACCAGAAATCCTTCTGCGCCTCGATGCTCGCCAACTGAGCCATCCGTTTGTCCTTGGCGGCTTGGATCAGGGCGAAGGCGTCGAACTGCATGGCGTTATATTGCAGCTCGGTTTCCTGGGAGATCGTCTCCCGAAGCGGGAGCACCTCCGTCTCGTATTTTCTGGCGATGCCGAACGTGGCTTTATAGGCGGCATAGGCTTGCCGGGCTTCCGATGCCGCATTGACCACTTTCTCGCCGAGAAGATTGACCGCTTCCATATAACGCTGCTCCGCCTCTCTCACTCGGGCTCTGCCGAAATCGTAGATCGGAATCTCGAAGGCGATCTCGAAGCCGCCGCCATTGGCATTCGGCTCGCCTGTGTCCTTCTGCGTCTTGGACACGCCGGCCGCATCGAGCACGTTGACGAAGCGCGTGGTTCGCGTCAGCCCATAGGATTTGGCGAGCGCCTCGACTTCGAGCCGCGCGATCTGCAAATCGACTCGCTTGTCCATCGCCTCTTGCTCGATCGCGCGTAAGCCGCGCAACGCTTTGGGCAGAGGCGGCAGCGCGCTCGGCAGCACTGAAGCAATATCGTAATGCCAAAGCCCCATCAGGCGTGTGAGCTTCTCGCGCTCCGTGGTCGCCTGCTGCCGGGCCGCGTCCAATTGCGCTTCGATCTCCGCGGCCACCACCTGTCTTTGCGCCTGCTCGAGCTTGTTGACCGCGCCGGTCTGGGTGAGATGTCCGGCAAGTGCTGCGGCGCTTGCAGCCTGGCTCTGCACCTCGCTTAAGGCCGCAACTCTCTGTCGCGCCGCCACTGCCTTGAAATAAGCTCGCCGCGTCTCCGCCGCGAGCGACAAGGTTTCCAGCGCCGCGCGAAGTTGCGCCTGCTCGAAGCGCATGCCGGCGATCTTGGCCCGCGCCGGCAAGGTTACGATCGAAAGAATGCTACCGACGATCTGGCGCTCGATGTCGAGTTCAAGCGAGGTGGAGATGCGCGAGATCGAGAATCCGGGCGTGGGCGGCCGGCTCATCTGCACGAAGATGGCTTCCTCCACGCCGAGCTGATTATAGGTGGCTTGCAGGCCGAGATTGTTGAGGAGCGCGATCTGCACGGCCTCGTCCGCGCTCAAGCTTTGCTGCAAAAGCCGCGTGACGGCATTCTGCGCGCGCGCCGCATCGTCCGCGGAGCGAATGAGCACCACGTCCTTGTTCAGCTCCTGGCTGGCGACGGCAACGACCGTCCCCATCCCACCGTCGGGAGAGAGTGAGGCGCAACCGGAGAGGAGCGCGAGAGCCAACACGGCAAACAGCCGCGAGACCCGAAGGCAATTCGACATGATCGTCCCTTGTCGGTCGACGAAGCTACTGAAAGCGGGCACAGGTCCCGCGACGCAAGAGCTAGACGGACAGGGAGGGAATCGGCGGCCGGTCGAGCCGTTCAAACAGGCCGGCGGCAGAATTGATTTCGCGTGTGGGGTAGGCGCCCGAGCTTACAAAGATCGGATCGAGCGCCTGCTCGCTCGTCGTTACCGCGCTCAAGCAGAACAGGCCGCAGCAGGTCGATTTGTGCTCGCTCGCCGGCGTCTGATGCTTGTGATCCTTATGCATGTCCGCGACGCGCGTCATGCCGTGATTCACGGTATCGGCTTTGGACAGGCAATGCGCGGCAGACTCGCCGTGACCGAAGGCGATCGCGGCAGGGGGCATGACAAAAGAGATCGCCGCCAACAGGGCGAAAACCGCCGCCAAGCGATTGAAAATCCCCGATCTGAGCGCTCTCAGCATGGGGCCGAGCCTACTGCCCTGACCTCTAGCCCGCAAGCCTCGCCGCCGATCACAATCCGCGTTACCAACGACAATCCAGGCTTTG
>Ga0315287_10001862_pt1 | contig 19702 bp, 17 predicted proteins | sample YL17G11_0_MG_FD_205037 | JGI IMG/M metagenome (GOLD analysis project Ga0315287, IMG submission 205037) | Sediment microbial communities from Yellowstone Lake, YNP, Wyoming, USA - YL17G11_0 | ecosystem: Environmental > Aquatic > Freshwater > Lake > Sediment | place: USA: Wyoming | collected...
GGACAGGTTCGAAGCGAGCGAACGGCGGCCGAGGTCAACGAGCGAGCCCTGCCTTGGCTGACCGCGGCCGCGGCCTCCGGCGAGCCGTTTTTTGCGTGGATCCACTACTACGACGCGCACGCGCCCTATGTGCCGCCGTCCCCCTTCGCCGAGCGTTTCGCCGGACACCCCTACGACGGCGAGCTCGCGTACGCCGACGCGCAGCTCGGCCGGGTGCTGGACACGCTCCGTCGCGCGGGCGTGCTCGAGCACACCGCGATCCTCCTCGCCGGGGACCACGGCGAGGGGCTGGGAGATCACGGCGAGCTGGAGCACGGGCTCTTGCTGTACGAGCCGACGATCGCGGTCCCGCTGGCGATTCGCGCTCCTTCGTCGCTTGAGAAGGGTCTGCGGCGGAACGACCTCGTGAGCCTCGTCGATCTGGCGCCGACTCTGGCCGCCCTCGCGCACGTTCCGTTTCCCGCAGCCGTGGACGGACGGGATCTGTTCGCAGCCCGGGAGTCCCTCCCCGAAGGGGACGACCCCGCGTCCGTGGGGCCTGCGCGGGCCGTCTACGCCGAGTCGTTTTTCGCGGCCGAGGAGTTTTCCTGGGCGCCGATCATGGCGGTGCGCCGGGGGGGCATGAAGTGGATCGCGTCGCCTCGCCCCGAACGGTACGACCTCGACGTCGATCCGGGGGAGCACGACGATCTCGCCGGGCGGGACGCCGGCAAGGACGCCGCGATGGGCACTTTGCTCTCGCGCACGGCCGCGGCCTCGGCGGCGAACTCGGCCTCCGGCAAGGCGAACGGACAGCTCGATGAGGATCTCCTGGCCCGTCTCCAGTCGCTCGGCTACGTCGGCGGCGGTGGAGCGGGCGCTCCGGCGTCGGGCGCCCCTTCCGCCTTGCGGGATCCGAAAGACGGCGTCGCCGATTACAACGAGTACATGGCCGGCACCGACCTGATCATCCGCGGCGGCGACGCCGTGGCGCTCTTCGAGCGTCTGGTCGGCTCCGATCCCGGAAACCCGGAGTTCCGGTTGCGCCTGGGCCAGGCGTATCGCGCGCGCGGAGATCTCAAGGGTGCGGAGGCAACCTTTCGAGAGCTCGTGCGCCTGTATCCCGACTTCTATCTCGCGTACCGCCGCCTGACCGCGCTCCTTGCGGCCCAAGGCCGCCACGAGGAGTCTCGCGACCTCTGGCTGACGCTTCGCGCGCGCGGGGGCGGCTTCGTCGGGATCGACAAACGTCTCGCCGAATCGTACCTCGCCACCGGCCAGAACGAACGGGCGCTGGCGTTGGCGGAGACGGCGCTGGGGGCCGCGGGGGCCGACGCCGAGCTCAACGTGATCGCGGGTCGAGCGCTCGAGCGTCTCGGCCGCGACGGCGAGGCGCTCCTTCGCTACCAGGCCGCGCTCGCCGCGAGGCCGTCGTTCACCGAGGCGCTCGACGGGGCGATCGCGCTTCTGAGACGGCTCGGCCGGAGCGGGGAAATCCGCCCCCTGATCGACGATTGCGTCGCCCGCTCCGCCGGGAACGCGGCCGTGAGGGAACGCCTTTCGGGCCTGTGATCCCTCAGGTTGACTCCCCAAAATCCCGCACCTATGTTCGGGCTGAAGTCACGACGTTCCCAGGTGGGGGAGTTCATGGAACTGCACATCAATGACCTGTTGAAAATCTGCGACGATCGCGGGGCGTCCGACCTCCATCTCAAGGCCGGGAGCCACCCCGTGATCCGCGTGGACGGCCGCCTGCTCCCCCTGACCGATCAGAAACGCCTGATGCAAGAAGACACCATCGGCATGGCGTTCAGCATCATGGGCGCGCGCCAGAAGCAGAAGTTCAAGGACAACTTCGAGCTCGACATGGCCTACTCGGTGCCGGGCCTCGGGCGCTTTCGCTGCAGCGTCTTCCAGCAGCGCGGGACGGTCGGCCTGGTGCTCCGGGTCATCCCCGTCAAGATCATGACCATCCGAGATCTCCAGCTTCCGCCGGTGCTCGAGCAGATCTCCGGCGAGCGCCGCGGCCTGATCCTCGTGACGGGAACCACCGGGTCCGGGAAGTCGACCTCGCTGGCCGCGATGATCGACTACATCAATTCGACCCGGACCGAACACATCATGACCATCGAAGATCCGATCGAGTTCCTGCACCGGGACAAAAAGAGCCTGGTGAACCAACGCGAGGTCGAGGTGGACACCAAGTCCTTCGCCCTCGCGTTGCGTTCGGCCCTCCGCCAGGACCCCGACGTCATTCTCGTCGGCGAAATGCGCGACTACGAGACGATCGAAACCGCGCTCACTGCGGCGGAGACGGGCCACTTGGTGCTCTCGACGCTGCACACGCTCGACGCGACCGAGACGGTGAACCGCATCATCGCGGTCTTCCCGCCGCACCAGCAAAAGCAGATCCGCCTCCAGCTCGCGTCGGTTCTGAAGGCCATCGTCTCGATGCGCCTCGTGCCGCGCGCGGACGGCAAGGGCCGCGTGCCCGCGGTCGAGGTGCTGCGCGCGACCTCGTACATCCGCGACTGCGTCGAGAACAAGGAAAAAACGAAGCTGATCCGCGACGCGATCTCGCAGGGCACGAGCCAGTACGGGATGCAGACGTTCGACCAGTCGCTCTACAGGCTCTACCGTCAGGGTCTCATCTCGTTCGAGGAGGCGCTGCGCCAGGCGACCAACCCCGACGAGTTCAAGTTGCGGGTCGCCGGGATTCACTCGACCTCCGACGCGTCGACCGATCAGATGGATCAATCGTCCACCTCGGGAAACGCCCTGGATCCCCAGCACCCCGATTCGCCGTTCGAGTTCACCCGGACCTGATCTTCGCGCGATTCGCGGTAAAGTAATCCGATGTCCGACGCGTACCAGGACGGCGTGCGCTTGCTGAAGCAACGGTCCCTGACCCGGCGCGAGGTCGTCTTGCGGCTCAAAGAGCGCGGTCACGGGGACGACGAAGTCGAGGAGGCGGTTTCACGACTGGCCGCCTTGTCCGCGATCGACGATCGGGCTCTGGCGCTCCATTGGATCGCCTCGCAGGCGGCAGGGCGTGGGAGGGGCCGGGATCGGGCGTTGGCCGAGCTCGCGGCGCGCGGCGTCGACGAGGCGGTCGCGGCTTCCGCGTGGATTCAGGCCGTAGAGGATGGCGCGATCGACGATGACGCCTTGGTGTCCCGCGCGGTCCGTCGAAGGCTCGGCTCTCCGCCGGGGCGAGCCGACAGGGGGCGTCTGGCGCGCGTGTACAATGCGCTGCTTCACGAGGGTTTCGGGCAAGAACAGGTCGAGGCGGCCCTGGCGCCCTACGGCTTCAAAAGGAACGACCCATGACCTCGCTCGAGATTCGCCGCGCGTTCCTCGATTTCTTCGCAACGCGTGGCCACCGCGTCGTCGCGAGCTCGCCGCTGGTCCTCCCGGACGACCCGACGCTTCTCTTCGCGAACGCGGGGATGAACCAGTTCAAGGACGTCTTCACAGGCCGCGAGAAGCGGGAGTACGTGCGGGCCGCGTCGTCGCAAAAGTGCCTGCGCGTTTCCGGAAAGCACAACGACCTCGAACAGGTCGGCCGCACGCCGCGCCATCACACCTTCTTTGAGATGCTCGGGAACTTCTCGTTCGGCGACTACTTCAAGAAGGACGCGATCGTCTGGTCTTGGGAGCTGCTCACCAAGGTGTACGGAGTTCCCGAGGAGCGCCTGTGGATCACCGTCTTCGACGGCACGGCCGCCGTGCCGGGGGATGAGGAGGCCCTGGGGATTTGGCGCGACACGGTCGGTGTCGATCCGGCGCGGATCCTGCGCTTGGGCGAAAAGGAGAACTTCTGGCGCATGGGGGATACCGGTCCTTGCGGGCCGTGCAGCGAGATCCACTACGATCTCGGGGCCGACCTGACCTCGGTTCCCGGCGTGTCCACGCCCGAGAACGACGCGCGGCGCTACGTCGAGATCTGGAACCTCGTGTTCATGCAGTTCGATCAGAAGGCCGACGGCGCGCTCTTGCCGCTTCCCGCCCCGTCGATCGACACGGGGATGGGGCTCGAGCGAATCACGTCGGTTCTTCAAGGAAAGCGCAGCAACTACGACACCGACCTCTTCCTGCCGATCCTGCACGCGATCGCACGCCGGGCGGGGACCGCCTACGGCGCGGCCCCCGAATCCGACACGTCGATGCGGGTGATCGCCGATCATGCGCGCGCGCTGTGTTTTCTCGTCGCCGACGGGGTCATCCCCGCGAACGACAAACGGGGCTACGTGCTGCGCCGCGTGCTGCGCCGGGCGATTCGCCATGGGCGAAAACTCGGAATCTCAGGGGCGTTCCTTCACGAGATCAGCCCCGTCGTGATCGAGACTTTGGGCGAGGTCTACCCCGAGATCGTCGGAGCAGGGCCCGCGATCGTCGAGGTGGGCGGCCGCGAGGAGGAGCGATTCGGGGAGACGGTCGCCGAAGGTCTCAAGCTGCTCGACGAAGCCATCCGGACGATTCCCAAGGGGGCGACCGTTCTTCCGGGCACTGAGCTGTTTCGGCTGTACGACACGTTCGGCCTGCCGCTCGATCTCGCGCAAGACGTCGCCGAAGAGCGGGGCGTCACCCTCGACACGGAGGGCTTCGACGTCGCGCTCGGGCAGCAGCGCGCGCGAGCCCAGGCGTCGTGGAAGGGCGCGAAGAAGGAAGAGGCGAAGGGAGCCTGGCAGGAGTTGGCCTCGCACTATCGGACGACGTTCGACGGGTTCAAGACCGCGAGGCTCGACGGGGTGAAGGTGGTCGCCCTCCTGAGCGAAAACGGCGCTCCCGTCTCGGAGCTGAGCGAAGGTCAAAACGGCGAAGTCTTGCTCGAGGCCACCCCGTTTTACGGCGAGGCCGGAGGCCAGATCGGCGATACCGGGTGGATCGTGTCGCCTTCGGCGCGTGTTCGCGTCGATGCGACCTATCGGCCGACCCTCGGATTGGTCGCGTCGCGGGCGACCGTCGAAGCCGGCCGTCTCGCCGTGGGGGACTACGTCACGGCCGAGATCGACGCCCCGCGCCGCGAGGCGATCAAGCGCAATCACACCGCGACGCATCTCCTCCACGCGGCGCTGCGCGAGGTCGTGGGTACGCACGTCAAACAGGCCGGGTCCCTCGTCGCCCCCGATCGACTGCGTTTCGACTTCAGCCATTTCACCGGAGTCACCGATCGCGCGCTCGCCGATATCGAGTCGCTCGTCAACCGCCGCGTCCTCGAAAACTCACCGGTCGAGACAGAAGAGCTTCCCTTAGAGGTGGGGCTCAAGTCCGGGGCGATGGCGCTTTTCGGGGAGAAGTACGGCGAAACCGTCCGGGTGGTCACGATCGGTTCGTTTTCCAAAGAACTCTGCGGCGGGACCCATTGCGCCGGAACCGGCGAGATTGGGCTCTTTCTTCTGACCCACGAGCGGGGGGTCGCGTCGGGCACGAGACGGGTCGAAGCGACGACCGGCGAAGCCTCACTGGCAAAGTCGAGGTCGGACCACCAGATTCTGAAGGGTATGGAAGATCTCCTCTCCGTTCCCCGGCACGAGGTGTTCGCCGAGTTCGGGCGACGCATGGACTCGGTGCGCGAGCTCCAGCGCGAGCTCGTAGAGCAGCGCGTGCGCGTCGTGCGCGACGCGTTGGCGAGGCAGGCCGAGAATCCGGAGATGGTCGGGCCGATCAAGCTGCTCGCCGCGCGGGTCGACGGCCTCGCCTCCCAAGAGGCGCGCGTCCTTGCGGACAACTTGCGCCAGATGCTCGGATCGGGTGTCGTCATTCTGGGGCGCGCGGAGGGGGACAAGGCGTCGATCCTCGTCGCGGTCACCGACGACCTGAAAGCGAAAATCGGAGCCGGCGATCTCGTCAAGGAGCTCGCCCGCATCATCGGAGGCGGGGGAGGCGGGCGCAACGACATGGCCGAGGCCGGCGGCAAGGATCCCTCGCGCCTCGATGAAGCCCTGCGCGCCGGCCGCGATGCGGTGGCTCGACGCGCCGGATCGACCGCATGACGCGCGGCGCTGGCGTGCGCTTCGTCCTCGCGCTCGCTGGGCTCGGGATCGCCGCCACCTCCGCCCGCGCGGACGAGCTGTTCTACTACGAAAGAAACGGCGAGATGGTGATCACCAACACGCCGTCGCGTCGCGATGTGAAGCCGGTCCCCCGCCTCCGAGGAGGACCCGCGCAACGCACGACGATGCTCCCCGCGACGCCCTACGACCCCTACATCGAGATGGTCTCGCGCGAAAACGGTGTCGACCCTTCGCTCGTGAAGGCGGTCGCTCTCGTCGAATCGGGCTTCAACGCCAAGGCAACCTCGTCCAAGGGGGCGCAGGGGCTCATGCAGCTCATGCCGAAAACGGCGGCTCAGTACGGCGTGACGAACCTGAAGGACCCGTATCAGAACCTCAACGCGGGAGCGAAGCACCTGAGGGAGTTGCTCGACCGGTACGAGGGCGACGTGACGCTGGCGCTGGCCGCCTACAACGCCGGATCGGGAGCCGTGACGCGCTACGGCGGTGTTCCGGCTTTTGCCGAGACCAAGGACTACGTCAAGAAGGTGCAGGCGAAGATGGGCAGGACGCCGCGAAGAAACGAAGGGCGCATCGTTTCCACCCGGACCGCGAAGGTCCAGATGCGCGTGGAGCCCGACGGCTCCGTCACCCTCTTCAACTGAGGCGCTGACGCCGCCTTGACCTTGCGCGCGCCGAGGCTCCTCCCTTCGATCGCGCTCCTCGCGGCAACCTGGCTCGCGCTGTTTCCGATCTCGTCGGTCGATGCGTACTAGCACCTGGCGACCGGAAGGCGGATCGTGGACGATCGCGCCATTCCCGCTCGCGGAGTCGGCTCCGCGACGTTTGGAAGCCACCCGTGGCACGACAACGAGTGGGGCTTCCAGGTCTTGGCGGCGTCGGTGGGACGCGCCGTTGTCGAGCCCTTCGGCGTGCTGGTTCTCACGCGAGGCGGCCGGGTAGGATTGGTCGCACTGCGCGCCGCCGCGCTTGCCACGACCCTGGCGCTTCTCTCCGCGACGATCGCCCGGCTTTCAGGTGGACCGGTTCTTACGGCGCTTTGCGTCTGGCTGGCGGCGTTCCTGACGTTCGGGAATCTGTTTTGGGATATCAGGCCGCAGATCCTCTCGTACGTCGCGCTCGATGCGCTCCAAGAGGCGCCCCACCTCCGCGTCGACGTAGGCGAGCTCGCCATCGTAGGGATTTGCCGCATGCGCCGGTCCCCAACGCTGAGGCGCGGCGTAGGGCGCGTGAGCGTCGAAATAGTGCACCCACAGGAACCGCGGCCTCCCAGCGAGCCGCGTCCACACATCGAGCGCGCGATCGGTGACCTCGCGGGCGTCGCGCTCGCTGAAGTGGATCGAAAACACGCGGCCTTCACCCCGGGGGTGGCGGGGGAGGCGTTCATCGTAGATTCCGAATCCTTACGCCAACCCGAAGCGGCTCTGAAGTGGGTAGGCCGCGATGACCGCGCCGGTTTTGTACCCAAGGGCCGTCAGCCGGAAGGCGAGCGTGGTCTCGCCTTCCGGAAGGACGAACGTTCCGTTGTTGCGGACTCCGGTTTTGGTCGGATAGCGGCCCGTGAAGAGACTCGCATGGGAGGGGAGGGTCAGCGGCACCGTGCAAGACGCGTCCTCGAAGAGCACGCCGCGGGCGGCCAGGCGATCGATCGCGGGCGTCAACCCACCCCTATGGCCGTAGCAGCCGAGGTGGTCCGCGCGGACGGTGTCGAGCGTGATCACGACGACGTCCGATCCGGGGCGACGTGCGCAGGACGCGAGGCCGAGTGACGACACGAAACACGCGGCGAGAAGGGCGTGGCGCGCGTCTGTCATCGGGGGCTCTTGGCGAGAAGCAGTGCCAAGGCGGCCGGAAGGTCGACGACCCCGGCTCCTGTCGCGTCGTCCCTTCCCCCCGGCGCGACGTCGTGTGCGCTGTTCATCAAGGCGCGCTCGAGCGTTTCGGGATCCGTCTCGGGAGCCGCTTGCAGGAGGAGTGCCGCGGCGCCGCCGATGAGCCCGGCGGACAGCGACGTGCCTTCCCCGCGGAGGTACGCCGCGGGACCGCCGGGCGAAGCCATCGGAAGGTCGGCGCCCGGCGCCGCCAGAGTGGGGAACGCGGGGCTCCCGCAACGGCTCGGACCGCGGCTCGAGAGCGGATAAGTCTCTCCGGACTCCAGGAGGGCCGCCACCGAAAACACGGCGCCGCCGCTCGGGAAGATCCCCCCGAGTTGCGCGGGGCTTTCTCCGGTGGCGGGCCGCGGACCGGCGTTTCCCGCCGGGAAGACGACGAAGATCCCGGACGCCTTCCAGGCGTCGATGAACGGCCGGTCGAAGTCGTTGCACTCGCCCTCGTCGTGCGACCAGGCGTTGATCAGGACGTCGGGGCGCGCGACGCGCAGAACCCAGTCGGCGGCGAGGGTCATCCGCGACCGGGAGTAGAAGTTCTTCCAGTTCCCCAGCGCCGCCGCCCACCGCGCGCCCGGGGCGACGCCGACGACGCGGCCGCCCGGGTTTTCCCCGACCGCCTGAGAGAGGACCTCCGTTCCGTGGCCATGCCGGTCGGTCGCCACGGTCGACCCTTCGACAGGGTCGAACCAGCCACGCTCGCCGGGAACACGTCGCCCGCGCAACTGCTCGTGCGCTTCGAAAGCGCCCGTGTCGATGGTCGCGACGATGACCCCCGTGCCGTCGAGTCCCTGGCGCCAGAGCCGGTCGGCCTTCATCGCGTCAATGGCCCAGCTTCTGAAGGACGAGCCCGAGGGCGCGCCGACGTCCACCGGGACATCTCGGGTCTTGGCCGCGCCACGCTCCGAAGTCCAGTCCGATAAGACCGCGGCGACCTCGTCATTCGATCCGATAGCGAGCAGGCCGTCGGCCGTTCCTTCAACGACCACGCGGTTGACGACCGCGACGGGATGGACGTAGCCGACCGAGCCGGCGGCCACCAGGCGGTCGAGCAGGGGGCGCAGCCTCGCCTGCTGGCGCTCCGCGACGCTTTCGAGAGCGGAGACGACGGCGGCGCGCGTTTCGGCCTTCGATGCCGAAGCTGCGCGCAGCTGCCGCGCGAAGGCCCGAAGGTCGAGCTGCTCCGTGAGGTCGACGAGGGCGACAAAGCGCTTCGAGGGGTCGCTCGCTGTCAGGCGTGAGCGGAAGTCCCCCTCGAAACGATCCCTTTGGGGTTTGACCCGCCTCAAGGGGAGCGGCCGGCGCTCGGTGAGTTCCGTCGGCCGTGGCGTTCTCCCCGAGCAACCCGCCGCCAGGGTGATCGCCAGGGCCGTTGCGACCCGGATTGCCATGCGAGGGATCCGGGGGGGGCGGTAGGCCATCGTCGCGCGAATATACACTCCGAAATTAGCGGCTGCCGGGGGGAGCTCGGCGTCTATGAAAGAGATCGTGAAGCCGCCACAACCACGCCTGCTGCCAGAGTGGTCTCGCCGTGCCGAGCGTGAGCGACGCCTCCACGCCGGCAATGGCAGCAACGGCTCGGCGCGGCCGAACAGTTCGCCCTGCCCCTGACCCGGGTGAACTCTCAGGCGCCGATCGCTTGAAGGGCGCGGCGCGTGGCGGAGCGCAACGTCTCGACGGGCTCTTGAGCGAGCTTGCGGAGGAGCGCGATATCCGGGACAGCCGCGCGCCCCTTCACGGTGGCGAGCAGTTCGAGCGCGGCGACGCGCACTTGCTGTTGCGGGTCCTTCAACGCGGCGACGAGAGCCGGAGCGCCTTTTTGACCCGTCGCGGCCTTGGCCTTCAGTTGTTCGATCCTCGCGGCCGGCTCGAGGCCAGGCGCCGTCGCGGCGGTCAGGAGGAGCGTCGCGAGTCCGGCCATCAAAGTGCGAGGGAGGGGAGGGAGCATGGGGGGGAGATCCTACGGCGGCACGTTGCGTGCGTCCATCGATGTTCTCGCGATCCCGGTGCGACGATCGCTCCTGGTAAGCTAACGGGCGTCGCCGACGCGTTCCTGGAGGATCCCGTGGCCACGTCCTCAGACGGCGCCGCTCGGCGCGCTATCGTCCGTGGCCTCCTGGCCGCGTGGGCGGTCAAGGGACGCCTGCGGGAAGCGGCCTCGGACGAGCCGGGGGCGGTGCTTGCGTTTCAGGCGGCGCTGCGTGGGGATCCGGACAACGTCGAAGCGCGATTCATGTTGGCGCGCCGCGCGGTGGCCTCCGGGGACTACGATCGGGCGAAAATGTGGCTGGCGGAAATTTGGGAACTCGACGCGCGCGACCCTTCGTCGCGACGCGGCGCGGGAGAACTTCAGCGATGACGACATTCAAGCACGTCCAGACCCATTTCGTGCGGGGTCTTCTGATCGTGCTCCCCGCGATCATCACGTTTTGGCTGCTGCGCATGCTCTTCGGCGCCGTCAGCGGCAACGTCACGCCGTGGGTCTTGAGGGCCCTCGCTGCGGGCGGCGTGCCGTGGGTGAACGACTGGCACGCCCGCTTCCTCGTGCCCGTGATCGGCCTGGTCTTGACGCTGCTTTTGATCTACCTGATCGGCCTGGTCGCCGCCAACCTCGTCGGGCAGCGCATCTTGTCGTGGTTCGAGGCGGGCGTCCTCAAAGTCCCCTTCGTGAAGTCGATCTACGGCGGTGCCCGGCAGTTGCTCGATGCGTTCGGCTCGGGCGCGAATGGCACGTTCACTCGAGTGGTCCTGGTCCCGTATCCGCGCGCCGGCGTGTACACGGTCGGCTTCGTGACGAGCGAGGTCCGCGTCGAAATGCCCCAGGACGGTGGCTTGGTGAGTTCGGTCATGGTCTTTCTCCCGACGACGCCCAACCCGACCTCGGGATGGCTGGCGATCGTCCCGGAAAAAGACCTCATCGATTTCGATCTGTCGATCGAAGAGGGGGTGAAGCTCATCGTCAGCGGAGGGATCGTGACGCCGACGTCCTTGGCTGCGAGGATTCGGCGTTGAACGCGGTCGTCGTCGCCGTCGGCAGCGAGCTGCTCGGCCCCGGCCGTCGCGACACGAATGGGGAGTGGCTCATCGGGCGCCTATTCGATCTCGGCATCGAGACCTCCTGGCGAGCCGTAACCGGCGACGACGCCCCGCGGATCGCGCGCGTCGTCCGTTCCGCGATGGACGACGCCGGTGTCGTGCTGCTGACCGGCGGCTTGGGTCCGACCGAAGACGACCGGACGCGCGAGTCCGTGGCCCTCGCCCTCGACACGCCTCTGACGCGCGATCCGGCGATGGCGGATCGGATCGCCGCCCTGTTCGCCGCGCATGGACGGGTGGCCGGTCCGCGGCAAGCGGGACAGGCCGACCGTCCCTCCGGCATGGAGTGGATCGACAACCCATTGGGATCCGCGCCCGGCTTACTCCTCGAGCGGGACGCGGGTTTGCTCGCGGCGCTCCCCGGAGTGCCCGCGGAGATGAAGGCGATGTTCGACGCCTCGGTGGCGCCCCGGCTGGCGGCGCGCGCCAATGGCGCGTTGGCGAAAACCACGCTTCGAATCGCCGGCCGCCCGGAGTCGTTCGTCGACGAGCTCCTTCGCGATCTTTACGAGACCCCCGGCACCGAAACGACGATTCTCGCGTCGTCGGGGAGCGTCGAGCTCGTCCTGACGGCAAGGGGGAAGGACGCCGAAGAGGCTCGCACGCTTTGCGGCGTGTTGGCAGGGGCGATGCGCTCTCGTCTCGGAGTCGACGTTTACGGCGCGGACGATGAGTCGCTGGCCGTCGTCGTGTCGCGCCTTCTCGTGGCGCGGGCGGCTACGGTGGCGGTCGCCGAATCGTGCACCGGAGGATTGTTGGGAGCGGCGCTCACCGACGTGCCGGGCTCTTCGGCGTGGTTTCGCGGCGGGTTCGTGTGCTACGCGAACGACCTCAAGACCTCGCTCGCCGGTGTGCCGGACGCACTCCTCAAAGCGCACGGCGCGGTGAGCGAGCCGGTCGCGCGCGCGTTGGCTGCGGGCGCCCGCAGGGTCTGTTCCGCCGATTTCGGTCTCGGCGTCACCGGCGTCGCCGGCCCCGAGGGCGGCACGGCGGACAAGCCGGTCGGCACCGTTCACGTGGCGCTGGCCGATGGCGGGGAAGGCCGAGCCGTGAAGCTCGACTGGCCGGGCGACCGCTCACTCATAAGGCGGCGTGCGGTGACCGTCGCCCTCGACCTCCTGCGCCGCCGCCTCCTCGCGTGATGCGTGAGTTTCTCGCGATCCCTCTTCCCGAGAGCCTGCGGCGCGCGGCCTGGGCGTCGAGGAACATCCTGGCCCCCGGAGGCGACGGCTGGCGCTTCGTCCGCGAAGAAGGACTCCATCTGACCCTGCGATTCCTCGGCGAGGTCGACCCGTCTCGCCACGGCGTGCTCGACGCGGCGTGGCTCGATGCGGTTGGCGGGACGGGAGGGCTCGCGCTCCGGCTTCGAGGGGCGGGCCTCTTCCCCTCCACGGGAAGGCCTCGCGTTCTCTGGCTCGGCGTCGAGGACGAAAGCCCGGACGGTTCGCTCGCGCGGCTCGCCGACCGCCTCGAGGGCGCGGCGCGAGCGCAGGGGTTCCCCCCGGAGGGCCGACCGTTCGCCGCGCACGTAACGCTTGCCCGCGCGCGGGGCGGCGCGCGCGTCATTCGTCCGCCCGTTGCGCGTATCGGCGATTTCGGAGAGTTCGTCGCGGAGCGCGTGGTCCTCTATCGCAGCGAACCCGGCCTCGGCGGTCCGCGCTACCACGAAGAAGCGTCGTATCCGCTGATCGCCACGGTGGTCCCGTGACCCCCGCGCTGTCGGGCGTTCTGCTCGGCGCTGCGATCGGGAGCATCCCGTTTGCGTGGTTGTTGCACGGCATCGCAACCGGGCGCGACCTCCGGGGCGAGGGGAGCGGCAACCCGGGCGCGACAAACGTAAGACGGCTCGACGGGAGGGCTTGGGGTGCTTCGGCGCTCGCGCTCGACGCGGGTAAGGGCGCCCTGGCGGTCCTCGCCGCGGGGCGGCTTGCCGGCGAGGCCGCGTGCGTTCCCGCCGCTTTGGGCGCGGTGCTCGGGCACGTGTTCACGCCGTGGCTTCGGGGTCGAGGCGGGAAGGGGGTCGCCACGGCGGCCGGTGCCTACGCCGTTCTCGCCCCGGCGGCCACGGGCGTGGCGTTTCTCGTCTTCGCGCTGGTCGTCGCGGTAACGCGCCTCGTGTCGCTCGGATCGGTGCTCGGCGCGGCGGCGCTTCCGATCGCCGTTTCGTGGCTTTCGCCGGGAGGGCGTGCCACGAGCGCCGCCGCCGCGATCGCTGTGCTCGTCGCGTGGCGGCATCGAGGGAACTTTGCGAGGATGCGTGCCGGAACCGAGCCGCGCCTGGGTCGTCGCGCGCCGGGCCGCCGGGGGGCATCGCGTTGATTCCGGAGCCTGTGGCGATCATCGGGGGAGGGGCGTGGGGGACCGCGCTTGCCGTGAACCTCGGGCGCCGTGGCGTTCCTGTGCGGCTCTACATGCACGAGGACGATCTCGTCCGCCGGATGCTCGAACGCCGCGACAACCCGGTCTACCTCCCAGGCGTCGTCATCCCGGAGACGGTGACGCCCACGCACGATCTCGCAAGTGCGGTTTCCGGCGTGTCGCTCGTCGTGTTCGCTGTGCCGACACCGTTTGCGCGGTCCTTGCACGGCGAGCTTTCCCGCCGTCTCTCACCGAGGGTGCCGGTGGTCGTCGCCACGAAGGGCATCGAGGAAGACACCCTGCTGCTCCCGATGGAGGTCGCCGCGTCCTGCCTCGCCCCGAAGACACCCATCGCCGCGATCTCTGGGCCGTCCTTCGCCGAGGAGGTCGCGCGGGGTGTGCCCACGGCGGTCGTCGTCGCCGCGAGGGACGGCGGCCTCGCGAGAACGGTCCAGGATCGCCTCGCCGGGGAGACGCTCCGGCTCTACACGAACACGGACATCGTCGGAGTGCAGATCGCGGCCGCGTTGAAAAACGTCGTCGCCATCGCTGCGGGGATCGCCGACGGCCTGGGCTTCGGGCACAACACTCTCGCCGCGCTCATTACGCGAGGGCTGGCCGAGATCAGGCGTTTAGGCGTTGCGCGCGGCGCGGCGCCCGAGACCTTTTCGGGGCTCGCCTCCCTGGGAGATCTCGTCCTGACGTGCACGGGGGGGCTCTCGCGAAATCGGCAGGTTGGCCAGGCCTTGGGCAAAGGCGAGCGCTTGGCGGATGTGATCGGACGGATGCCTCACGTGGCCGAAGGTGTGCGAACCGCGCGCTCGGCCCGCGACCTTGCGAGAAAGAGCGGGATCGAGATGCCGATCGTCGAAGAGGTCTATCGGATCCTCTATGAAGAGGGCGTGCCCAGCGAGGCCGTGCGGCGCCTGATGGCGCGTCCCCTGGGGTCGGAGGATCGCATGGGGACCGAGAGCGGGTCATGATCGATCTTCACACGCATATCCTCCCCGGCGTCGACGACGGCGTGAAGACCATGGACGACGCCGTCCTCTTCGCACGGGTGGCAGCAAGCGACGGCGTCAGCACGATCGTGGCGACCCCGCACTACCGCGAAGGGTTCTACATGAACGCGCGCCCCGATGTTCTGGCGGGTGTTCTCGCGTTGAACGAGCGGCTTCGTGCGGAGAAGATACCGGTCGTGGTGCTCCCCGGCGCGGAGATCCACATCAGCGCCGATCTCGTGACGCGCGTGAAATCCGGCCACGCGCCGACCCTGGCCGACAACGGCCGCACCGTGCTGTTCGAGCTGTCGATGAGCCAGTATCCGCCCGACCTCGAACAGCTCGTGTTCCAAATGCGGCTCGCGGGCTTGCAGGTCCTCTTCGCGCACCCCGAGAGGATCCGTTATTTTCAGGACGATATCTCGCGCTACGAGGCCGTGATCCGCCTCGGGGCTTTCGGTCAGATCACAACCGGGAGCGTGACGGGGTTGTTCGGGGACGACATCGCGGAGTTCTCCGAAGAGCTCGCCCGCAAACGATTGGTGCACGTCATCGCATCGGACGCGCACAACACCCGGGGACGGCCACCGGTGATCAGCAGCGCGATGACGCGGCTGGGCTCTTGGTCCGGCGACGATTTCGCGCAGCGCATGACCGACGAGTTCCCGAGGGCGTTCATCGAGGGGCGGGACCCGGATCTCCCGCCGCCCCGGGAGGAGCCGCTCCGGCGCCGCTCGTGGGCCGCCCGCTTGTTTCGCCGGGAGTGAGCTTCGCTTTCGCCGCCTCGAGGTTGCGCCGCGCGGCGCTGAAGCGCGGGTTGATGTCGAGTGCCAGCCTCCATTCCTCCATCGCCTGCTCGCGTTTGCCTTGCGCGACGAGTGCCAGGCCGAGGTCGTTCATCGCGCCCACGATCATGGGGTTGATCTCGAGGGCGCGGCGCAACGCGGTCTCCGCTCGCGGAGCGTCCTGGCCAATCAGACACGCGTGCCCGAACATGTACTGGCCGCGGGCGTCGGCGATCAAGTCGGGCCGCTTCAAGAGCTGAAGCAGGCGGGCTCCGGCCGCGGGCGATCCCAAAAGCCCCATCGCGTGGGTTGCCTCGAGCGTCGTCCACGGATCGGGATCCTCGGTCGCGCGCTGAAGCGTTTCGATATCTCCCGGCTTACCGCAACGCCCGAGGGCCCGGGCCGCGGCGCGTCGAATCGCGGGATTTGGGTCGGTCAGGGCGCGGCGCAAGGGCTGCAACACGTCTTCGGAGGCCGGGCCGGCGGGGCTTTCGGGGAGCATTTGGATCAGAGCCCAGCGGAGGAACCACCCGCGCTCGACATCGTCGGCAAGGCGGGCGATGGCGGTGGCGTTGGCAGGGGTGGCGCCCCGTCGAACGGCCTCGTCGACCGCGGCGCCGATTTCGAGGCGGCGCGTGGCCGCCCGACCCACGGGCCGTCGCTTCCAAGCGGCCACGACGGCCGCCGCGTTCTTCGATCCCGCGTGGCACGCCGCGCACGCGGCTGGAATCTCGCCGCGACCCGCGACCGGAGGCGTCATCGTGTGGTCGCGCGCCGGCTCGTGGCCGGGGCCCCGCACGATCGGCGCCATGTGGCAGTCGAGGCAATTGGCGCCGGGCGATCCCGGGCGATGAAGCGTGTGCGTGGTTCCCGAAGCGACGACGCTCGCGTGGCAGGGGGCGCAGACGCCGGCGTCGCCGCCTGGCGCCGAAATCGCGGCGGACAGCGAGCCGGAGTGGACGTCGTGGCAGGCGGCGCAGGTCATGCCGCCCTTCCGCGCGCAGCCGGACTGGGAGAACGCGATCGCCTCTTGCTGATAGGTCGAGGGACGCAGGTCGGTGAAGAACGGGTCGCGAAACTCGGAATTCGCGGCCACCGAAAGGAGCGGCTCCGCGGCGGCCACGAGCGGCTCTCCGTAGCGGTGGGCGGGCGCGGTGTTGAAGGGTGACGGGAGGACATCCCGCAGTCCGTGGCAGGCCGCGCAGGCGTCGATCGTCGCCAGGCCGCCTCCGCGCGGCATCCTGACGGTTTCAGGTCCCGGCTTTCCTGCTCGTGCGGCGGCGATGTGCGGCCCGCCGGGTCCATGACAAGCTTCACACCCGACACCCGGCTCAACCCATTTCGAATTGGGAAGCGTCAGTCCCGACTGTGATCTGGCCGCGATCTCGACCGTCTGTCCCGTCGCGTGGCACCCGTAGCAGGCGAGATCGGCATTCCGTCCGACGCGCGTCCAGAAATCAACGACGTCGGGAGGGGGAGGCGTGCCGCCGGCTATTTCTTTCAGTGGCTCGAACGCCTCGCCGCGGTCGATGTCGAAAGCGATCGGGAATACTTGCAGGCGGCCATCCGCGAGCCGGACGAGCGCGTCCTCGCGGTGGCGCCCCCCGACGAGGAACGCGACGTTCCCTCTCACTTCGTTCCCGTCCGTACCCGGGCCCAGGACCGCGCCGTCGGACGAGACGCGGTAGGGCGCGAGATTGGTCGTCGAAGCGAGGCGAAGGGGCTGTCCGTTCGTCCAAGGTCGGAGCGTCGAGCGATGACGGCTTCCCGCCCAAGAGTCGTACTCGGGAGCGTGGCATTCTCGACACGCCTGAGATCCGACGAAGTGTCCGGACGGCCCCCCGATGCCGGCGTGGGCGACGGCCTCTGACGAGGGAGCCGGAGGCGGGGGGGCATTCGAGCAACCGGCGATCGCGATGGCGAGCGACATTGCGAAAAACGGGGTGCGGAATTCCATAAGGACGGGGAATATACCCTGGCCCGGGTGGATCGCCTCCTCGAGCGTTCAATTTGAGGCCACGACGACCCCGAGAGATCGTCGAGCTTGATTGGCAGCCGAATTGCAGTTAGCTTGAGCCCGGCCTGAACTGTCAGAAGACGACCACTGGGCCGGGTACCGCGGTGTTCCCGGCCAAGGAGCCGAAAATGCAGGTTCTCCTCCTCGTGGGGTCGATCGTTCTGAGCGTCGGGGCGGCATTAGGGACTGCGTCGCTATTCCTTTCCCTCCTTCTCAGGGTCATGTCAAGACTACGCTGAACGGCGACCGGGCAAGTCGTTCTTACATGGTCGTCCGCCGGGGGACGTGACAAACTGCGCCCTCTCTACTCAAGGTGTTCGCATGGGCGACCGAATCCTAGTTGTCGATGACGAATCCGGGGCTCGAGAGGGGCTGAGAAGGCTTCTCCAGGCCTGGGGTTACGAGACGGAAGCCGCGGCTTCGGCCGATGAGGCCCTCGTCCGCATCGAGCGAGATGCCCCGAGCGCCGTCATCACCGACCTCGTCATGCCGGGCATCGACGGCCTGGAGTTCGTCCGGCGCCTGAAAGAGCGGTACGCGATCCCCGTCATCGTCTTCTCCGGGCAAGGGACCATCGAGGCGGCGGTCGAGGCGGTGAAACTCGGAGCCCAGGACTTCCTCGAAAAGCCCGTCGAGCCCGCCAAGCTGAAGATCCTCCTCGAGAAACTTGCGGGCACCCGTGAGCTCATCGACGAAAATCGAAGGCTTCGCGCGGAGCTTCGCGAACGGGGGGCGTTCGGCCGATTTCGGGGCACGTCCGAGGCGATCCGCGCGGTTTACCGGCAGATCGAACAAGTCGCCCCGTCGACGCTTTCGGTTCTGATCGTCGGCGAGAGTGGGACGGGCAAGGAACTCGTCGCCCAGACGCTTCACGACCTCTCGCCTCGAAAGAAGAACGAGTTCGTGGCGATCAATTGCGCGGCGATTCCAGGGACGCTCCTCGAAAGCGAGATTTTTGGCCACGAGCGCGGTGCGTTCACCGGAGCCGTCTCGCGCAAGATCGGCTGCTTCGAGATGGCCCATCGCGGGACGCTGTTCCTCGACGAAATCGCCGAGATGGACGAGGTCTTGCAAGCGAAGCTGCTGCGCGTTCTCCAGGAGCAACGCTTCCGCCGTGTGGGTGGGCGCGACGTGATCGAGTCGGACGTGCGCGTCCTCACCGCGACGAATCGCGACCCCATGAAGGCCATGGCCGACGGAAGACTGCGCGAAGATCTCTACTACCGGCTCAACGTCTTTACGATCGTGCTGCCGCCGCTTCGCGATCGTCGCGAGGACGTCCCGATGCTCGCCCGGTACTTCGCCGACGAGTACGCCGCCAAGAACAACGCGCCGGTGTCTCCGATCGAATCGCAAACGCTCGAGCTCCTGATGGCGCATGCCTGGCCGGGGAACGTTCGCGAGCTGAAAAATTCCATCGAACGATGCTGTCTGCTCGCGGCGGGCCGCCCGATCCTCCCGGAGCACCTGCCGAACGAAGTCCGGAAAGCCAACGTCCCGGCCGCCGTGTCCGCCCCACTTCCGGAATCGTCCCCCTCCGGAATGGTTTCGCTCGCCATCGGCTCTTCGATGGACCACGCCGAGCGAGAGATGATCCGGACGACCCTGCTGCACACGGCGGGGAACAAGACCCGCGCCGCGAAAATTCTCGGTATTTCGCTCAAGACGATGCACAACAAAGTGAAGAAGTACGAGCTGTGAGGGTCCCTCTTTCGCTCCGCATCTTCTTGGTGAGCGTGGCCTTCACGGTCGCGAGCGGGGTGCTCGCCTTCGCCCTCGTGCGCCACTCGTTCCAGGGCTACTACGAGCGCTGGCAGCGTAGTCTGGCGACCCTACCCGCCGAGCAGATCTTCGGTGGTTCCGCCAGCGAGATCGCGCGCTCTTTGCTCTTGCGCCTCGAGCGCGAACCGGAGGTCAAAGAGCGCGACCAGGAGAGGATCGCCGTCGGCTTGAACGCGGTCCTTCGCGAGCTTCCGAGCATCACGTCCTTTCTCGTTCTCGACCGTGACCGCCGCATCCAATACGCGAATCAGCCGTCGGTCGTCGATCTCGGGTTCACCGGAGAAGAAAGCGCGTCTCTCGTCGCTTCCGACCAGATCGTGCGCCGCACGAAGCCCGCGGGAACCGGGGGGGCGTTCTTCACGGAAGTGATGATCCCCATCTTCGACGTGCCCCCGGCGGGGCAAGGGGAACGCCGCCGACTGGGATCTTTGATCATCGACTTCGCTCCGGATGCGGCACTCGTCGCGCGCATGCCGCAGATCCGTCCGCCGTCCATCCTCCCGCGGGATTCGATGCTGCCGCTGTTCGCGTTTCTGCTCGCGGGCGTGGGCGGGGGCATCCTCGTCGCGGGGCTCACCGCCCTCCCCGTGCGCCGCTTGGATCGCGCGCTCCGCGAATTCAGGGAACGCGGCTTTCGCGGAGGCATCGACGCCAAGCGCCTCGGGTTCTCGGGAGAGTTCGCTTCGACCGTGATGGCCATCAACGAGATGGGCGGACGCCTCGAGGCCATGGACTCGCGCGGACGAGAGCGCGAGGCTCTCCTCGGGACCCTCGCGCAGTC
>Ga0315287_10001863_pt1 | contig 19691 bp, 20 predicted proteins | sample YL17G11_0_MG_FD_205037 | JGI IMG/M metagenome (GOLD analysis project Ga0315287, IMG submission 205037) | Sediment microbial communities from Yellowstone Lake, YNP, Wyoming, USA - YL17G11_0 | ecosystem: Environmental > Aquatic > Freshwater > Lake > Sediment | place: USA: Wyoming | collected...
AGAGAGAGAGAGAGAAAGAGAGAGTTGAATGGAGAGCGAGGTGTGTGAGAAAAGGAAAGAACGAGGAAAAAAAAGGGTTTGAAAAAAGTCTGAGAGGAGGCTCGCGAGGCCGTTCCCTCCTTCTCCGCTCTCGTTGGCTCCTTCGTTGTCGTCGTCGTCGTCGTCACCGCTCTCCTCGTTGTCCCCCTCCCCAAGGGAAAAAAAATCAGCCTCCTCACCAGCGGCAGCCTCGCCGCGGCCTCGTCGTCGAACATCAGGTACAAATATTTGAGCGTCTCGGCGACCCAGAACGACTCCATCTTGTCGCGCTGGCGCGGCGGGACCTCGAGCACCGACTCGAGGTTGGCGAAGCCGAGCGATGGGGGAGGAGGTTGCTTTCCGTCGCTCGTCGCCGCCGTCCCGCGTCCGCCGCTCCCGCCGCCGCTCTCGCTCCCGCTCCCGCCTCGGACGCGAGAGAACTTGCTCCACGCCCGGAATGCGGCCCAGCCCCACTCCCGGTACGCCTCGTCGCCCGTGAGCCTCCAAAGGATGAACCAGCTCTCGACGGCCTCGGGGCGCAGCAGGTTGTGGGCGTCCGCGGGCTTGACGTCGAAGGCGCCGTGGCCGACCTCGGGCGCCTCGGCGCCCTCCTTACCTCTCTCGGCGCTCCCCTCCGCCGCCGTCGCGGCCGAGGCGCCGGCGCCGGGGACGACCGTCGCTCCTTCCCCCGCCTTCCTGAAGTGCACTATCTCCGGCGCGAGCCCGGCAGGCACGCCCCGGTACATCTCGGCGCAGGTCAGCGCGAGCTGGGCAGCCAAAGCGACGTCCTCGTCGTCGCCGGGGTGCAAAGTAGGAAAGACGGAGGTCTCTCGACTCTTCGCCGCCGCCGCCGCCGAGGAGGACGCCGAGGAGGCCGCCGAGGAGGAAGGAGAGCTCTCTTCGACTCTCCGACGCGTGTCGACTCCGTGCGCGGCCCCGAGCGCCAGCAGGCCCGGCAGAAAGCACACCAGGTGGTCCATCTTGGGGCTGTCGGCGCCGTTCAAGACCTCCCGGACGTAGGCCAGCCCGCCGCGGCGGCGCTGGATCGAGGAGACGCTTTCCCGCTCGCCGCTCTCTCTTCCTCTCTCGCCGCCGCCCCGCTCCTCTCCCTCCGCTGCCCCTTCTTCGGCAGAGGTCGAGGGGAGCGGCGCGCGCGCGACTAGCCTCGCGCGCAGAGAGCGCATCGAGGCGACGAACGCGTCCCGCATCCAGGGGCCGTCGCCGTCGTCGTCGGTTTCGTCGCCGGGTTCGTCGTCAACGGAGGCGGTCGAGGCCTTCTCTTCGAGCTTTCGCCCCTCTTTTTCTTTCTTGCCCCCGAGCAGCCACTGCTTGAGCAGGTACTCGTAGTACGAGTCCCCGCGCGCTCCCAGCGTGATGGTCCCCGACGAGAGGGTCCCCGACTCGGGGTCCACCCAGATCGGCGGCAGCGACGCCGGGTCGAGCGCGGCAGCGGCCGAGGCGACCGAGCGCGCGGCCGAGAGCGCCGCGGCCGATGCGCTGCGGAGGAGCCCGTCGCCCTCGTCGCTCTTCTTTCCGCTCCCCGTCGTGGCCCTCGACAGGAAGCTGAACTCCATGCTGAGCGTCGTCGCCTCGGAAAGCGAGGAGAAAGGCGTCCAGGCGGGCCCCGCTGCCTCGAGGCGGCGCAGCGAGACGTCCGAGAGCGGCACGGCCCTCCTCTTCCTGTCCTTCGTGTCGTTCGCCGCCGCCGAAGCCGCCGCGGCCTCCTCCTTCTCCTCGGTCCTCCGTCCCCCTTTCCGCCGTCGACGCCGCCTGCGCCTCCTCTCTTCGCCGCCGGAGGCGATCTCGATGCCCCCGACGCCTTCGAGGGCCGGGGACAGGCGGATGCCGAGCTGCGCCGCCGCCGAGAGGAGCGGGAGCGCCATGCCGCCGTCTGCGTCCCCGCCGCCGCCGCCCCCGCCGGCGTCTTTCCTCAGCCACCGCGGCTCGAGGTGCGCCGCCGCGAGCAGCCCGCCCAGCACCCGGATCGTCGTCTCGAAGAGGTTGACCTCTTTGTCCGGGTCCAGGGCGAGGCCCCCGGCTTCCCTCGAGCCCCTCGGGGCGGGGAAATCCGGGGGACTCGAAGGGAGGTTCCCCGCTGCGTCCCGAGGCCTCTGCGTGCCGTCGGCGGCCCCGGCGCCGACCCAGCGGCGCGCGGCGCGGTACTCGTCCTCGAGGCCGGCGACGAGCAGCGTGTCGAGCGCGTCGACGAGCGTCAGCCCGAGATCGAACCACGCGTGCGACGAGTTGCTCAGCGGCGCGAGCTCGTCGGCGCCGAAGGCCGAGGCGGCGTAGGCGTCCCAGCTGCCCTTGATCGCGGCGCGGACGAGCGACGCGCGCTCCGGCGCGGCGGTGACGCAGCCGAGCGGGTCGACCGAGTCCCCGTCGGGCCCGCTCGCGGCCCCGGGCACGCCCGCGGGCTGCCCGCCGGGGCACGCCCTCCAGCCCTCGCAGACCTTGCCGACGCGGCAGCGCACGGAGCGGTCGTCGTGGACGACTGCCTGGCGCGGGGCGCGGCGGCGCACGGCGGCGAAGGAGGCCGGGGTCGAGGCCGTCGAGGTCGAGGGTTTAGTTCCCGCCGCCGTCGCCGCGGCCGTCGCTGCCGTCGTCCTCGGGGGTCGAGGTCGCGGCTGCTGCGGCGGAGGAAGCACGGAGGAAGCCCTATGCTTCTGCCCCAGAGTCTGCTGCTGCCATGAAGAGAGCAGCTCCTCTCTCCGCTGCTTCTGCTGCCCCGGGCGGAGGAAGGCGACGACGAACAGGACGCAGGCGAGCCCGACGGCGCCGAGGAGCCGCCCGAGGTTGGAGGAAGAGCCGTGTCCCAAGAGTCCTCCCCCTCGCCTGCGGTTCCAGCGCGGGCGCCAGGGGTTTGGCTTGTAGTCCTTCCCGTAAAAGGGCCCGCCGCCCGTCTCCGGGGAGTCCCCGGGGTTTTGGGCCGGGCCTGCTATACGAGAACGGAGAGAGAGAGAGAGAGAGAGAAGGTAAGAGAGAAGGAAGGAGGGTCGAGTTTTTTTTTCCAAGCGAGGGAGAGAGCTCGATCAGTCGAGTGCTCTTTTTTCCTATCGGTGGCGCCGACTCGACCGCGAGACGGAAGCTCTCTCCAGACGCTTCTTCTGATCGCTCGTCAGCAAATAAGGGAGAGAGAGAGAGGAGAACCCGCACGCACCGTTCCAGCCGCTTCGCGCGTACATCTTGCGAGTACTCAAAGCGGGCGCGGAAGGCGCACTCCTTTTTTTGTTTTCAATGCTCGAATTGTGCGCTCGAATTGTGCGCTGAAAAAGCAGAAAAAAGTTTTCGAGAGAGAAAAATCAAGTGTGCTTTCCCCCTCTTTGGAATTCATTGTCGATTACCGGCACCGCCGACGCCAGGCGCTGCTCTTCTAAGTGATACCACCCGTCGACGATCGCATGCGCGAGCTCCCTACCACAGGCCATTTCTTGTGATCCTTGGTCTTATTCCGAGAGCTGAAGAAGTGCAGAGACCCCCGCCCTTTCGCAATGGGCCTCCGCGTTCCGATCCTCCTCGGCCACTTGCAGACCCAACGAGCCAAGGCCGAGGGGGGCTTCGTCGCGCCCACTCCCCTCCACGCAGCGGCAGCGTCGGGCGACCTCGAGAAGCTCCAGGCCGCGATTGATGCCGCCGCGCTCGTCGGCGTCGACCTCGACGCCCGCGACGCGTTCGGCGCGACGGCGCTCTTCGCCGCCGCGGCCTCCTCCGGCGCTGCTCGCTCCTCCGGGGCCGTTTCCCTCTTGCTCGCCGCCGGGGCGGACCCGCGGGTCGCCGCGGACGACGGGAGGACGGCGCTGCACGCCGCGGCGAGGGCTTGCTGCCCAGAATCCGTAGAGGCGCTCCTGAAGGCCGGAGCGGAGGCGTTCGACGCTTCCGCTCGGAGGGGGGAGAGCAGCAGAGACGACGGCAGCGGCGGCAGCGGCGGAGGCGGCAGAGACGACGGCGACGGCGGCGGCAACAACGACAGCCTCCGCACCCCCTTTCACGAGGCTGCCGCCGCCGGCGGCGCCCCGGGGACCTCGGAGCGGGCCGGGGAGGTCACGGAGCTGCTGCTGGACGCCGTCGCGAGGAGCTGTCGCTCTTCCGGCGGCGGCGGCGGCGACGGCGACGCCGACGTCGCCGCCCAGGCGAAAACCTCCGAGGCGAAGGCCGAGGCCGCCTCGGCCGGCGACAGATTCGGCCGCACCCCGCTCCACGAGGCACTCTCAGCCGGAGCACTTCACTGCGCGCGCGCCCTGGCCGCCGCGGGCGCTGACCTGAGCGCGAGGGCGTGGGACGGAGGGAACGCGCTGCACGCGGGGGCGGCGGCAGGGAAGAGCGCGGCGCTCGCGGCGTGCCTCGAGGCCGCCGCCGCCGCCTCCTCTTCCTCCTCGACGCGTTCTCCTTCCTCGACTTCGTCTCCCTCGTTGATTGCGATTGCTGCCGCTCTCGGGGCTCGAGACGCCTCGGGAAAGACCCCGGCCGAGGCTGCGGCTGCAGCTGGGAAGCGGGAGGCCGCGGCGGTGCTGAAAAAGGCTCGAGGGGAGGAGGTTCGAAGAGTTGGTGGCAAGTTGAGGGACGAACGTTTTTTCTAGCTTCAAAAGTGTCAACACTTGATCTTTTCACTTTTTTTTTACACTCCCCCCCCCCCCGTTTTCCGCGTTTCGTCTTGCCTCTTGCCTCTTGCCTCAAGGAGAGTCCACGTCGTCCTCCTCCTCTGCGCGAGGGCGTTTGAGGCCCGAGGCAGGGGTCCGCGGCCTCTGCTGCTGCGGCTGCTCGGACGTGCCTGCGAGGGCCCCGCCACCGTCGCCGCCGCCCGCTCGAGCAAAGACGCCGCTCGCGACGGGGCCTCGTCCGAGCGCGGTCCCGGCGCTCCCGCCGCCGCTTCCCCCTCCTTCAGCGGCGGCGAGCCGGGCGCCGACGCGGACCGCGAGCAGGCTCTTTCCCGTCACGGCCAGGAGCGCCGACTGGACTGCCGCCTGCGCCTCGGCGTCCTCGCCTCTCCGGAGCTTTGACGCCGACGCCGGCGGAGGTGGCGGAGGCGAGCGTGCATCAGGGTTTTGCGCAGCGGGGTTTTGCCCCGCCGCGGCCGTCGCCATCGCCGCCGCCTCGGCGGCTGCCAGGGCCCTGCCCGCCGCGGAGGCTGCCTCGACGAACTCGTCCCGCGACACGCGACCGGAGGCCAGGAGGGGTTGGAGCGCGGCTTTGGCGCGGTCTCGCGCGGCGGCGGCATGCCGCCGCCGGCGCTCCTCCTCCTCCTCTCCGTCGTCGCCGTTTCCGTTTCGTTCGCCGCCGCCGCTGCTCCTCCCTTGGTTCCGAGGAAGTGGGACAGCCGGAGCAGCAGGAGCGCGAGGACGCGGAGGGAGGGCGGAGGCGGAGGAGGAGGAGCCGAGCGCGAACGAAGCAAAGATCCCCGAGGCGGCAACCCCCCCTCCTCCTCGCTCGTCGAGCCGTCGTGGCGACCGCGCCCGCGGGGCCGCGGCGCTCCCTTCCCAGCGCGTCGACGACGACGGCGGGAGAAGAACGGAAGAGAGCTGCTGCTGCTGGAGGAGGAGCCTCGAGGAGAAGGCCGCCGTCGCCACCGAGGAAGCGGCCGCCGCCGCCGGGGCAACAGGGGGAGGACGAGCGGCCGCTGCCGCCCCCGCCCGCGCTCTGCCCCTGTCGACCTCCGCGGCGGCCCTCGCCGCCCACCCTCCGTTGGCGGCGCTCGGGGCCGGCGGCGGCGGGGAGCAGGCTCCTGCGGCCTCGCGGCCTCCTCGGAGAGCGGCAGGAGCCGCCCCGGGGGGCGAGGAAGGGGCGACGCCGCCCAAGCCCCCGCCGAGGTCGCCGACGCGCCGGATGCGCCGCCGCCGCGGCTGCCCGGCTGCCGTCGCCGCCGCGCCTCCTCCCCCCGCGTTTCCCGCTGCCGTCGCCCCCCCCGCCGCGCTGCGGGCGCGCTCGGCCTCTCTCGCCAGCGCGAAGGCCTGCCATGCCTCCTCCTCGTCGGCGGCCCCGCCCCCCTCGCCGTCGTCGTCGGAGACGAGGAGGATCGGGGAGGCCGGGGCGGCTGCCGCCCCCCCTCTCGCGCTCGCGCTCGCCCTCGCCGCCGCCGCCGCCCGCGCCGCCGCCCGCTCCTGCTCGAGCCGCCGCCGCTCGGCAGCCCTCCAAGAGGCCTCGAGCCTGGCTCTGCGCGCCTGGTCCGCGGCCTCTTCGAACGCTGAAAAGTGCTGTCTGCTGCTGCTGCCCCCCCGCGGCTGCTGCTGCTGCGGATCTCGACCTCGCTCCTGGTGCCGCTGCTCCGAGAGCAGCAGCTGCCGTCGCAGCCGCTGCTGCCTCTCCGAGAGCGGCAGCGACGCCTCGAGCTGCTCCTCGAGCCGCCGCCGCCGGCTCCCCTCCTCGATCCGGCGCCTGTTCTCCTCCAGGCGCCGCCGGCGCTCGTCCCTCGCAGCAAGCTCCCTGCGCAGGCCGGCCATCGAGGCCTCCCCTCGAGAGGAGGAGGCGGCGGCGCTGTTCCTCCGCGGCGGTGGGGCGACCCCGGCGAGGGCAGAGGCCAGGGCCGCGGCGGCGAACTCGGAGCGCGAGAGGCCGCCTCCGCCGCCCGCGGTCGCCGCCGCCAGGGCCCGCTGCCTTTGCGTCTGAGCTCCGTTTCCAGCTCCTCCGCTCGCTCCCCCTTCTCGCGGCCTCCCCCCGCCCCTCCGCGCCGCCGCTGTCGCCGTCGCCGCCGCGACACGCCCGGGAGCCGCGCTCCTCGCGCCGTGCACCTCCCGCTCGCAGGCCTCGCAAAACCAGTCCCCCTCGGGAACGGCTTCCCCGAGGCCGACGCAGTAGGTGTGGTGCTGTTTGTCGTTTTTTGAGTTTCGAAATTTCGTGGGGAGAAAATGAGTTTCTTTTCCGTCGTCTTTTTTCCAACGTTTTTTTGCTTTCAAAAGCGAAAAAAAGAAGAAAAAAAGAAAAACTCACCGCGGCGTCGCATCCGTCGCACAGCAGCAAGAGGTGGTCGTCCCCGCCGCCGCCGCAGCACACGCACGCCAGCTCCGCCAGTCTCGCCGCGGCCTCGGCGGCCTCGGCGGTCTCGTAATGGCCCCGCTGCGTCCTCTCGGGAACAGAAAGGGTTTCGACGACCGAGGCTGTGGAAAGAGAGAGCAGCGCCGACCGAGTGAGCTGCTGCTGCTGAGGAGAGAGCTGCTGCTGCTGCTCCTCGCCGCCGTCTTTGCTCTCTCTCGCTCTTTCTTCTCTCGCCCTCTCTCTCTCTCTTTCTCCCCCGACGAGGACGACCTTGGACAGCTTGGAGAACCGCCGTTTGCAGAGCGGGCACGCGGACTCGACGTCGGACCAGCGGAGGATGCAGGGGAAGCAGAAGCTGTTTGAAGTTTTTCGATTTTTTATTTTTGTTTCTCGTGAGGTCGAGGTCGAGAGGGAAAGAAGAAAAAAAACGTCGTCGATTGCAGCGCCGTTTTTTTCCTCCTTCTTCTCCTCTCCTTTTCCAAAACTCACGCGTGCTCGCAGCTGTCGAGGCAGCCTGCCTCGACGACATCCTCGGAGTAGCAGATGCCGCAGGTGAAGGACGGGACGGCCTGCTCCTCTGCGGGAGGAGGCGTCCGCATGTTCATCGGCGACGACGAGCAGTCGCCTTCCAACGCGCAGTCGCTCGTCGCGCCCCCTTTGCTGCCGAAAAAAAAATGGAGGCAAGCCCTGCGCATGCTGATGTTCACTCTTGCCGACTCGGAGTAGAAGAAAAGAACGATCTCCCCCCTTTTTCGAATGTCCGCCTCCTCCGTCGCGGCCTCGCTCTCGGCGCGGAGGGTGCTGCTGCAGCTGCAGCAGCAGTCGCGAGCAGCTCCCTCCTCGTCTCCATCCAAGCGAGAGAAGAAGCAGCCGAGGAGCGGAGCGGTTGCGAGCTCCCTCGCTCGCATCGGCCATGCGACGGCCGCGGCGACGGCCGCCGTCGCCGCCGCCGCTCGACCTCGACCCCTCCGTTCCGCCGCAGCTGCCCCCTTCCGCGCCCTCGCCAACGGCGACGGCGACGGCGACCGTGAGGAAGAGGAGGAGGAAGAAGACTTTGACGTCTCCTTGCTCGAGGTCGACAGCGACAGCGAGGACGAAGCGGGAGGAGAAGAAGCAGGCGGAGGAGCAGAGGAGGGGCAAGGGGAGCTTGCGCCGCCGCCAAGGGAGGCTCGCCCTCCTCCTCTTCGCCGCGCCTCCCTCGCTCCGCGGCAGCCTCCTCCCTCTTCCTCCTCCTCTCCTTCGCTTTCCGCCCCCATCCCGGAGGAGGAGCCCGAAGAGGACGAGTCCGAGGAGGCGCTCGCCGCCAGGGCCGCGGCGACGGCGCTCTCCGGCGAGAGGCTGCTCCGCTGGCTGCGCGCCTCGGCCGCCGCCGCCGCGGCTCCTCTGCCTCCTCCTCCTCCTTCTTCCTCTTCTTCGGACTCTCCCTCCTCCTCTTCTTCCGAGGACGATCCCCTCCCCGTCGCCGTCGTCGACCTCCCCAAGCACCTCGGAGGGGGCCGCGGGCTCGTGGCGACGAGGGACATCGCTCCGGGCGAGGCGCTCATCACCGTGCCGCTGTCCCTGGCGCTGGTCGAGGGCGACCCTCGCCCCACCCCTCACCCTGTCCCTCAAGGCCGCGGGGGGCTCGAGGGGGAGGGGGGGTTCCTCTCGCGCGCGCCCTGGCCCGTGAGGATGGCCCTGGAGCTGCTGGAGAGGAGGGCCGAGGCGAGGAAGAAGGCGGCGGAGAGGGAGCTCGAGAGCGCGCTGCTCTTTGGAGGCGACGGCGACGGCGGTGGCGGCGGCGGCGGCGGCGGCCAAGGAACCGGGAGCGACTCCTCCTCCTCCTCGTCCTCCTCCCTCGCGGCCCTCCTCGGCGAGTCCGCCTGGTTCGACCTCCTCCCTCCCTCGATCCCGCTCCCCACCACCACCTTCACGGCCTCCGAGCTCCGCGCCGCGGCCCTCTCCCCGGCCGCGCTCGAGTACTGCCGCGGCTTCGCGCGCGGCGTCCGCGCGGCGGCCGAGGGGCCGCTGCGGCGCAGGCTCGAGGAGAGGGCGGGGGCCCGGCAGGGGGACCCGAGCCCCGCGCTGGTGTGGGCGACCTCGGCGGTGCAGTCGCGCACCTTCGTGCTCTCGCTGCCCGGGGGCGGCGGCGGCGGCGGCAGCGCGGGGGTGCGGCGCGTGCTGCCGCCGGGGATCGACTTTGCCAACCACGACGCCGCCGCTCCAACGGCGGAGGCCCGCGTGAGGCACTCCCCCGGCGCGGTCCAGGGCCAGAGAGCCGTGGAAGAGGTGGTCGACCCGAAGTTCGGCTGGGGCGGGGGGGGAGGGGGGGGAGCGGGGGGGGAGTCGGTGATCGAGCTCGTGGCGGGCGCCGAGGGGATCAGGTCCGTTGTTCCTCTTTTTTTTCCCTTCCGGTTTTGTTTTCCTTCCGGTTTTTCTCTCGTTCCCCTCCGTTTCTTCATTTTCTCACCCTCTCTCGTCTCCTTTGTCTCTCTCCCTCTCTTCTCTCTGCCCCTTTTTTTCCCCTCTCTCTGTCTCTCTCTGAAAACGCAGGGCCGGCGAGCAAGTAACCATCTCCTACGGCAACCACCCGGTAGACGCCCTCTTCTCCCTCTACGGCTTCGTGCCCCGCGACGGCAGCGTCGGCGGGGAGCCTCCGAGACAGGGGGCGCCCCGGCGGGCCCCGCCGACCTCGACCGTGCTCTTCGACTCGCTTTCCGACGTCGTGGCCGCCGCGGAGGCCGTGGCGCGGCGCCTCGGCGTTCCCATGACGAGAGAGGGCCGCGGCGGCGGAGAAGAGGCCGAGGCCGACGAGGAAGCGGAAGAGACGCACGAGGGGCGCGTCTCGCGCCTGCTCCGCGCCCTCGAGCCCCTCGCCGCGGCCCTCTCGGCTGCCTCGGCCTCCCGCTCGGCCGACCCGACGCAGAGGCGGAGGGCGGCGGAGGCGGCCGCGGAGGAGAGGGCCCTGAGGGGGAAACTCGCCCGGCAGCGAGGACAGGAGGAGGAGGAGGAGGCGGCGCGCGGGGGGGAAGGGGCTCCCTCTTCTCGCTCGCCCTCTCCCTCCCGGCGGCAGCAGGAGGCATTCTGGCAGGCCATGCTCCTCACAGAGGGCGGGTGCGACGCCAGGGCCAGCGCGGCCTGCAAAGTGGCCGCCAAGGTGCTGCTCGAGCCCTGCTTCTCCGCCGCTGCCGCGAAGGCGGCGGCGGCGGCAGCGGCGCTGCCGCCCCCAAACGGTGGGGACGTCCTCGCGGCGCGCGTCTCCCTCCTTCTCTCCGCGCTCGCCGCGGCGCCGGAGGCTCCCGACACGCCGGCGGGCAGGGAGGCGGCGCTGCTGTGCGCCGCGAGGGGGAGGATTCTCAGGTCGGCGGCCGAGGCGCTTGGAGTGCCCCTGCCACAAGGGAGGGGAAAGGAGGGGAAGGAGGATCTCTCGCCTTCGCCGCCTTCGCCTTCGCCGCCGCCGCCGAGGTTGCTCGAGCTCGAACTGCAGCCTCCGACCGCGGCCTCGAAAAGGAGGGAAGCTCCTCCTCCTGCTCCTTCTTCCTCCGAGACGACGAAGGAGGCGTAGCTGAGAGGGGAGGTCGGGGAAAGCGGGGGGGACGCCTCTTTGAGTTTTTTTTTCCCGCTGTTGTCATCACCATTTTTCTACCCCTCTTCATTTCGATCGGAAAGAGAGCAGTTTTTTTTTTCACAGTGAAAACAGAATGAAAGAGAAAAAGGCGCGGGGGAAGCAGCAGCAGCAGCAGAGAGGGAAACGCGAAAGAGAGACCCTCTCACTTTGCCGCCGCCGCTGCCCTGCGTGCGAGCTCGGCCGCGACGCTCCCGGCGTCGTCCTCGACCAGCACGCCTCCCTTCCAGCAGCCGGTCGCCTCCCCGAGCTCCCTGTTCGCGGTGAATTCCGCGTCGACCGCCTCCTTGTCGCCCTTCCAGCCCACGTACCGAGCGAGCGACTGCGTCCCCATGAGGCGCCCCGCCTTGACCCGCAGCGCCGTCTCGTCCCACCGGGGGAGCAGCGCGTCGACCATGCTGCGCCACCCGCCGACGCCAAAGGTCTCGAGCCCCTTGTACAGCGCGTCGCGCTCGGCGGGGCCCCACTTCTTGTCCTCGACGATGATGACCTTTGGGCGTTTTTTTTTGGTTCGGGGGAGGGGGGAGAAAGGGGAGGGAGAGGCGGAGGGGGGAGAAAGGGGAGGGAGAGGCGGAGGGGGGTGAAGTTTCGAGGGTCGCGGGGTCGAGGTTTTCGAGCGAGGAGAGAGGCGAAATCGAAGGGAAAGGGAGAAAAAAGAGTGGAGACAAGATTCGCTCTTCTTCTTCGTCTTCCTCTCCTCTCATCGCACCTGCTTGGGCTTGAAGAAGTCCTGGTCGATTGTCCCGTCCTCGCGCAGCATCTCCGCGGGCGACAGGAGGCGCCTGAGGGCGACCGCGCGCGCGATCCGCGGGTCGTTGCTCGCGTCGGCGGGCTTGGGCTGTTTTTTTCGTTTTTTGATGATGTGGTTTCGTTGAGCATCGCCGGTCGATTTCAAAAGTCTTTGGCTCTTTTCAACTCTCTCTCGTCTTCGTCGAGAAGGGCCCTCTTCTACCTCGATTTTTACCTCGAGAGCGATGCGTTTGGCCTCGAAGGCCTCCAAGACCGGACGGGACGCCATTTTGAGGGAAAAAGCGGGAAAGAGAAGGGACGAGAGAAATGCGACGCCGACTGGTTTGCCGAAACGACGAGAAATTTTGAGAGAGCACTGTCGTCGAGAGAGCGCTCTTTGCATCACTCCTTCCTCGGGCTCGCGCTCACGTCGTCGGTTCTTCTCCATTCGACAGTCGCGGTTTTCTTCTCCGCTGTTTACCGCGGCAGACAGGCCGTTCTCTTCTCTTATATCCCTCGAGAAGAGAGAAGAGATCAAAGTCCGGGGGCGACGAGAGGAGGAGAGCGCGACCTGAATAAGTCAAAGGGCGAAGGAACAATGATGCGAACCAACGCGTCTGCTTTCCCTTCTTCGCCGCCTTTTTCTTCCGCCGCTGCTGCTGCCCACCCGAAAACCCGCCTCGAGCTCGAGGAGCTCGTCGACTCCCTTTTCTCGGAGGTGCGTCCGTGAGAGGAAAAAGAGCCGGGGAGAGGGAGCGTTTCACGGAGAGGGGAGAGAGAGAAAAAAAGCTAGTCGCCCCGACTCTCAACCCTTTCAACACTCCGGAGTTAAGGCCCCCCCCCCCCTCCCCGCCGGAAAAATCCTCCATCCCAACAGCTCGCCGCCTCCCGCGCCCAGGTGAGCGCGCTCCGCCTCGCCCTCTCCGACACCCGCGCCCGCGCCGCCTCCCGCGACCTCGCCGCCGAGGCCGAGGAGGAGGCCCTGGCGAACCGCCTCTTCCGCCTCAGGGACGACGACGCGGCGGCGGCGGCCTCGGCCTCGAGCGGCGGGGGAGGGAACGCCGCCGCGCTGTCGCCCTCGCCCTCGCGCTCGGGCTTCGACGGCCGCTTCCTGCCCGACTCGTCCCCCTCCGTCGCGGCGGCGGGGAGGCGCTCATCCATCGACAGCGGCACCGCGGCCATGGCCGCGGCGGCGGCGACCGCGAGGGAGGCCCTCCGTGCCAAGGCCGCCGCCGAGGCCGGGGCGGCGCGGGCGGCCTCTGCCGCCGCCGCCGCGCTGCGGAAGTCGGCGGCGGAGAAGGTCCAGATCGAGCAGGAGGCGGAGCGCGAGGGGGAGTCCGCGGTCAACAGGCTCGCGAGGCGCGTCGCCGAGCTGGAGGCCGCGAACGAGGCGCTGGCGCTGCGGCTGCTGCTGCGGTCGCGGTCGTCGCCGTCCTCAGCCAATGCAAACGCAGCAGTGGCAGCGGGAAATGGTTTCGGCGGCTTCGGGAACCCTAACAATAACAACAACAACAATGGCGGCGGCGGCGGCGGCGCGGGAAGCACGCTTATCGACTCCGGGGGTTACGTCTCGGGAGGCTCCGCCTCCTCTTCCGGGTGCGAGGGGGGAGGAGGCGGGAGCGGAGGCGGAGGAGGGAGGAGCGGAGGAGGAGGGAGGAGGCAGCGCGGGTTTTTGTTCTGAGTACGTTCCCTCCTTGTTCTTCTTCCTCTCTCCCTCATACCCCTTGTTTCTTCTACCTCCTCCTCTAGCGTTTGATCCGTCACGCCTTTGATGCCGCTCGAGAGAGAGCGGGCTGTAATAAAAAACCAAGATATGTTTCTTTGTCCTACTCGACGTTGTTGCCTAGTCAAGGCCCTTCTTCGAGGAAAGAGAAAAAAAGAGGGAAGAAAATGATGACGAACAAGAGAAAAACGAAAAGCAAAAAGAAGCGCTCTCAAACCGCCTCTCTTTCTGCTTTGTACCTCCGCGAACTCTCCAGAGGTGTCCGAGAGGGAGAGCGAATGCAAAGAAATAGAAAAATAAGAACCCTTTCTTTTTGGACCTTGCACAGAAGAAAAAAACGACTCAAAAAAATGTCCCCCCGAAAACGAAACGAGAGTTTCAAAAAAAAGAGAACAAGTGCTTTTTAACTCACCCCCCCCTCTCTCTCAACATCTCTACTTGGAAATCCCGGCGTAAGGGAGGCACTTGATCACGTTGGGCAGCTCCCGGTCCGGAACGCGCGCCATCTTGCTCTTCTCGTTGAGCTTCGCCGAGCTCATCTTCTCGTTGATGTGCTGCTTGCCGGCCTTGCGCACCATGACCTTCCCCGTCGCAGTCACCTTGATGCGCTTGCTGGCGGCCTTCTTGGTCTTGAGCTTGCCACCGCCCTGCTTGGCCTCGACGACGAGGGGGGAGGGGGCGGCGAGGGCGGGGGCGGGGGCGCGCTGCGACGAAAGGTTGGAGTTGCGTTTTTTTTTGAGAGAGGGGCGAGGTTTTGGGATGAGTTTTGAGGTCAGAGAGAGGTCGGCGGCTCGTCGTCGTCAAAACGTCGAAATTACGCAAATCCATCACTCCTTGCCCCGCGTTTTCTCCCCTCTTTTCCAGCTCCCAACTTACCGCCACAACCCGGGGGGCCTGGAGAGAAGCTCCGGCAGTCGCGAACGCCGAGCGCGACGACGCGAGGGAGGCCTGTTTTGAAGAGTAGAATTAGGATGGTGAAAATCGAGGTGAGTGGTTTTTGTCGTCGTCGGGCGTCGTCGACATTGTTTTGGAGAGGTTGGCGCGCCCCTCTCGCGTCGAATTGCGCGGTTCGAGCTTCTTTCCGCATCTGGGACAAACCGCGCGAACGCAACGCGCATACTTCAGGCAAGAGAAGGCGAGGTCGTGGGGGACGGGAGCCAGAGCGGGCGAGCTCGAAGATGGGAGGACTTTGCTTCGCCGGCGCCGTGGCTTGCCGCCGTCTCTCTCTGCTAGTCCCTACGATCGGAGAGAAAGAGAGAGACAGCGAGTGCTGCTGCTGCTGCTCTCTTCGATGCGATCTTGCGCTCGAAACGGACCTTGGCGGCAAAGAACACCATTCTCGCTGTCGGAAGGAAACGGCGAGAACGAAGGGGAGGGGAGAGAGGAAAGGAAGTGAGAAGTCGGTTTGAAAAAAAAGGAAAAAATCCTCTGCTCTCTCCACTCTTCTTCGCCTCTGTTGCCTCCTTTCTTTCCTTCGATCTCTTTTCCGCCGAAGAAAAAGAGTGGAAGGCGCCTCTACTTTCTCTCTCTTTCTTCGCTCTTCTTCTTTTCACGATGGCGGTGAGTCGGTTGCTGCGCGTGCCTCTCGCGTCTCCTGCTGGTGCTCGCGAGAGCCAGAAAAAGGGGACCTGGACGGCAAAAAAACATCCGAGAGCAGCGGCGCCATCAAATGCATCGATCATGGCTCTCTTCTCACGCGCCCTTTTCCCTCTCCAAACCACCTCTCACCCTCCTCCTCCTCCTTCTCCTCCAAATCTCCCTCTCATCAGGCGATGGGCGGCGGCTCCTCTGGCATTCTCCAGGCGGGAACCACCGAAGAAAAAGGCTCCAACGCAAGGCTGGTGAGGAGTTATGTTTAGTTTTTTTCTTTTCGAAGATCGAGAAAGAAGAAGTCGATCGGTCACGCCAAAAAACTTCTCTCTTCTCAACCCCTTCCCCTCCTCGCTCAACTCCCAAAACCCCGCAAAACGAAAACAAAAATATCACTCCCAGTCCGCCTTCGTCGGGGCCATGGCCATCGCAGACCTGGTCAAATCGACTCTGGGACCGAAGGGCATGGACAAGATCCTGCAGTCTGTGGGTCGAGGCCACGGAGTCACCGTGACGAACGACGGCGCGACGATCCTGCGCTCGATCTACGTCGACAACCCGGCCGCGAAAGTCCTGGTCGATATCTCGCGCGTGCAGGACGAGGAGGTCGGGGATGGGACGACGAGCGTGGTGGTGCTGGCCGGAGAGCTGCTGCGGGAGGCGGAGAAACTGGTGCGAGAGTTTCTGGTTTGTTTTCCTCCTTTCTCGACCTCGTCAGGAGGGCGGCCCTTTTCTGGGGACCAGCGGCCCTTTTTTTGTTTCGTTTGGGCCGTTTTTTTTTTTTTTTTTTTGCCTTCTTCTTTTGCCCTTCTTCACTCGCCTGCTGCCCGCTGTCTGCTGCCGCTTTCTTCCTCTCGAATTCTTCCATCCTGCTCTCTTTTTTGGGGAGCCAGAAAGAGCGAAAGAAGAAGCAAAAAGAGAAACAAAACCCGACGGAAAACTCTCTCTCACTCCTTTTCCTCCCTTCAAAAAAAACAAAAAACGTTTAAAAAACGTTTCAAACTTTTTCTCTTCCTTCAAACAGATTGCCGCCAAGGTCCACCCCATGACCATCATCGCCGGCTTTCGCGCCGCCGCCGCCGTCGCCGAGGCCTCCCTATCTTCGGGAGCGATCGACCACGCGAAGGAGTCCCCGGCGTCGTTCCGGGACTCGCTGCTCCGCGTCGCGCGAACGACGCTGTCGTCGAAGATCCTGACGAACGATCGCGACCACTTCGCCGAGCTCGCCGTCTCCGCGGTCCTCCGCCTCCAGCGTCCCGAGGACGGCGTGAGCCCGCCGGCCCTCGACGCGGTCCACGTCCTGAAGAAGGCGGGCGGCGCCCTGGCGGACTCGTTCCTGGACGAGGGGTTCATCCTCGACAAGGCGATCGGCGTCGGCCAGCCGAGGCGCGTCGAGAACGCCAAGATCCTCGTGGCGAACACGGCGATGGACACGGACAAGGTCAAGATCTACGGCGCGCGCGTGCGCGTCGACTCTATGGCGAAGGTGGCGGAGCTCGAGGCCGCCGAGAGGGACAAGATGCGCGAAAAGGTACGGAGGAAACTGTTTTTTTTTTCTAAAAGTGGAAAAATCCGTGCGCTTCAAAGTGGACATGATTTTTGTTTCAACCCCCCCCCCAAAAAAAAAACAAAATCAAAAATAAATGAAATTCTTTCAACAGGTCGCCAAAATCGTCGGGCACGGAGTGAACGCCTTTGTCAACCGGCAGCTGATCTACAACTTCCCCGAGGAGCTGTTCGCGGACGCCGGGGTCCTGGCGGTCGAGCACGCCGATTTCGACGGGATCGAGGTAAGAGATAAAGAGAGAGAGAGAGAGGCGTTGGAAGAAGAAGGAAGAAAAAGAAAAGAAAACTGACCCCCTCTCTCTCTTTCTCTTTCTCGACCCCTCTTCAAAAAAAAAAAAAAAAAATCCAGCGCCTCGCCGCGGCCACGGGCGGAGAGATCGCCTCCACCTTCGACGACCCGGGAAGTGTGCGCCTCGGCCGCTGCGACCTCATCGAGGAGATCATGATCGGCGACGACAGGGCGGTGCACTTTTCGGGATGCGCGCGCAAGGACGCCTGCACCATCGTCCTTCGGTGAGTTTCTAACCTTTTTTGTTGATGTTGAAAAAAATGTCTTTTCTCTTCCCCCGCGCTCTCTCTTCTCGTCCTATGGAGGTGAAGAAGGGAGAGAGAGCCGAGGGCGAGAAGAAGAAGAACTCTATAGGAAAAGGGCCACGTTTATCTCCCCCCGCCCCCAGAGGAAAGAAAAAGCTCACTTTTTTCGACCCCAACCCCAAACTCCGAAACCTCGGGAAAAAAAAACCCGAAAACAAACAAAAAACTTCCTCAGGGGCTCCTCCTCCCACGTCCTCGACGAGGCCGAGCGCTCCCTCCACGACGCCCTCTGCGTGCTCGCCGCCGCCGTCGCCGACCCGCGTGTCGTCTACGGCGGCGGGTGGCCCGAGCTGCGCATGGCGCGCGCCGTCGCCGAGGCCGCCGTCGCGACGCCGGGGAAGAAGGCGCTCGCGATGGAAGGCTTTGCGGCGGCGCTGCGGGGAATCCCGGCGACTATCTGCGACAATGCGGGACTCGACGCCGCCGAGGTGGTGACGAGGCTGCGGGCGGCGCACGCGGCGGACCCGGCGGGGTGCACGGCGGGCGTGGACGTGCGCGGGAGCGCCAGCGGGGGCCGCGGAGGCGGGGGCAACGGCGGATCATCGGCGCCCATTGCGAGCGACGGCGGCGCGCTCAACGTCGCCGACGCCGCCGCCGTCGGCGTCGGGTGCATGAAAACCTCGGGCGTCACCGAGGCCTTCCGCGTCAAGAGGCAGGTGCTGCTGTCGGCCACGGAGGCGGCCGAGATGATCCTGAGGGTGGACGACATCGTCAAGGCGGCGCCGAGGCCGAGGGAGAGGGAATGAAAAAAGAGAGAAAAAACGTTTCTCTTTCCTCTGCCGACGTTTTTTCTTTTCGTGTTTCGTTTTTCGTTGTTCATTTTTCGTTTTCCCCCCTGCTTTTATGTTTTGTTGCAGTCGAAAATTACAGCTTCAGTAAAAGTCATGGAACACATGGAATAAAAGAACCTTTCAAGCCAGGGGGACACTACTTTCGTACAAGGAGAGGGGCGGGTTGAAGAAAGAGAGTCAACGTCTTTGCTGCGTTGGCGCCCGCTCCCCGCTCCGGGAGACGCAGGCTCCTCTCTCGCTCTCTCCTTCTCCGAAGCGAGGGCGCTCGAGGACCACGCACGTCGCAAGCGAATAAAGAAATATCTCACCTGGAGCTGCGAGCCGTCCAAGAAGAAAGAGGAGCTCTGCGACTTGGGAGATAGCGCGGGCGGAAGAGAGAGCAGAAGTGCGAACGAAAACAGTGAGACGGCAGCAACAGAGACTGAGGGAGAAAGAAAGAGAGGGAGAGAGAGAGAGAGAAAGAGACGAGTTTTCTCTTCCAAAAAAAGGCTGGAACGAACCGAGAGAGAGAGCGCGCGCGCCCCTTGCTTCTCCTTCTTACACACGGAGAAACGCGCGCGCAAAGGGTCGAGTGGGTGGCAGAGCCATCATCAAATCAAGCTAGAGGAGTCGCGGAGTCGTCCCTCCGTTCTCCCTCCTCCCTTTTCTCTTTTGCATCTTTTCTTCTTTCTTCTCTTTTCTTCTCCTTATTTCGACGCTGCTTCAGCGGTTGTTGGCGAGGATCGCCGCCTTGGCCTTGGCGAGTTTCTGTAATTAGTTGTTGATATTGTAGGAGGAAAAGTGAGAAGAAGAGGCAAAAAACGTGAGCTTTTTTGCAAAAAAAGAAAATGGCAAAAGGACAAAAAAAAGAAAAAGCGGAAAAAACTCCTCACCTTCTGCTTCGCGGCCGGGGAGAGGCCGCGCTTCTTGGTGCCCTCCATGTTGTAGCCTTTCATCCTATCAGGTCGTGCGTTTGAGAGAGGGGGAGAGAAAAAGGGCAGAGAGAAGAAAGTGAGCGGGAAAAGAGAGGAAAAAAGGTGAGAGCGAGTGAGAGGGAGCGAGCGAGCAGAGGCAGAGAAGACGAAAGAGCCAAAAGAACTTACGTGGCCCCCGACGAAGAGGGGGGCATCGAGCCGCGGCGGACGGAGGAGCCGGTCGAGGCCTGCGAGGCGATCTCGATGGCGTTGGCGGAGGCGGCGGCGAAGGTGGTGACGAGAGCTGAGAGAGAAAGAGGGAGAGGAAAGAGAGGGTCGAGGTTGAGAGGTTGAGAATGGAAAATCGAAGAAAAGATAGAGTCCGAAGCCGGAGTGTCGAGAGAGAAAGCATCTGCCCTTTCTACCTCGGATGCGCTTCTCTGGGCAATCAGATCGGACCATCGAGCAAGATCTTGATCTGCAGCCCTCTGTTAGCGCGAGCAAAGGATCGACGCGAAGGAGAGAAGAGGCGCGGCCTTCCCGGATTGGTCGGCCGCTGTTTCTTTTCTTCGCCTTGTCGCCCCCTCGCTGGTCGCCGCCGATCACCACTCCTCTGCGTCGGGCATTCGCGCTTTCTCGCTCGAATCGCCATCCCCAATCGCCCCCTTTCGAGGGCTCTCGCTCGGCCTCACACTCCCAGAGGAGAGGAAGAGCGAAAGCAAACTCGGAAGAGCGGCGAAACCCATATCTCATTTCGGTGCTCGCTCGAAAAAGAGCTCGACCCCATCGACTTAAGGACGATGAGGCCAGGGGGTGTTTCTTTCTCTCAGTTCCTTACCGGCCAATCCAGCGCCGAGGACGGCGCGCCTGTCCACGGGCTCGGAGGCCGACGCGCGGACGACGACCGCGGAGCCGCGACGGGGCGCGGCGACCGCGGAGGTGCGCGCGGCGACGCGCGCGGGGGAGGCGAGGGCGAAAGCCATTTTTTTTTTAGAGGTGGAGAGGAAGAAAGAAAGAGGAGCTAGCAAAAAGGGGGGCGAAGAGAGTGAAGAACTTGACCCACGGCCTCGCTCGTTGCAGTGAGGAGACAGAGAGAGGGAGCCGCCCTTCCTCACTCTGCCGGTGAGAGAAGTCCATCCCCTTTTCCTTCGACTCCCCCCATAATGATGCCGGGCCGCGAGGGCCTCGAGGGGTACATCGATTCGGAAGGATTCAGG
>Ga0315287_10001865_pt1 | contig 19686 bp, 16 predicted proteins | sample YL17G11_0_MG_FD_205037 | JGI IMG/M metagenome (GOLD analysis project Ga0315287, IMG submission 205037) | Sediment microbial communities from Yellowstone Lake, YNP, Wyoming, USA - YL17G11_0 | ecosystem: Environmental > Aquatic > Freshwater > Lake > Sediment | place: USA: Wyoming | collected...
AGAGATTGCGGTGAAGCCCCCCAAGGAGATTCCCTCCGATTCCCTCCAGAACCCATCCGATCCGGATGCGGGCTATAGCGGCCACAAAGGCCAAGGCTATCAAGTCCAAATCATGGAGACCTACAGTACCGAAGCGGAAGAAGAAGCCTTGACTCCCAAATTGGAACTGATTACCCATGTTCAAGTGGAATCGGCCCATCAGAGCGATGCGCATGCTTTAATCCCCGCCTTGGAGGCAACGGCCGAGAGGGGTCTGGATCCCCAAGAGGTTTTAGCCGATTGCATTTATGGGAGTGATGAAAACTGCGAGGCGGCCAAGGCGATGGGCGTAGAAGTGGTTTCTCCCGTCATGGGTGTGGCGAGCGAAAAGGTTCTCCTCCTGGCCGAGTTTGAGTTTGCCGAAAGCGGGAAAGTTCTTCAGTGCCCCCAGGGGCGTGCGCCGGTAAAGGTCAAAGGAAAAAAGAATCGATTTACGGCTTCCTTTGATTTGGAAGGGTGCTGGCATTGTCCTCGACGCAGTGGCTGTCCGGTGGTTCCGGGAAAGAGGCATTTTTATCTCCGGTATGATCGCAAAGCCGTTCGTTTAGCCCAGCGGAGGGCTCGCGAAGAGACGCCGGAGTTTCGCGATCGGTATCGTTTCCGAGCGGGCATTGAAGGAACCATCTCCGCCTATGCTGCTCGCACGGGAGTCAAATGGCTTCGGGTGCGGGGACTTGAAGCCGTGCGCTTTTGCGCCACCCTCAAAGCTACCGGTGTAAATATTTTCCGGGCAACTGCGGTGCGGAGGGCCTTAATGGAGGCTCCAGAGGCCTTTGTGGGAGAAATATTTGGCCTTTGTCAAGCTATTTTCTTTTTCAAAGAACGATGTGCCACCCTTTGGGGTCGGTTACAACGATTTATGGCCCCAATGGGTACCTACGAAAATTTCGAACCCATTTTTGCTCGCTGACTTTTTACGAGATCATCAAATTTGATGGCTTCGTAAAAAGTCCGTAAATTCGTTTTCCTGTCATTCCCGTGGAAACGGGAATCCAGTCTTTTCAATAGGTTTCGTGGGGCCTGGATTCCCGCCTACGCGGGAATGACGACTTTTTACGAGAACATCAAATTTCAAATGCAAAATGGAAAACATCCTCGATTGGGATATGGGGTCATTTGAATTTTGATATTATTTGGTCCCGCCTTGGAGGGATTGGGGCTTACGCCCCCGTGTGTCCAAACCCACCTGCGCTTCGTGGAGTATCATCCAGTTCATCGACCCGCTCTATAGTTGCCTGAAATACGGGGGCGATCACTAGCTGCGCGACACGGTCGCCACGCCTCACCGTGAAGGGCTGGCGGCCAAAATTGATCAACAAAACCCCAATTTCTCCCCGGTAATCGGCATCGATGGTCCCGGGAGTATTTACCAGCGTGACGCCATTTCTCAGCGCCAGCCCGCTTCGCGGTCGAACTTGCCCTTCGTATCCCGTAGGAATCGAAAGGGCAATGCCTGTCGGGATAAGCTTTCGTTCCCCGGGTTCCAAAGTCACCTCTTCATCGATAGCGGCACAAAGATCCATCCCCGAGGAATGCTCGGTCATATACCGGGGCAAAGGGATCTCCCGGTCACGATCTCCCCGGACCCTTTTGACCTTTACTTTGATCCCCAGCGCCTTCATGCTGCGAAAAGGCTCCGGGGGATATCTTTCTCGGTTACAGGACCCAAGATGGTTAGGGAAAGAGAGTCTGGTTTGAAGGTCTGGCGGGCCAGGGCGCCGACCTCTTCCGCCTTAACCTTCTCGATGCCTTCGATGATCTCCTCCGTGCTGATGAAACGATTATAGTAAAGCTGGTTCTTTGCCAGACGGCCCATGCGACTGTCCATACTTTCTAGGCTAAGCAGAAGGTTTCCTTTGAGCTGCTCTTTGGCCGAGCGCAGCTCTTTGGGCCCCAGAGAATTTTCGGACAACTTCTTCATCTCCCTCAGGATGAGCTGCAACACCCGGGAGAGGGCATTATCCCCCGTTCCCACATAAACCCCGAGCATGCCGCTATCCATGAAAGAGGAAAGGAATGAATAGACCGAATAAGCCAAACCCCTTTTCTCCCGGATCTCCTGGAATAACCTGGAGCTCATCCCTCCCCCCAAGATGGTGTTTAATATGGAAAAGGCGAATCGCTGGGGATGGGTCGCATGGAGACCCTGGGTGCCCAGAACCAGGTGGACTTGCTCGAGTTTTTTATTTTTAACTAGAAGGTGCGGCTGGGGCCGGGGGGGAGCGCTCTGGCGTTTCCTTTCCCGGGTCTTCGTTTCCTCCAAAATTTCTTTCACGGGGCGGAGCAAGTCTTCGTGTTTCAGGTTCCCGGCCGCCACAATGATGGGTTTGGCTCTTAGGTAATGTTCGCGAAAGAATTTCAAGAGTTTTTCCCGGTTCATCCGGGAGATCGTGTCTAACCGGCCGAGGATGGGGTACCCCAGAGGATGACGGGGCCAGAAAGACTGGCTGAAGAGGTCGTGAATGTATTCATCGGGGGTATCCTCGACCATGCTGATCTCTTGCACAATGACCTGCCGCTCCTTCTCCAGGTCCTCATCGGAAAAAAGCGAATTGAGATATAGATCAAAAAGCAGGTCCAGGGCAACGGGCAGATGTTCGGCTAAGACCTTGGCGTAAAAACTGGAAAATTCCTTGCTGGTGAAGGCGTTGAGCACACCCCCCACCGCATCGATCTCTTTGGCGATCTGGTGAGCGGAACGACGCTTTGTGCCCTTAAAGAGCATGTGCTCAATGAAATGGGAAATCCCGTTTTCCCCACTGCGCTCGTCCCGGGAACCGGCCTGGACCCAAATCCCCAGCGAAACGGAGTGGACATAGGGGATTTCCTCCGTGATTACCTGAATTCCATTATCCAGAGTGGTTTGTTGGACCATGGTTTAAAAACAGCGAGCAGCGGTCAGTTTTCAGAGATCAGCAAGAAAGAGCTGAAAGCGGATCGCTGAGGGCTGATGGTTAATTTATTATATAGGAAATTATAAATTTTTTTGGGGGCGGCCCAATTTTGGGCATTTTAGGCACTTTTTATTCTTTCTTCTCCGGCAAAGGATACCCGAGTGCTTCCTTTCGGCTTAGCTTGATCTTGCCCCGTTCATCAATACCGATGACTTTCACCAAAACTTCATCTCCCTCCCGGAGCACGTCGCCCACGCTTTTCACCCGCTCCTTGGCCAGCTGAGAAATATGAACCAGGCCATCGGTTCCGGGGAAAATTTCTACGAATGCTCCAAACTCTTTTCCGTCTGGCTTCCTGGCTATGGAGGACACCCGCCCCAGGTAGATCTCCCCCACCTCGGCCTCTTTGGTCAATTGCCGAATCTTCGTGGCCGCTTTGGTGGCCGATTCCGTATCGGCCGCAAAGATCTGCACCTGGCCGTTGTCTTCCACATTAATTTTTACGCCGGTCTCATCCTGAATCCCCCGGATGATTTTCCCCTGCGGTCCGATGACGTCGCGAATTCGATCGGGCTTGATTTTCAGGGTGAGGACCCGGGGAGCATAAGGGGAAAGTTCCGCCCGCGAGCTCGGCAAAGCCTCTTCCATCTTTCCCAGGATAAACTCCCGACCTTCTCTGGCCTGGGAAAGAGCCTGCTGGAGAATCTGCTGGGTGACTCCCGAAATCTTGATGTCCATCTGAAAGCCCGTGATACCTTTTTTCGTTCCAGCGACCTTGAAATCCATATCCCCGTGATGGTCCTCATCCCCCAGGATGTCGGTTAGGATGGCCACCTTTTCTTCTTCCTTGACCAAACCCATCGCAATCCCGGCTACCGCGCTCCGGATCTGAACGCCAGCATCCATCAAGGCCAGAGAGGCCCCGCAGACGGTGGCCATGGAAGAAGAGCCATTGGATTCCAGGACCTCAGAGACGATGCGGATGGTGTAGGGGAAACTTTCGTTCGGGGGAAGCACCTGGTTGATGGCCCGCTCGGCCAAGGCCCCGTGGCCAATATCCCTCCGGCTGGGGCCCCGGAGCATGCGTACTTCTCCGACGCTGAAGGGTGGAAAATTATAATGGAGCATGAAGGATTTGAAAGTCTCTCCCGCGAGGGCGTCGATCTTCTGCTCGTCCGCCGCCGATCCCAGGGTGACGACTGCGGAGACCTGCGTCTCTCCCCGGGTAAAGCACGCGGAGCCGTGGGTCCGGGGAAGCCACCCAACCTGGATGCTGATGGGGCGAACCTGGTTCAGGGACCGGCCGTCGACGCGTTGATTCTGCAGGAAAATGGATTCGCGGCAGACAAATTTCTCTACGGCTTCGTAATACTCTTTGATCTCCCGGGCCTGCGCCGGAAATTCTTCCAGCACGGGCGTCAGGGTTTCCTGGCGCACCTTTTCCAGCTCTTCATTGCGGGCCTTCTTCCGGGCAATGGAAAAGGCCTGGCGTATTTTTTCCAGACTGGCAGCGCGAATCCGCTCCCGGATCGACTCTTCAGCCAAAAGCACCCTCTGTTTCAGGGTCGCGTCGTAAAAGGGGGGGGGAACGGGCTTTTTCTCCAGGGCGGCAATGGTCGGCGCCCCGGCCATCTTCCTTCTGTCGTTCTCCAGCTGAACCCGCTTCTGTTTCAGTTCTTCTTGCAGGCCAATGATGGCCTGTAGACATCGGTGGCCAAAATAGATCGCCTCTAAAAGGTCCTCCTCAGATATTTCGTTCCCCCCTCCCTCCACCATGACCACGCTCTCTCGACTGCCGGCTACAATCAGGTTGACGTCGCTTTTTTGCAGCTGGCTGGTCGTAGGGTTGCAGATCCACCTTCCCTCCGCTCGCCCCACGCGCACCCCGGCAATGGGGCTTTGGAAAGGAATATCCGAAATCTCTAAAGCTGCAGAGGCGCCGCAGATGGCCAAGACATCTGGGTCATTCTCTTGATCGGCCGATAGCACGGTGGCAATGATCTGCACATCATTGTAGAAGCCCTTAGGGAATAGGGGACGCAGGGGCCGGTCGATCAGCCGGGAGGTAAGAATCTCCTTTTCACTGGGACGACCCTCCCGTTTAAAGAATCCCCCGGGGATCTTGCCGGCGGCGTAAGCCATCTCCTGGTAGTCGACCACTAAGGGGAAAAAATCGATCCCTTCCCGGATCGTTTTAGAGGCCGTGGCCGTTACGAGTACCAGGCTTTCACCAAAGGAAACCAGAACCGCGCCGTCGGCCTGTTTAGCCACAGCACCGGTTTCAATTACGAAATCTCTGCCCTCGATGGTACACCGTGCCTCGAGGCGTTCATCCATTGTTGTCATTACCTTTTCCTCTCTTTACAAAAAACTTTTCCCGCTGAGCTCATGGGCAGGGGAAATTTCCGGATCATGAATTCTCCGCGGCGTTGCCTGAATCCCTTCTATTTGCGAATCCCCAGCCGCTGGATGAGTGTGCGGTATCGCTCCACATCCTTGGTCTTGAGGTAGTCGAGGAGATGCCGTCTTTGTCCCACCAGTTGCAGCAGTCCCCGGCGGGAATGATGATCTTTAATATGCGTTTTGAAATGGCCCGTCAAATAATTGATCCGTTCGCTCAAGATCGCAACCTGCACTTCCGGAGATCCTGTGTCCGTGGGATGCGTCTTGAATCCCTCGATGATTTCCTTTTTCCTCTCTGGCAATAATGTCACCTCAATCTCCTTTCAAGCGTTCTGGCATACTCGGCAATCCCTCAATCATGAAAAACCCGCAGAAGGCGCAGGGCGGGTTGGCCCTCCGATTGTCCGGGCTCCTCGTCCACCTGGGATTCGGCAATGGCCAAGAGCTTCTCCGCACCATGCAAGAGGCCCACCCGTTGCCCCTTTCTGAGTAGGCCCCTTTTGCCCTCTGGAAGGTCGCTGAAACGAAGCGGCCGGCCGTTCCGAACCCTTTCCGCTGTTTTCCTTTCCACCCAGATTTCTCCCGCAATATCCACGCTGTCCTTGAGCGGGATAATTCTTTCCCTGACCTTTCCTTGGTCAGCCAACCGGGAAAGGTCGTCTAGGCTCAGGGCTTGTGCGGCAGTAAACTTACCCGAACGGTATCGTCTCAGTTCCACGAGATGTGCCCCGCATCCCAGAGCCTGCCCAATGTCCGCGCAGAGGCTGCGGATATAGGTTCCCCGGCCACAGGTGACTTCCAGAGTGACGAAAGGAAAAGAGACTTTTTGGAGTGATAGCACATGGATCGTCGTCTCCCGCTTCGTCAGACTAGGCCTCTCCCCGGATCGGACCCGCTTGTACATTGGGATACCCCCTTGCTTGATGGCCGAATAGAGCGGGGGGGTCTGCTGAATCGTCCCGCGAAACCGCCCCAGGACTTCCTCGATCTCTTCCCGGCTGAAGGAGAACCCCTCCTTTTCGCAGACCACTTTCCCGTCCGCGTCCAGCGTGTCCGTCTCCTGGCCCAGCTTCATCGTGGCCAGGTACTCCTTTATCCCGGCTAAATTGAAGGCAACCAGTTTTGTCCCCTCGTTGAGATAGATTGGCAAAACACCCGTCGCCAGCGGGTCCAGGGTTCCGCCGTGGCCTGCTTTCTTAACTTTGAGCATCTGGCGCACCCGGGCGACCACATCATGGGATGTCCAGCCCTTGGGTTTATCGATGACCAGTACACCACTCACAGGGCAGCTTTCACGCGTTTCAGAACCTTGCTCTTGACTTCGGATAAGCTTCCCTCCACTGTGCAACCGGCTGCCTGAGGATGCCCTCCGCCCTGGAACTCCCCGGCGATTCGGGCCACGTCTACGCTCCCTCGCGAGCGCAGACTAACCCGGAATTTCTCCGGAGAGATCTCGCGGAAGAGGAGGGCGACTTCCGATCCTTTGACGGACCGAGGAAAGTTAATGAAGTCTTCTGTCAAGGCCACAGAAGCCCCGGCCTCTTCCATCATTTTCTGGGTGACGACCACGTAGGGAATTCGTCCACCCCCCTCTACCTCCAAGGTGGCCAGGACCAAAGGTAGTAGACGGAGACGAAGGAGCGGTTGGCTTTCATATACTTTCTCCGCCACCTTCCATGGGTCCACTCCGGCCAGGAGACAGGACCTCGCCACGGAGAACGTTTTCGGGGAAGTGTTGGAATAATGAAAAGACCCCGTATCCGTCAGGATGCCGGTATAAATGTTTTCGGCCACCGCGGGGGTCATTTTCACCGGAATATAGCGGAGGAGGTCAAAAAGGATCTCCGCCGCAGAGCTGGCCGTCGGGTCCACCAAGTTGATGTCCCCGAAATGCCGGTTGCTGACATGATGGTCAATATTGATGATCTTGCCGATCTTCTTCACTTTGCCAAACTCTTCACCCAAGCGGGCCTTATCCCCGCAATCCAAGGCCAAGGCCACATCGAACGACACGTTCTTTGGGGCCTGATGGATGATTTCCTCTGCCCCGGGAAGGAAGGAAAGCACCTCGGGCGTGGGGTCCTGGTTTAGAACCTGCACCCTTTTTCCCAGGCTCTTCAAGACCAACCCTAGCGCCAGAATCGACCCAATGGCATCCCCCTCCGGGTTGACGTGGCTCCCGACGAGAAAGCAAACATGGGATCGAACCTCTTCAGCGATTCTCCTCAGAATTGCCGTTCTTTTCTTCTTGGAGAGTCCGGATAAGCCGGTCAATTTTGCTCCCATACTCGAATGATTGATCTACCTTGAATAGCAGGTCCGGGACGTACCGTAGTCTCAACTCCTTCCCCAATTTCTTCCGGATGTATCCCGTGGCGCTCTGCAAGCCATGGAGGGCGACTTCCTCCCTGGACCGGTTCCCCATGGCACTGAAGAAAACCGTGGCCAGTTTCAGGTCCGCGGTTACCTCTACTTCGGTAATGGTCACCGATTCCAAACGCGGGTCGTTCAGATCTCTGAGCAGCATCTCGCAGATGACTTCCCGGATCAGGTCGCCGACGCGCTTCGGTCGCTTGGAAATCATTAAAAACCTTCACCGCAGAGCGCGCAAATTATAAAAGCGAAAATCTCAAAAGCTTTTGCCACAGAGGGCACAGAGGCCATAGAGTTTCAGAACCAAAAAACAAAGGACAAAGACCAACGCGTGAGGAGCCTATTTGAGCTTTGAGCGTTAGGAAGCTATCCTTATTTTTTGCCTTTATACCTCGGTGATCTCTGTGTCCTCTGTGGCTAAACAGTTTTAAAAATTAATAATCTCGATCTGGGAATCCGCCACATCGGTCAGATGAGTATTTTCGATGAAATTGATCACCTGATCCAAAGTGGAATTGACCCGCTGCCGGTCATTCCCGACCGCACAAATCCCCAAGACCGCCCTCTGCCACAGATCCTGTCCATCCACCTCGGAGATGGAGATGTTGAACCGCTTCCTCGCCCGCTGCACAAGGCTCTGCAGCACCTGTCGCTTGCCCTTCAGGGAAAAGTTTTCGTGGAGGAAAAGCTCCAGGTGGCAAACCCCGATGACCATTTTCCCATGCCCCCGCTATTACAGATGGGCCGTCTTCTTTTCGACAACGTAGGACTCGATGATGTCGTCGACCTGGAAATCCTGAAACCCTCCCACCGTAAGCCCGCAATCGAACCCAGAGGTTACCTCCTTCACATCATCTTTCACTCGTTTCAAAGAGGAGAATTCCCCCTCGTGGATCAATTTACCATCCCTCACCACCCGGGCGCGAGAACCCCGGACAATTTTCCCTTCCTGGACAAAGCAGCCGGCGATCTTGCCCACCCGGGAGATGTTGAACACCTGGATCACCTTGGCCCGGCCCACTAAATGTTCTTCATAAATAGGCTCCAGCAGCCCTTCCATCGCTTGGCGCACATCATTTAATGCATCGTAGATCACCTCATACAGGCGGACGTCGATTTTTTCTTGCTCGGCCAATGCTTGGGCATTCGGTTCGATTTTCACGTTGAACCCCAGGATGATCGCGTCTGAGGCCGAAGCGAGCATACAGTCCGATTCGTGGATGGCCCCCACCGAAGTATGGAGGATGCTCACCTGGACCGCTTCCGTGCTCAATCGTTTCAGGGCTTCCGTCAGGGCTTCGATGGACCCCTGGACGTCCGCTTTGAGGATGAGGTTTAAATCCTTGACCACTCCCTTTTGCATCTTCTTGTAGAAATCTTCCAGCGTGACCTTAGAGGTTTTGGCGAGTTCTACCTCCCGCTGCTTCTGTAACCTCTGCGTGGCCAGTTCCTTCGCCCGCCGCTCATCGGTGACGACCACAAAAGAATCCCCGGCATTGGGGACACTGGATAACCCGATGACCTCAACGGGGGTGGAAGGTCCAGCGCTCCCGATCTTCTCGCCACGATCGTTAATCATCGCCCGAACATGTCCGAAGTGCGTGCCGACCACGAAAGCTTCGCCAACGTGAAGCGTTCCGTCCTGGACGAGAACCGTCGCGACGGGTCCCCTTCCTTTATCCAGCTCGGCTTCGATGACCGCGCCGGTCATCAGTCGATTGGGGTTGGCCTTCAGCTCCAAAACTTCCGCCTGGAGAAGGATCATCTCCAAAAGTTCTTTCAACCCGATTTTTTGTTTGGCCGAGATCTCGGCAACGATCGTCTGTCCGCCCCAAGCTTCGGGCACAAGCCCATACTCCGTCAGGCTTTGTTTCACCCTTTCCGGGTTGGAGTTGGGTTTGTCAATCTTGTTGATGGCCACGATCAGAGGAACCTGCGCGGCTTTGGCATGATTGATCGCTTCCACGGTCTGGGTCATGACTCCGTCATCGGCGGCCACGACGAGAACAACAATGTCTGTAACCTTAGCCCCCCTGGCGCGCATCGCCGTAAAGGCCTCATGGCCCGGAGTGTCCAGGAAAACAATCTTGCGGTGATCCACGTTAACTTCGTAGGCTCCAATATGCTGGGTGATCCCGCCGGCCTCCCCGGCCGTAACATTGGTCTGCCGGATGGCATCCAGAAGGGAGGTCTTGCCATGATCCACGTGGCCCATGATGGTGACCACGGGGGGACGGGGAGTCAGGTCTTCAGAGCGTTCTTCTTTCTCTTCGATCAGGTCCTCAATTTCCAATCCTGTTTTCTCCACTTCGTAGCCAAAATCCGTGGCCACCAGGGAGGCGGCATCGGCATCAATGGCCTGGTTGATGGTCACCATCAAACCCAGGTCCATCAACTTCTTGATCACCTCCGAAGCCTTGATGCCCATGCGCTTGGCCAGTTCACCGACGAGAATGGCCTCGGAAATACGAATTTTTCTTTTGATCGCCTTGGGGATGGTCGGTTCGGGTTTGGCTATTTTCGGCTTGGGAATCCTGACTCTTGGCTCCCGTTCGCCGGGAAAGACCTTGCGGCCCCGTTCTTCTTGCACATAATCATGTTCTCGCAGAGTGTGCTTTTTCGTCGTGATGATGCGCACGCGATGGGGCTTTCCCTCTTCGAGAACTTGTACATCCTTTCGGGGCCGTTTCTTCCGCCGTCCTTTCTCCTCCTCTTCGAAAGCGGGCCTGCCGGCCGCCGGGGCGGGACGCTGCAAAATAATAGGGGGTTTCGATGCCGCCACAGCTCCTCGGGGAACGACAAGAGATGGGGCCCTTTTTTCAACCGCCCGATAGTCTTGAACCTGGGGAGGAGGAACGGCAGGCCGCTCTATAATCTTCGCCGGTTCGGGCTTCTTCTTGGGTTTTACAGGGGGCTTTGCCGGAGGCTTCCCGGGAATCTTGGGCTTTTCTGGAACTGCGGGCCCTGGCGTTATCGCAGGGGCAGGTTTCTCCACCCGGGAGGGCATCTCCGCTGCCGCCTCAGCTGCCGGAGGGACTGCTTCTCGCGCGGCGACCTGGGGCGCTTCCTGAACGACGACCTCCTTTTTGCCTATATCCGGAACCCGAATTTCCGCAGGTTTCGAAGGTTCGGGGAAAACGGCGGGAGGCACGGGGATGACTGTGGGCGGAGGGGGGGCTTTGACTTCCTCGGGTCCCGGCAGACGGGCTGCGACTCTTTCTTCCACTTTCTTTGCCGCTGGCCTGACCGCAGGCTCTTCCGCCGGTTTGGCAACTTCGATGATGGGAGCTTTCTTGGCCTCGGGGGGTAGGCCTTTCTCCATGACCGCAGGCTCTGGAACCGGTGGGACAACTTCTTCGCGCTTCACCCGTCGGCGGATGATTGTAGGTTTGACCCGCTGTTCAACCACCCCATCTTTGCGGGAAAGGCTGATCTGGTTTTTGACCCTCTCCACATCCGATTCTTCCAGGGTGCTGTGGACATTCTTGAAGACCAGGCCCATCTTTTCCAAGAGCTTGAGGAGATCTTTGTTCTCCATGTTCAATTCTTTTGCAAATTCATGGATTCTGGTTTTCGGCACCGGTATTACCCCCTTCGAAGATCCTCTTTACCCTCAACTGCTCTTGGGTGGAACGCTTTCACCCTTCTTTTCCCCCGCTTGATCCAGATGGGCCTTGGCCGCGTCGATCAGTTTCTCCGCTTTTTTCAGGCCAATACCTTCAATCGCAGAGAGCTGCTCGGCGGTGGCCTGACAGACGTCTACCACGGTGAGGTAGCCAGCGGCATTGAGCAATTGGGCCGTCTTCTCCCCAACGCCAGCAATCTGGTCCACCTTCTCCAGCCCCCGCGCAGCGATTTCATCCAATTGGGGAGCCACGGGTCCCGCCTTGGGTTCGCTGCGGATGTCGATTCTCCACTCCGTAAGCTTGGCCGCCAACCGGACGTTCTGTCCCCGCCGGCCGATCGCCAGAGAAAGCTGGTCGTCCTCGACGATGACTTCCATGGATTGCGCTCCCGGGTTGATGACGACCTTGGAGATCTCTGCTGGGGCTAAGGCATTGCAGACGAAGCTCGCCGGATCATCACTCCAGGGGATGATATCGATCTTTTCTCCGCGGAGCTCTTGGACCACAGCCTGAACCCGCGACCCTCTCATCCCCACGCAGGCTCCCACCGGGTCCACGTCTGAATCCTGCGAGTAGACGGCAATTTTGGCCCGGGTCCCGGGTTCCCGCGCCGCATTGACGATCTTCACGATCCCCTCCGAGATTTCCGGCACTTCCAGCTCGAAAAGCTTAACCAAAAAGTTCGGGTTGCTTCGGGAGAGGATGATCTGAGGACCCTTGGGGGTCTTGCGCACATCCAGCACATAGGCCCGGATGCGGTCCCCCGGTTTATAGGTCTCCCGGGGAACCAGCTCTTGCTGGGGCACTACCGCTTCCGCCCTCCCCAGATTGACAATGATCGACCCTCGCTCGAAGCGCTGCACCGTTCCCGAGATGACTTCTTCTTTACGGTCTTTGAAGTCTTCAAAAATATTTTCCCGCTCGGCATCCTTGACCCTCTGAATGATCACCTGCTTAGCGGTCTGGGCGGCGATTCTCCCGAATTCTGCGACGTCGATCTTCGTACCCAAGCTATCCCCGATTTGCGCCTCCGCGTCCAGATCTTTGGCTTCTGCCAACGAAATTTCCGCCGGAGGATTTTTCACGTCTTTGACCACGGTCTTAAACTGGAATAGTTCGACTTCCCCCGCTTCCTCGTTATACTTCGCCTCAATCTCCTGCTTGGGACCGAACTTCTTCCGGGCAGCAGCGAGCAGAGCCTGCTCTAAGGCTTCGATCAGGATCCCCTTATCGATCCCTTTATCCTTTCCTACCTGGTCGATGATGCGACTTAAATCCGAAATCATTTTTCCATCCCCTTCTTCAGAATTCGAACTCCAGGTTGGCTTTCGCAATGCCCCGGAAGGGAATCTCGTAGGCTTGTCCCTCCATTTCCAGGCGCACCTTGTCATCCTCTAGACCCAGGAGGATCCCTTTGAAGTTTCGTCGACCTTCTACGGGCTCAAACGTCTTCACCTTAACCACATGATTACGATATTTATTAAAATCTTCCGGCCTTTTTAACGGGCGAGTGAGGCCGGGGGAGGAAACCTCCAGAACATAAGGGTTGCCGATCGGGTCACGAACTTCCAGGACAGCGCTGAGCTCCCTGCTTACTTCAGCGCAATCCTCCACCGTCACCCCACCTTCTCGGTCGATGTAAAATCGTAAAACCCAGCCCTGCGCTTCTCTCTGGTATTCCAGGTCAACCAATTCCAGTCCCTGGGATTGCAGGATCGGCTCCGTGATCTGACGAACTTCATTGAGAAGCGGATCAAATTTCAAATTTTCTATCTCCCGCAGAAAAAAAAGTGGGCCCATGAGCCCACTTTTTCCAAGCAGACTTCATAAAAAACAACTCCTCAGCTACCCGTAGGCCATCGAACTCTATCCGTAATTGGTAGTAGTTTCTCTGGAGCGGGCGACCAGATTCGAACTGGCGACGTCAAGCTTGGGAAGCTTGCATTCTACCCCTGAATTACGCCCGCTTAATTACGCCTCTAAAATTTATCATAGCCGAATGGTCTTGAACTGTCAAGATTTTTTAGGAATTCCAGAGCCTCCTCCCGGGTCCGGACCCTGCCGGCTACTTCTGCCTCCCGGAGCCGGTTTAATAATCTTCCCACCTCTTCTCCCGAGGGGAGCCCCAGCGCTTCCATGACTTCCCTTCCGTCGAGTAACGGCCTTGGCGGTTGCTGTGAAAATTCCTCATAATAGTAACGCAGAAGTTCTTCAGCCACCTCTTTTATTTTCCTTTGCTCATCGGGAAGCTCAGGGTCCAAGGGCCACCCCAATCGGATTGGCTTGGAGGCCAGACCATCAGAAAGGGCTAAGAAGATCGCCTCAATTCCCTCTTTCCCTAAATCTCGGAAAAAACGATACTTCGCCCGGGAAGTCACCCCCTCTGTTTTCGCCAGGCTCAGGATACGCATGTGCTGCCGGGTTAGCTCGGATATGATCCGACCGGATTTCCGGCTGAGCTTCATCCTTTGGGCGATGAGGAGGTTTATCCTTTGACCTTCCTGGTCATGGTCAAGGAAACGAACGAATTGCCCATCTGGGCTAAAGCTTCCGGTTCCCGGCTTGCCCGAATCATGGAGAAAGGCTACGAACTTAAAGAGGGCTTCCCGCGATATTCCTTCTTCGATGATCGAGGAAAAATGCTGGACAAGAAGACTGGCATAGGATGGGTAAAGCTCCCGAAATTGGGCGAAGATGACTTCCCCCCCTTCCACAGTCCTCACGGCATGCTCCAAGAGGGGCTGATGAGTTCCTTGTTCAAAACTCTCCCACCCTTGAACCTCCGGAAAGATCACCTCCAGGAGCCCGGATTGATGAAGGTCCCTAAGAAAGCGACCCGCCTCCATTTCACCCAATCCTACGAAAAATTCGCTGCGAATCCTTTCCCAGGCCGAGCGGAGGATAAGCTTCTTATTCTTTTGAATAAGCTTCAGAGTGTTCTCTTCAACTTTCAGCCCAAGGGTATGAATCAGGCGGAAGGCCCTCAGCATTCTCAAAGGGTCCCGGACCAGGGATTCTTCGGAGTTTACCCGAAGGATCCAGTGTTGGAGGTCAGATCGCCCATGCAGGGGGTCGATGAGGGAGGGATGTTCGTGGGCGAAAATCTCCTCCAAGCTTATGCCGATCGAGTTGATCGTGAAATCCCGCTGTTTCAAATCCTCAAGAATATCCCCCCCTTGCATTGGGGAAAGGTCGACATCGATTTTCCTCTTTCCAGACTTCAGCGCAACTCGCCAGGCGCCGAAAGAGTCGCTCAAAGAAAACGCATGCCCCCCAGTCGCTGCCGCCAGTTCCTTGGCCAGATTACTAACTTCACCTGCGGCCACAAAATCGAAATCCTTCCCCAGCGGCCTCTCCAGGAATAGGTCTCTGACCGCTCCGCCTACCAGATAAACCTTCTGCTTATTCTTTTGGGAAAGCCGATGGACCGCTTGCAGGATCTTAGATTCTCTCAGGAGCCTTTTTTTCACGATATCCGAGCCAATTTTTTTAAAGACTGTATTTTTTAGAAATATACCACAAAACTGAACTCCCCTAAACCTGTGAAGGCCGCTTCAGGCCCGAAGGGATGGGAAGTGAAGCTGGGAGAAGAAATCGGCGGAATCTTGGCTAAGGGGTATCCCCGATGCGACAGATCTTAAGGGCGTTGCGGGCTCCCCACAGGAAGGGTGTTCGGTCTAACCAAGAAGTCTTTATATTGGAGGATTACCGGCAAATGGGCCAATATCGCCCATGGCTTTTTATTATTTTCACCGATATCCCATAGAGATCCTCTATGGATCGATCGTGGATAACCTGTTCCGTATTTCCACAGGCCATCACCCTCCCCTCTTTGAAAATCAGGGTCTTCCTGAATACAGGCATGATCTCTTCCAAATGGTGAGTCACATAGACCAAACTTGGCGCTCCCCTCTGCAACCCGAGATTTTGCAGCGAGGCCAGAAAAGTTTCTCGCGCTCCTGGGTCCAGGCCCGCACAGGGTTCATCCAGGATTATTAAATAGGGTTTAGTCATGCGCGCCCGGGCGATCAAGACCTTTTGTTGTTCTCCCTGAGACAAGGAACCGAAGGGGATCTTAGCCAGCTCTGAGCAGCCCAGCTCATCCAAATGTTGCTGGGCCAACTGGTAGTCTTTTTTTCCCGGAGTTTCCCATCGCAATACCGAAAAGCCCACTTGCGCATACTTTCCTGAGAGGACTGTGGCCAAAGCGACCTCGTCCCTTGGGATACTGTAATTCAGGGCGGAGGTCACCCATCCGATGCTCCTTCGTAATTCTCGCAAATCAAGCAGCCTTTCTCCCTGGCGCCGGATCTCTCCCCCGCCATTCGGCCAAAGATAGCCGCAGACGATCTTCAGGAGTGTGGTCTTCCCCGCTCCGTTCGGCCCAAGAATCGCCCAATGTTCTCCTCGCTTGACCTTCCAGGAAACAGTGTCGAGAATCTTTCGCCCATTGATCGCATACGTAACTTGCCGGATTTCGAGTGCCGGAACTTTCATAACTTCACTTTCCTATTCTATCCCTTTATCTTTTTATCTTTCCAATTATTCTGCTAATTTTCTGCGCCTCCCGCAGGTATTCCTTTTGGAGACAAGCCCCTGTTGTTGCAAAAAAATTTTCCGAAATATTCTTTGTGTCCTTTAATTCAGGTGGCCGAAATGCTTTTTATAGATGGCAGCAGGACCTCACCTTTGGTGACTTTTGCCCCCCCTCCCTAACCCTCCCCCTCGGAGGGGTGGAGGGAAGGGTGGGGGTGATGTTTCTAGAGATTTTTATGCAACGTTTAGGTAGCCCCTCTTCATATCTCTTTATGCTCCCCGGTGATTACATTCTATTGCTCTTTTCTATTTTTCTTCCCTGCGAAGCATTTCCTGAATTTCCGGGGGCAACGATCGTTTGTCGACGATCAACCCATTCATCATGACAAAGTTGGAAAAGGGGTTGTTTTCCCGCATATGAGCGGTTGAAAATTCCTTATCATAATATCCCATATTGAACATGTCCCGGATTATTTTGGCTTTCTGCGATGTCGTGCTTTTGGAGGTGCCGAAAAAATTGCAGATGTCCTCACCCGTGGCGTAAGGCTTGAAACTGCTGTCGAATAAAAAATTGATGCTCCCAAGGGCATAGATTATCGCTGCCGCCCAGATTTCCATCCGCCCGGAAAGGAAGGGGACATTCCGTTTACGGCACATCTTCCCGATGAGCTTCTCGCACAATTGCCTATAATCTTCATCCAGGTATTTTTTACAGAATTCTGCGGTCATTTGAATCAATTTTTCCGCTTTTTCCTCAACAATTCTTTTCTCTTTCATCGGTTACCCTTTCTTCTCTTTTTTTGAAGACGGAATATTTCTAGCGAAGACCTGATGAAGCATTTTCGCTCTGGCCGCGATAAATCACTCGTCCTGCAAATCCACTTTCATCATGTAATCAAACCCGCCAGGCCCCAATTTCTTATTGAGTATATCGATAATCCTTTCAGAATCAGCCATGGTTTCATGCGGCCCCGATATATAGCGTGGCTTTCCATCTTTGCCAAGCTTGAATTCTTGCGGACAGATCGCGGGATTTATATCCCCAAAGATTTTTTTGATGGTAGCATACTCCCAATGCGGGCTAAGGCCGAGATCCTGGGCGTAGGCCACGGCATTTTGAACCAGCTTTACGGCGCAGGCCGGCTGTATGGGTTCCAGACATTCAGCCTGCCGCAAATCTCCCACCTTTCGCTCATATTCGCCCCGGGGAAGTGCCGCGAACAGGCAACTTTTGACACCCAGACAAAAGACATCGACCAGGAAGATGGCAAAACTAATATGATCATTCGGCATCTTCCGGCTTACCACGATACTTCCAATACCCAAATCGAAAAGGCCCCTGGGGACAAGGCATTCGTGGATCGGCATCCCGACCACAAAGGCAACTTTCTTTTCAAGAGATCCAAAAATGCTTGGCCCATGCAAGGTCCTTTTAGCGGCAACATTCTTTTTACGTTTGGCCGCCTTCCGGGCCAGTTTTTTCTGGCGTCTTTGTTCATCCATGGCCATACGATTTCCTTTCTTTTATCCCCACAGTTGAAAAATTTTCGCAAATGAGCACGGGCGAACGATCATACGGCCCTGCGCCTCCTCCGGGGTTATTCTCCTAAGAATTTTCTTTTACTTTCCTGTTCCAGGCGGGCTCTTGCCAATTTGACCGCTTCATGCAGCTTCTTTTGCAGGAGCTCACGGGGAGGAAGTTCCGTGATGTAGGCAGCAACACGAATGCCGCTTTTGCCCAATTGCAGCAATTCGACCTGCTCCTCGGATTTGCTTGCACACAAAATCAAACCTATGGGAGAAAATTCTCCCGGTTGCTCTTCGTATTTCTCCAACCAGCGCAGATAAAGTTCCATCTGGCCTTTGTAAGCCGGTTTGAATTTATCCAACTTCAACTCGATAGCCACTAACCGCCGCAGCTTCCGGTGATAAAAGAGGAGATCCAGATAAAAATCATCTTCTCCCACCGTAATCCTTTTCTGTCGCTCCACAAAGGTAAATCCTACCCCCAGCTCAAGGATAAAAGCCTCCATTTCCCGCAAAATTGCGGTTTCGAGATCCTTTTCGCTGTAGGTATCTTTTAATCCGAGGAAATCAAGAAAATATGGATCGCGGAAGACTAGATCGGGAGTTAGTTTATCCCTTTCCTTTAAATCCGCCAGTTCCTTCTTGATCAGCTCTGTCGGTTTTCTTGAAAGAGCGGTTCGCTCATAGAGCATGCCGGAGATCTTCTTCTCCAGTGTACGGACGCTCCAGTTTTCAATGCGGCACATCTCAGCGTAAAAGTTCCGCTGGAGATCGTCTCTCTGGTAGATTATCTGACGGAAATGACTCCAGCTCAATTTTGCACACAGTGTGTGCAAAATCTCTAGATCGGGGAAAACCTCCGCAAAGCGCACCATGCTTGCCAAGTTCCGTTGACTAAAACCTGATCCGAATTCCACTTCCAATTTTGCCGACAGTGTCGGCAAAATCCGCTCACCATACTCCGCTCTCTTCTCTTTCAAAATGTCCTTCCGAATCCGCTGGCCCACTTTCCAATAGAGCATTACTAAGGTGGAATTCACCGAGCGGGCCACATCCTGCCGGGCTTCCTGGATTAAATCTCGAAGATCACCAAGGAGTTTTTCGTTTTCTCCTAAAATGCTTATGGTTTTAGGCATATCTCATACCTCGACCTTATTACCCTGCGACGTGTCCTTATCGGTTCATTTCAAAGATTTTCTCCATATCGTCATAAATGAGGGATTGAGGCATGGCGTCGCTGGCTTCACGCCATCTCTTTCATTCGGCAAAAACAAAACGAATTCATAATTTCAGGGATGTCCCCTTCACACGTCCCTGGCTCAATTTTTGCCTGGCAACCTACTCCATACAGTTATATACGCACATATCGAGTTCATAATGCTCATTTTTTTGCGGGCTAGCGCAGGACCGAAAATGTGAAAGGCGGCTAACCAGCGTGGATCCTCCAGGGCAGCGCCACCTCACTTCCTCGTCTTTGCCCGTTGTTGGAAGAGAGAAAAAATTTCCCGAGCGCAGACTACGGCATCCCGTGTAATAGTCTTTCCCCAATAGGTGAGCACGGCCCAGCCTTGTTGTTGTAACCAATTCCTTTTACGGGCATCGAGTTCAAGTGTGTCGGGGTTCCCATGGAAGGCAAAACCGTCGCAAAATATGGCAACCCGGATATCTGGATAGGCGAAGTCGGGTATGGTAATCAGGCGGTCTCCATCCCGGATTTCAAATTGGCAGATTGGTACGGGCATATCGGGTATGGCGCGTAGGGCATCCAGCAGGAGGGATTCTATGGGAGACTGCGGTCCTTGTTCCCCGGGCAACTTACCGCCCGATTTTAAGTCAAGGCGCCGCGCATCCAGCGCTTCGCGTAGAATCTTAATCCCATCACCCCCCGTGGCTATGATAGGCTCGACAAAGCTCAATTTTGATATTGTCAATAAAACATCCCGCACGCAATCTTTGTCGAAGAAGTGATGCCACCGTTGATTTCTGTAATGTTTGAGGCATAGATAGCAACCTTTGACGCAATCATGCTTATAGAGGCGCTCACGGGCGGCCTGGGCGACTTCAGGAAGGCGACGGGCAATTTCTTCTGCATAGCCAGCTCCCCCCGGTACTGTTTCATAGAAGACGATCTCGCTGGTGGCATCTTCATCGCGGGAAAGTCGCGGAAATGCCGCAATTTCATAGGACTCAAGTTCAAGTAAATCAGCTGCCCCAGCCAACAGAGCTTCGGTTAAAGTTACTAACTTAGGGGATAAAAAGGCCTTACCGATGACCTTTGAATCCTGGGG
>Ga0315287_10001868_pt1 | contig 19673 bp, 17 predicted proteins | sample YL17G11_0_MG_FD_205037 | JGI IMG/M metagenome (GOLD analysis project Ga0315287, IMG submission 205037) | Sediment microbial communities from Yellowstone Lake, YNP, Wyoming, USA - YL17G11_0 | ecosystem: Environmental > Aquatic > Freshwater > Lake > Sediment | place: USA: Wyoming | collected...
GAGAGGGTATGCTCGTAAACATGGATGGGGACCTCCTTGTCCTTTGCGATATTCCATGCAAAGTTTACAAGGAACCCCGTCCACTTTTAATATCACAATCCATCAGAAAATCTGCGAAAGTATAGCTTTAAGACTTGCACGGGCAAGACCGACGAGTTTGGCAACGCTTCGGTGAGCGGCCAGGACGCCCAGTTTCCCGGCATCTACTTGGGGCTCTATCGCGTCAAGATCTCCAAGGTCGTCAATGGCAAGGAGACGCTTCCCGCCAAGTACAACACCGCCACGGTGCTCGCCCACGAAGCCGCCACGGATATTGCCGGCGTGGGGTCGATCGATTTCAAACTGAAGAGCGAGTGACGACGGCAGCCGGCGACCGGCAGCGCGGACCCAAGGCAGCCCGCAGAAAATTCAGGGCAGACCGTAGGACGGATTTCCCAATCCGTCCTATGCAACGTGCAACTCCTGGACGGACTAGGAAGTCCGTCCTACGGGTAGGCTATTTCCTGCGGCCTGCTCCAAGGGACGTTTTCGGTGCGCCGCGCTACAGATCGACCGACAGCGTCGGAATCGTTTTTTTCAGCCGCTGGGCTCCTGCCGGGGTAGCCTTGGTCTTGGCGATCGTCAGTTGCTTGAGATCCTTCATCGCCGCCAGGTGTTCCAGGCCGGCGTCGGTGATCTCGGTGTTGGCCAGCAGGAGCCAGCGCATATCCTTCAGGGGCGCCAATGCCTTCAGGCCCTCGTCGGTGATCTTGGTCCGTGAGATGTCGAGTATCTTGAGGTTGCGCAGCGCGGCGACCTGGGCCAAGCCCTCGTCGGTAATCTTCGTGCCGGGCAGGTGCAGGGCCTCCAGGCCTTGCAAGGGCGCAACATGGACCAGCCCGGCGTCGCTGATCGGCGTCCCGCTCAACACCAAGGAGGCAAGCCCCGTCAGGCCGGACAGGCAGCGCAATTGGTCGTCGCTGAGGTTCGTGTTCGCGGCATTGATGGCCACCAGCCGGTACAGCCGGGGGATCTCTCGCAGGCTCTCCTCATTGATTTTGCCCGCGCGAAAGTTGAGGCTCGTGACACGTCGATCGGGCGGTTCAGAGATGACCAGGACTCCCTGTTCTCTCAGCACCTTCGCCGCCTGCTGTTCGAGCTCCGTGGCCCGTTCATTACTGCCGTTCAGTTTGGCCCAGGCTTGTTCTCCAGCAGGAGTGAGTTTGATCCACAGGACGGCGGCCAACACCAAAAGCAAGACGCCCAGCAGCGCCAGGGTGGCGATCGGCCGGATTCGCTTGACGGGGTTGGCGGCCGGCACCTGCGGGCTTTGGTGTTCGGTCACGAGGCAGTCTCCTAAGCGTGATGGAGTTCGGTTGAAGAGGACACTTCCGAGGGCTGGTCTTGCCGTTCGACTTGCCGCAGCGGCTGGCCGCTGAGCTGCCCACCCTCGAGGAATACGCCCATCTTGCGGAATCTCTGGTAGCGCTGTTCGAGAAGCCGGTCGGTCGGTTTGCCGATCAACTCGCGCAACGTGCCGCGGAGGAAGAGCTTTAGCCGGCTGGCGGCGAGGTGGTGGTCGCGATGGGCGCCGCCGAGCGGTTCGGGGATCACGGCCTCGATCACACCCAGCCGGACGAGGTCTTTGGAGGTCATTTTCAGCGCTTCGGCAGCCTGTTCCTTGTAGGCATGGCTTTTCCAGATGATGCCGGCGCAGCCCTCGGGGCTGATGACCGAGTAGTAGGCGTGTTCGAGCATGGCCACGCGATCGCCGACGCCGATGCCCAGCGCCCCGCCGGAGCCCCCTTCGCCAATGACCACGCAAATAATCGGCGTGGGCAGCCGCGACATCTCGAACATCGAGTTGGCAATCACCTGGGCCTGGCCGCGCTCTTCGGCGCCGATGCCGGGGTAGGCGCCGCCCGTGTCGATCAGGCAAATCACCGGCATGTGGAACTTGGCCGCCAACCGCATTTTGGCCATCGCCTTGCGGTAACCTTCGGGATGCGCGTAGCCGTAGTTGCAGAGGCTCCGCTCTTTGAGAGTTTTGCCTTTCTGGTGGCCGACGACCAGCACTTTGTAGGCGTCGAGCTTGGCCCAGCCGGTGCGGATCGCCCGGTCGTCGCCGAAGAACTTGTCGCCGTGCAGCTCGACGAACTCGTCGAAGACCAGTTCGAGATAGTCGGTCGTCATCGGCCGGTCGGGATGCCGGGCGACCTCGACCGTTTCCCACGGTTTCAAGTGGGAATAGATTTTTTTTGTCAGTTCGGCCAGTTCGCGGCGCAGCCGGCGGACTTCGTTGCGAACCTCCGGGGTCTGCTCCGTCTTGGTGTCGAGTTTCTCCAGGCGAGCTTCCAACTCGTAGATTGGACGTTCAAAGGACAGTCGGTGGTTGCTTCCAGCCATGGAGTGTTTCCCTCGGTCCGCCGGCTGGCGAGTCCCGCCGCCGACAGCACTGCTATCATCCCCGTGCAGACTGCACACTTATATTTCGTCGGTTCCGGCCGCCGGGCTCTTGCACAAATTGGCGGGCGGCATCACCCTGAAGGGCCTTATCATACGAAATTCCACGAGGAAGTCATCCACCGTTTCGGGGCGTGCGTTAGGATCTTTGGCCATGGCCCGGCGGATCAGGTTGGCAAACGCGGGGGTGACATTCGGATTGGATGCCTCTAGCGAGGGGGGCGGCGACTTGAGGTGCTTCATCAGCAAGTCATCCCTTTTTACGCCCGTAAACGGCGGCTTCCCTGAAGCTAACTCGTAAAAGGTGCATGCCAGGCTGTACAGGTCGGACCGCTCGTCGACCGCTATTCCCCGGATTTGTTCGGGCGAGATGTAGCTCGGGGTCCCCTGGATTTTAGACCGCGGCGTCAGCCATTTTGCCAAGCCTCGCCGACTGCGGCGGGCCAAGGCAAAGTCGATCAGCTTGACCGAGCCATCGTCGGCCACGAGGAAGTTGTCGGGCTTGATGTCGCGGTGGACCCAGCCCATGCGGTTGAAATGGCCCAGGGCCTCGGCGGCCTGACAAACGATTGTGGCGGTCAGCGGGCCGAGTTTGTCCAGACCCTGTAGAATCCGCTGCTTCATGTTCGGGGCGGCGAACCACTCGATGGCCAAATAGGGCGTGCCCCGGTCCGAATCGAAGGCATAAATCCCGATGATGCGGGGATGAGCGACCTTTCGGCCTACCTTGTATTCGCGGCGAAGATAGCCGATTTGCTCGCGGTCCTTGCGAAAATCGTCCCGCAAGGTCTTGATGCCGACGATTCGCTGATGGGCGTCGTCGTAAGCCTGCCAAAGCACACAGCCGTGGCCCGTGTGAACCACGTTCAAGAGTCGGTACGGACCAATATTGCCGGGAGTGCCTCGCGCCACGGATATACACCTCCTACTTGCTACTTGCCTTTTCTCAGCCGCCTGACAGCGTACCCCCAAGCGGGGTACGGCGTCAAGGCCCCCTTGCCAGCATTTTCAGATACAACTCTCTCAACCGAGCGGTCATCCGCTCGTGGCGAAACAGATCGGTGAAACGTCGGCTGCCTTCGCGGCCAAAATGCTCTCGCAGCGCGGGATCGGCGACAAGACGCTTCAGGGCGGTAGCCAATCCGTCGCTCCCTAATGGGGACTGTCCCCTTTTCCACGCCCGGGGTAATGGCGGCGGGACCAGAAATCCGGTCTGGTTGGGGATCACCACTTCCCGCGCGCCGTCGATGTCGTAGCTCACCACCGGCTTGCCGGCGATCAGGGCCTGCGGCAACACCCGGGCGAGTCCTTCCCGGAGGCTGGCGTGAACCACGATGTCGGTTGCCGCCAGCAGTTCCGGGATCCGCTCCGGCGGCGCCAGTCCGGTGAACTGAAAATGACCGACTAATCCGGCGGCGGCAATCTGCCGCTGCAACCGCTCGCGCAACATGCCGTCGCCTACCAGCAAGAAGCGGGCGCTCGGCTCGGCGTCGATCACGGTCCGGGCCGCACGAATCACGTCTTCGTGGCCCTTGAGGTGGAACAGCCGGGCGATCTGGCCGATGACCACGTGTTGCGGCCCATAACCCAACTCGCGCCGCACGCGATCGCGATGTTCGCCCGATCGCAGAAACGGCTCGACCTCCATGCCGCTGTAGATCGTGGTGAACTTCTCGCGCGGGGCCACGCCGGCGGCGACCATCAGATCGGTCATGGCGTCGGCCACGCTGACCATGGCGTGGCACCGCCTGGCCGCCCAATGCTCGCAAGCCTGAAACAGCAGCCGCCCTGCCCTGCCCTGGTATGGATGGAACGGCGCGCCATGCACCGTGTGGACCACTGCCGGCACGCCCAGCGACCAGGCCGCGGCGCGGCCGAGGATGCCGCCCTTGGCGCTGTGGGTATGGACCACCTCGGGCCGGAATCGGCGCAGCGCGTGCTGGATTCGACGATAGCTGATCGCATCGCGCCAGGGGTGAATCGGCCGCTGGAGTTCGGGGATGATTTCCAGAGGCACCCCCCCTGCCCTTGCCCGCTCCAACAGACTCCCCTCCGGCCCCAGCGGCGGCCCGGTGATCAGCAGCACGTCGTCGCCGTAGTCGCGCAGCAGATCCTCGCAACAGAGCACGGTATTCTCCTGTGCCCCGCCGAGGATCAGTCGCGTGATGACGTGGGCAATGCGCATGGGAAGGATTAAGGATTTGAGTGAGGGATTGGGGTGAGAGATTGGCCGCCCGCTCCTGACGGACTCGTTGCAACTCGTACCATTTCACGGCGGCGGCTGCTAAACGTGTTGCATCGTTCTTCTATCATCTACCCTCGCGGCCAGCCAATCGGCGGCGGCCGGGATGCCGTCGCCTTTGACGGCCGACACCTGGAACACGGCCGCATCGGGGGCCAGCCGCTTCATGTCGGCCGCGATCCGTTGGACGCTGAAGTTCGTATAAGGCAGCAGGTCGATCTTCGTAACGAACAGGGCCTGGGAACCCTGGAAGATGGCCGGATATTTCACGGCCTTGTCGTCGCCTTCGCTCACGCTGAGGACGACGATCCGCAGGTGCTCGCCGAGGTCGAAGCCGGCGGTGCAGACCAGGTTGCCCACGTTCTCGATTGCCAGCAGATCGACGGCGTGAAAATCGAGTTCGTTGCAGGCGGTGGCGATCATGCTGGCGTCGAGATGGCAACCGCCGTCGGTATTGATCTGCACCACCGGCACGCCGATCTTTTCCATCCGCTCGGCGTCGATCGAGCCGGCGAGGTCGCCCTCGATCACCGCCGGCCTCAGCCGTCCGGTGAGCCGGGCGAAGAGGGCCTCGAGCAGCGTGGTTTTGCCCGCGCCGGGCGAGCCGACCACGTTGACGCCGAAGACGCCGGCGGCGTTGAAACGCTCACGGTTCTCCGCGGCAAGCTGGTCGTTGGCCTTGAGGATTTTCTTGGCGGCGACAATTCGCATGGCATCTATACCGCTGGAGAGGTGAGACAGAGGACCGGTAAATCAATTGGTGTTGCGTTTTTTATGTACTCCTCACGCTCCGCGTGAGGTTGTGCCGCCCAACCTCACGCGGAGCGTGAGGAGTACGATAAACCCACCCTCACGCGGAGCGTGAGGAGTACAATAAGCCCGACCTCACGCGGAGCGTGAGGAGTACGATAGGTTCTATTCTTCCAGGTCGATACTTTGGAGCACCAGTTCGCGGCCGCCCTCGATGGCAATGTCCTCGCTGGTGCATTTGGGACATTGCACGACCAGGTCGTCGATCTCCACCCGCGCGTTGCAGGCGCGGCAACTGCACACGGCCTTGGGCTCGCCGATGAGCACCTCGGCGCCCTCGACGACCGTGCCGCCGGCCAGCAGTTCGAAGGCAAAGCGGATCGAGTGGGCGTTGACGCCCGAGAGGCGTCCGATGCTAATCTCCAATCGCACGACGCGCCCCCCCTGCCCTGCCCTGCCCAGTTCGCGTTGCACTTGTTCGATCAGTGCTTCGACGATGGAGAGTTCGTGCATGGGAGGGAGGCGTCCAGAATGTGTAAAACGACTTCCACCGCTTGGGGGATGGCGGCTTGAACGGACGGCGTACATTGCTCCCCAAAGGTAAGTATATCCTGGGCTTCGATTGCCACAAGTTGGATGTGCCGGTTTTTGGGCAGGTGCATGCCCGCCTGCCGGCCGAACTCCAGGGCCGTGGACAGGTTGACGTCGTGTGCCGAGGCGCTCCGCTGCGTGGGGATGCCGTCGGGGGTCAGTTGGTGAATGGTGCCCGGCGCCGCGCCGGTCTGGATGGCGTCGATCACAATCGCCCGATCAAAGCCGATCATTCGCTCCATTAGCCGCAGCCCGCCCCAATAGTCCTCGGAGACCTCGATATCCGTCCGCTCGGCCAGCCGCGGCTTCAACTCTTCTGCCACTCGCAGGCCGACGCTGTCGTCGGTGATTAGCGGGTTGCCGAGGCCGAGGATGAGGGTTTTCATGAAAGAATCGGTACGGCTTCAAAGCGTCGTTCAGGGAACCAAATGGCCGTATTGTTCCTTCACCCAAGCGCGGAAGGAACGAATCCAGGCGGTCTCGCCAAACTGCTCGAATCGCCCCATGAACCGCTCGATTTCCTTCAGATCAAGAAACGGAAAGGCGGAACTGGCGTCCCGTTGAATGTAAGCGCCGTCGCCTTGAAGTTGATGCACCCGCAATGATTCCCCGTCGTAAAACCACAGTTCCGGCACACCAACATCCGCATAGATGCTCAGCTTGTTGATCGAACTGCGCGAGATGTCCACTTCGATAGCCAAGTCAGGCGGCGGATCGACGCTCAAGTCCAGCTCCCGCTTGCCGCGCATCCGGGCTTCCTGGGCCAAGTAATAGCACTCGTCCGGCTCCAGGCCGCGTTTTTTCAATTGCAATTTAAGCGTGGTCGATCCGGCGCTGAGAATGGGGATGTTCAACTCTTCGGTCATCGACTCGACCAGGCGACCCAAGAGGCGATGATACCATTCATGCTCGATGGAAGGCGAGATGATTTCCAGCAGTCCCTTATCGTAGGCGAACCGCGTGCCCGCGCAATCCGAAGCCGCCAAAGACTCGAAGATTTCCCAGGCGATATTGGGAATCACGACGCGCGTTTCAGGCTGAGCGGCAACGACGGACATAGACCCCTCCACAACCTTGACATCGTACCAACCGGCGATGGCGTTGTCAAGTCGGCGGTCGGCCTCGATCAGCCGCCATTGAACGAATGTCACACGTACTGCGCCAGCCGCTCGATCACCTCGCCCTGCGGATCGCGGAGGGTCACTTCCAACGGCATTTGGCCGGGCAGGCTGTGCGTGGCGCAGCCGAAGCACGGGTCGTAGGCGCGGAAGGCCATCTCGACCATGTTCAGCAGCCCCTCGCTGACCTTGCCCTTCTGGATGAGTCCCTGGGCGGCCTTCTTCACCGACATGCAGATCGGCGCGTTGTTGTTGGTGGTGCCCACGATCAGGTTCACCTTCGTGAGAATGCCCCGTTCGTCGGTCGTGTAGTGGTGCGTGAGCGTGCCGCGCGGCGCCTCGACGCAACCGACGCCCTCGGTGGGCGTTTGCGTCGGCAGCACGCGGTATTCCTTGCCGGTAATCTGCGGGTCGGCGGCCAATTCGACCCACCGCTCGGCCGCGTAGAGCAGCTCGACCAGCCGGGCCCAATGGGTGGCCAGCGTGTGGTTGATCGGCTTGCCGCCGAGCGTTTCGTACATCCGCTTGTACTCGGCGTTGGCCAGCGGCGTGGCCATGGCGTCGGCGGCGTTGCAGCGCGACAGCGGCGTGGCCTTGTACACGCCCGAGTCCTCGCCATCGACCAGGCCCTTCCAGCCGATCTTCTTGAGGTACGGGAACTTCAGATACGACCACGGCTCGACCCGCTCGGCCACGTAGTCGCGGTACTGGGCGCAATCGTACTTGGCGTGTTCCTTGCCGCTGGGGCTGGTGACGCGAATCTTGCCGTCGTAGAAGTTCGTGCAGTTGTTGGTGTCGACCATGCCCATGTTGTAGGTCTTGTGGACATAGATGTCGCCGGTGATGAGCTTGACGTAGTCGCTGTTGGCCAGCACCACGTCGTCGAAGATTTTCAGCGAGAACTTGGCGAACTCGACGGCCTCGCGTCCCCGGGCCTCGATCTCCTGGCGTTGTTCCTCGTTGATGCCGCGACTGACGCCGCCGGGCAGGCCCCAGTTGGGATGCACGCGGCGGCCACCCATCATTTGGATCAGGGCGTGGCCGTCGTGCCGCATCTTGAGCACCTTGCCGGCCACGTCCATGCCCACCTTGGCCACCACGCCGAGGATGTTGCGTTGGGCGGGCGGAGCGGTGGGGCCGACGACGAAATCCGGTCCGCCCAGCGCGTAGAAGTGCGTCGTGTGGTCGGTGGCGTAGAAGATGCTGTAGAACAACTCGCGGAGCTTCTTGGCCGTCGGCGGCGGATCGACGTGGAATACGGCGTCTAATGCCTTCGTGGCCGCCAGGTGATGCGCCTCGGGGCAGACGCCGCAGATGCGCGCCGTCAGGTTCGGCATGTCCTCGGCCTGCCGGCCCACGCAGAACTGCTCGAAGCCGCGCAGCTCGGGAATCTGCAGATAAGCGTTGGCCACGTCCCCCTGGTCGTCCAGGAAGATGTCAATCTTGCCGTGGCCTTCCAGCCGGGTAATGGGGTCAATGGAGATACGTCGATTCTTAGTGCTTGTAGGCATGCTTGGTGGTTCCAATGATGAATGCTGAATGATGAATGATGAATATTTGAGCGACATTCATCGTTTCACTCAGCATTCGCTACGTTTGTCATTCATCATTCATCACTCATCATTCAGCATTTACTCTTCTTCTTCCGCCGCAACTGACTGCCGGCCAGGCTGAACCGGTAGAAGCTGCCCACCGGGTCGGGGATGCCCTCCGAAATAATCCGGTCGATCTCGTCGGGGTCGCCGGAGTCGATCACCGAGGCCACGCCGCTGAGCAACCGCGCGCCGTAGTCGGCCACGCCGTCGTTGCCGCCGTGGCAGCCGATGCAGGGCGAGTTGACCTGCGGGCACAGCGCGCCGCAGCCCGCCCTGGTGGCGATGCCGCAGCACAGCAGCCCTTGCTCCAACAGGCACGTCTCTTCATCCGGGATAATCTGCCAGGTGCGGTAGAACTTCTTGATCTTCTTCTCGTTGCGTTTTCGCTTGCACTCGTCGCAGACGGTCGTGTTCATGCCGATCACCGAGCCCTTCGGGGGCAGCTTGCCCTCGAGGATCGCCACGATGGCCTTCCAGATGTTCTCGGCCTCGGGCGGACAGCCGGGCAGGTAGTAGTCCACGTCGACCGTCTGATCCAGCGTCTTGAGCGTGTCGTAGAAGATCGGCAGGTGCAGTGTGCCCTCGGGCACCTTCGTTTCCGGCTGCGGGCGCACGTCTTGCGGATTGACCGGCGCGGTCGACGAGCCTTCCTTGTAGACGGTGTCGAACACTTCCTGGCGGGTGTTCATGTTGCTCAGGCCGGGGATGCAACCCTCGGTGGCGCAGGAGCCGAACGAGACCAGCACCTTCGACTTCCGCCGCATCAGTTGGGCCATGTATTCCTGCTCGCTGGTGCGGATGCCGCCGTTGAACAGGCACACGTCGATGCTCCCATCGGGCATCCTCTCGATGTCGCGGACCTTGCCGTCGGCCGCGCAGGGCCACATGACAATGTCGAACGCCGCGGCCACGTCGAGGATTTTCTCGTCGATCGCCAGCACGGCGATTTCGCATCCGCCGCACGAAGCGGCCCAGTACAACGCCAGTTTTCCCTTGGGCTTTTCACCGTTGCTCATGCCGGCACCTCCATCGCCTCTTCATGTTCTTTCACGATTTCTTCCAGGGCCTTCAGCCGGCCGCCGTCTTCGTCCCAGTTGCTGGGCCACCGCAGCGGGCCAAGCCGCTTGATGTCGGCCACCAGCTTGTCGATGGCTTCGGCCAGTCGCTGCCCTTCGGCGGCCGAGGCCCAAACCAGTTGCACGCGGTCCGGCTCGACGCCCAGCGCGGTCAGCGTCTGTTTGAGCAAATGGAAGCGTCGCATGGCCTTGTAGTTCTGCTCGATGTAGTGGCACTCGCCGGGATGGCAGCCGGCGATCATCACGCCGTCGGCGCCGTCGGCCAGGGCCTTGACGACGAAGGTGGGATCGACCCGCCCGCTGCACATCAGGCGGATAATCCGCACGTTTGGGGCGTACTTGATCCGCGCCGAGCCGGCCAGGTCGGCCGCCCGGTACGAACACCAGTTGCACAGAAAGCCCACGATCTTGGGCTCGAATGTTTCGTTGGACATGGTATTGGTTGTCAGTTGTCAGTTATCCGTAGGGTGCGTGAAACGCACCGCTGGTTTTGTGGTGCGTTTCACGCACCCTACTTTCGTTCTACACAGTTACCGACTCGGTCTCCGCTTGTGGCTTTGCATCCCACAGAATCCCGTCGATCTCGGCGAAAATCTGCTCGTTGTTGAAGTGGGCCCCTGTGATGACGCCGGCGGGGCAGGCGGCCACGCACGTGCCGCAGCCCTTGCACAGCGCGGTGATTACGCGGCTGATGCTCTTCTCGGCGTCGAACTCGATGGCGTTGTAGGGGCACATGTTGTTGCAGATGCGGCAGCCGGAGCAATTCTCCTCGTCGATCGACGCCACAATCGGCTCGATCATCACCTCGCCCTTGGAGATCATCCCCTGCACGCGGGCGGCCGCCGCCGCGCCTTGGGCCACCGAGGCGGGAATGTCCTTCGGCCCCTGGCACACGCCGGCCACAAACACCCCGTCGGTCATCGTGGCCACCGGGTCGAGCTTCGGGTGGCGTTCGGTGTACCAGCCGGCCATGCTGCACGAAATGCCGCACTTCAGGCCGAACTCCTTGGCGTCGGCCTGCGGCTCCAGGCCGCCCATCAGGATCACCATGTCGACCGGGATGCGCCGCTGCTTGCCCAGCAAGGTATCGTCCACTTGCACGATCAACTTGCCTTCCTCCGCAGGCTGGCGGGCGGCGTCGGTGACCTCGCCCACCTTGCCGCGGACGAACTGCATGCCCTCTTCCTGAAGCCGCTCGTAAAACTCCTCGTAACCCTTCTGATTCGAGCGCATGTCGATGTAGAAGGAGTACACCTCGGCATTGGTCTTCTCCAAGACCAGGTGCCCGAACTTCAACGCCGCCATGCAGCACACGGCGGAGCAGTAAGAGTTGCTGTTGGCGTCGCGGCTGCCGACGCAGTGAACGATGGCCACCGACTTCGGCTCGGTCTTGCCGTCGCGCAAGACGATCTTGCCGTTGGTCGGGCCGGCGGCGTTGCACAGCCGCTCGAACTCCATGTTGGTGTAGACGTTGGCCAGCCGCCCGTAGCCGTAATGCGAACTCCGCTTGCAGTCGAACAGCTTCCAGCCGGTGGCAATGATGATGTTGCCCACCTCCAACTCGACGATTTCATCCTGCTGGTTGTAATCGACGGCGTCGGTGGGGCACACCTTCGAGCATACCTGGCACTTGCCGCGGGTAAACCACGTGCAATTGGCCGTGTCGATCACGGGCGTGCGCGGCACCGCCTGGGGGAACGGCGTGTAGATCGCCTTCCGGTAGCCCATGCCGGCCTCGAACACGTCGTCGAGCACCTTCCGCGGGCACTTTTCGATGCAGATGCCGCAGCCGGTGCATTTGTCGTAGTCGACGTAGCGGGCCTTTTTGCGGACCTTCACCTTGAAGTTGCCCACCGACCCGCTCACCTCCTCCAACTCGGAGTAGGTCAGCAGGGTGATGTTCTCGTGCTGCCCGACCTCCGACATCTTCGGGGTAAGGATGCACGCCGAGCAGTCGAGCGTGGGGAAAGTCTTGTCGAACTGGGCCATGTGGCCGCCGATCGACGGCTCGCGCTCGACGAGGTAGACGTGGTGTCCGGCGTCGGCCAATTCGAGAGCCGCCTGCAAGCCGGCGATGCCGCCGCCGACGACCAGCGTGGCCGGGTTGACCTTCACGCGCATCGGCTCGAGCGGCTTTTGGCGCTTGACGCGCTCGGCCGCGGCGGAGATCAGCGACTTGGCCTTGAACGTGCCCGACTCCTTGTCGCTGTTGACCCAGGAGACGTGCTCGCGGATGTTGGTCATCTGGCACAGGTAGGGATTCAACCCGGCGCGATGGCAGGCGTTGCGGAACGTCTTCTCGTGCAGGTGCGGCGAGCAGGCGCCCACGACCACGCCGGTCAGGCCTTGCTGCTTGATGTCGTCCTCGATCATCTGCTGGCCGAGCGAGGAGCACATGAACTTGTAGTCGCGCGAGACGGCGACGTCCTTGATGTTCTTGCCGGCCCAGCGGGCAACCTCTTCCACGTCGATGGTGCCGGCGATGTTGCTGCCGCAGTGGCACACGTAAATGCCGATCTTTTCGGCCATGATGAACTCTCCTGTAGGGTGCGTGAAACGCACCTTCGCATCGGTCAACCTCGTGGTGTGGTGCGTTTCACGCACCCTACTTCTTTACACTAAATAGCTTCGAAAACGAGTTCTCCCAAATCGACGACCTTCAGTCGGCCCTCGGCGCCGACCGTCTTCACGGCGTCCTCGAACATGCCCAGGTCCTTCGGACAAACGACGACGAAGTGCGTGACGCCGTCGATCGCCAGGGCTTCGCGGATGCGGTTGACGGCGGGCCGCTCGGTAACGGACTCGTCGTCTTCCATCCAGATTTTGCCGCCGCCGGCCCCGCAGCAGAAACTGTGCTCGCGGTTGCGCGGCATCTCCAGGCGCTTCAGCCCCAGGGCATCCAACACGCGGCGCGGCGGATCGTAGATGCCGTTGTACCGGCCCAGATAGCAGGCATCGTGCAAGACGACGGTGCCCTCCACCTTCTGCTTCAGATTCAGCCGTCCTTGCTGGATGGCTTCGTCCAGAATCTCCGAGTAATGGTAGACCGGCTTGTCCAGCCCGAAGCGAGGATACTCATGCTTGAGCGTGTGGTACGTGTGCGGGTCGGTGGTCACGATCCGCTGGAACCGGGCTTTTTTCAGGGCCTGCATGTTCTGCTCGGCAAGCATCTCGAACAGTCCCTCTTCGCCCGCCCGGCGGACGTCGTTGCCGGCGGACTTTTCGCTCTTCAAGAGGCAGCCGAAGTCGAGTCCCATCGCCTGGAACATCAAGGCCACCATCCGCGAGACTCGCGCCGACGAGGGGTGATACGCGGCGTAGTCGCCCAGGAACCAGAGCGTCTCGACCGGCTCTTTCTCCGCGTCCTTGAGGGGGTGGGGTATGTCCTTGGCCCAGTCGAACCGCTTGCGCGGCGATGCGCCCTGCGAGTTGCCATAGCGCTGCAGCGACATCAACGTCTCTTGCAGGGTTCCGTCCAATTTGCCCTGCTCGACCAACTTGCGGCGCATCTGGACGATCAGCGGCACGTGCTCGTTGCGCACGGGGCACCGCTCCATGCAGGCGTAGCAAGTGGTGCAAGCCCACACCGCCTCCGGCTCGACGATGCCGCCGATCAGCGCTCTGCCGCCGCCGTTCGACGCGGCCCGGCCGATCGACTTGACTCCCTCCTTAAGAACGAATTCCTTCAGATCGTGTACGATCTGCCGGGGCGAAAGCTTGGCGCCGCTGGCTGACGCCGGACATGCCCGCTCGCAGCGGCCGCACTCGGCGCACGTATAAGCGTTCATCAATTGCCGCCACGTGAACGCCCCCAGTTGCCGGACCACCGGCTCGGCGGCTTCTGCCGTTTCGGTCCCGGCCTCTTCCGCGGCGCCGGGCGCCTCCAGCGTCCCCGTCTTCCGTGGAAGCTCGCCGAAGAACACGGCGAACGGGGCCCATATCAGGTGCATGTGCTTCGAGTAGGGCAGGTACACCAGGAAGAACAGCAGGATGAACAAATGGGTCCACCAGCAACCAAGGCCGATCGAGATGACGGTCTGCTCGGCCACGCCAAGGCCCAGCAGAATCTTGGCCGTCGCGGCGCCGGCGGGCAGCCACGTCTGACCCCAGCCCTCCGGCGACTCGCCGGCCGCTTTCGCCGCCGCCTCCCGCACGTGTACGCCCGCCTCCGACAGCACGAACGTGACCATCAGAGCGGCGATCAGCGACACGACGATGGTGGCGTCCGCGGTGCGCTGCAGACCGGGCGGAGTGAGAATGTAGCGGCGAATCGACGACGCGAGCAGCGCCACGAAAACCAATACCGCGAACACGTCGACGATCGTGCCCAGCACGGGAATCTCTTCGGCCTGGGGAACGTGCCAGCCGGCGGGCAAGAACGGATCGAACATCCCGCCGGTGAACATCAACGCCGAGGCCGCCACGAAACAGCAGAAGCCCCAGAAGATCAGTGGGTGGGCCCAATTGATGATCGACTCGCCGGTCCACATCCGCGACTGCCCCATCACTTCCTTGAGGAACAGCACGAGGCGCTCGCCGGGGTGGTCGAACCGGTTCTCCCAGCGGCCCTGCGCGAGGACCCGCAGCAAGCGGTACATGCGCTGTGCAAAGACCGCCGAGGCGATCATCGTCAGAACGATCACCCATACGGCCCCATACACGCCGAAAATCTTTTCGGAGGTCGGCAGACTCGCCAGGAGCGGAAAATTCTCGTGATGAAGCATCGTTCGCCTCCTATCCTCCCTTGATCGCGTCGGTCAGCGCCGGCGCGACATCCATCAAATCGGCCACAACGCCATAGTGCGCCACGTCGAAGATCGGCGCGTTCGGGTCGGTGTTCACGGCGATGATCAACCCCGAATCCTTCATGCCTTCGACGTGTTCCGGCGCCCCGCTGATCCCCAGGGCGATGAAACACTTGGGCTTGACGATCATCCCCGACTTGCCCACCTGCCGCGTCATCGGCAGCCATTTCTGGTCGACGATCGGCCGCGACGCCGCCAGCGCCCCGCCCAGCGATTGCGCCAGTTCTTCGGCGACCTCCATATTATCCTGCTGCTGAATGCCGCGGCCTACCGCCACAAGCACGTCCTGCTGCGTGATGTCAACGTCCGTGGCGTCCGGCAGGATCATTTCCTCGAACGTAACCGGGCCGGCCGCCAGCGGCACCGGACTCCCCTTGGTCTCGACCTGGGCCGCGCCCTTCTGTTGCGTCGGCCGGAAGGCGCCGGGCGCGACCAGCAGAATCACCGGCGCGGCGGCGATCGCGACATCGGCCAGCAACTTTCCCCCGTAGAAACCGGCCGTCACCTTCAAGGTCCCGCCTTCGACCGAAACAGCCCGGCAACCGTTGATCACCGGCACGTCGAGTTTCGCGCCCAGCAGCGGGCCAATGTCCAGCCCGATCGACGTGCTGCCGATCAACACGGCCCGCGGCCCCTCGGTCTTGACGACGCTCTCCAGCGCCGCCACGTAGGGCTGCGGCGAGAAACCGGCCAACAGCGGATCGTTGATCAGCACGATCCGGTCCGCGGCCGACAGGGCCTCGGCATAAGTGGAACCGTCGGCGCTCAGCAACACGGCGATCACTTTGCCGCCGGTCCCGGCGGCGAGTTGACGGGCGGCGCCGAGCATTTCCAGCGACATGTCGGCCACCTTACCGCGATTCGTCTCGGCAACGACAAGGATATCCGGTGCGCTCATTTGCAGACTCCTTTTTCCCTAAAGATGCTGACGATTTTGGCGGCCACTTCTTCCACCGATCCTTTGAGTATCTCGGCGCCCGCGCCCGCCGCGGGATGATGCAAACGCTCGATTGTCGCCGCCGACGCCGGGGCGGGAACCGGTGCCTCCTGCTCCTCGATCTTGGCCGTCTTCATGGCCGCTCGAATGCGGCTCACCGGCACGTACCGCAGCGGCTCGTCGGCGCTCAGGATGCCCAACAGGGCTGGCAGCTTGACGTTCATCTTGGCCACGGCCGCTCCGGGAAACTCCTTGAACACCGTCGCGCTGGAACCGTCCGCGGAAGGGCGCACCCCCCGGACGACCCCGACGAAGGGCAGATCCAGCTTTCCCGCCAGCAACGGCGCCAGCGTGCTCTCCAACTCATCGTGGGCGTAGCTGCCCACCAACACCAGGTCCGCCTCCAGGCCGCGAATCGCTTCGGCGTAGATTGCCGCGGCATGCTTCGGGGCCGGAGGTTGTTGCTGGTCGTAGGGGATCTTGATGATCCGGTCGGCGCCCTTGGCCGCTGCCGCGTACAGCGTGTTGTCGATGTCGCCAAAATCCAAGGCAACCACCGTGACGGCGCTGCCGCCGAGCTTTTCCTTGAGCAATATCGCTTGTTCCAACGCGAGATCGTCGGCCTCGTTGACCCGGAAGGTGGCGCCGTCCAGGTCCACGGTCTTTTCCGAGCCGGCAATCTCGACGGGTTCGATGAGGTCCGGCACTTGCCGAACGACTGCTGCAATTTTCATGTCGTCTCCCTTTCACCCAAATCCATGGACTCGGCCAGTAACTCCACAATGTCGCGAACCTTGATCCGGCCTTCCAGACCGGCGACCTTGGCGGAATCCTCGAATCGCGACAACTCGAACGGACAGGAAACCGCGAGCACGTCGGCTTGCACGTCGGCCGCCTCTTGGATGCGGCGGTCGCTGAGCCGCTGCCCGCCATGCGCCGCGATGTGGCCGTCCAGCCACATGCCGCCGCCCCCGCCGCCGCAGCACAGGGCGTCCTGGCGGTTATGGTCCATCTCCACCAGCTTCACGCCGGGAATCGTCTGCAACAGGGTCCGCGGCGGATCGAAGCAGTCGTAACGGCGGCCGGCGCAACAGTTGTCGTGGTAGGTCACCGTCGCCTCCACCGGCTTGGTCAACAACTGCTTGAGCTGGTCCATCCGGCCCGCCAAAAACGTGGTGTAGTGCTCGACGGGATACTTCGCCCCGAACCGCGGGTAGAACTTCTCCAGCGAACGGTAGCTGTGCGGGTCCAACAGGACGATCTTCTCGAATTGACACTCGTCCAACAGGCCGCGGTTATACTCGACCAGCGACTCGAAGAGCCCCTCTTCACCGAAGAGCCGGTCGCAATCGCCGATCGTCCGCTCCTTGTTGCCGAGCACTCCCCAGCGGATGCCCAGCGCGGTCAGAATCCGGGCGAAGGCGCGGGTGACAACGCGGTTGCGGGGATAGTAGGCGGGGTAGTCGCACACCAGCCAGAGCACTTCCACGCCCGCCGGCTCTTTCGAAAGGTCGCGCACCGATACGTCCAGCTTCTCCGCCCAGGCCATTCGTTTGCGCGGCGATTCGCCCAGGGAATTGCCATACTTGAAGACGTTCTGGAAGGCGTCCTGAAGCTCCTTCGGCGGCTGAACTCCGTTTTGCATCGCCTTGTCGCGCATCGCCGGCCACAGCCCGTCGGTCAACTCGATCGCCCGCGGGCAACGATGCGAACAAGTGTAACAGCCGATGCACATCCACAGCGAAGGGCTCTTGAGCACGTCGTCCAGGCAGCCCGACCGGGCGTTGAGGATCATTTGCCGCGGCGGGTATTCCATCACGTCGCCCAAGGGGCAACTGCCGCTGCACGCGCCGCATTGCATGCAGTTGAGGACCGTCTTTCGATCCGGCCCCACGTCGAGTTGCGTGAGGAATTCCAGTTCCGGCTTGACCTTGGCATGGTTGGCGATCATGTATTTCCTCCGCAACTGCCGCAGTGAAGGCAAGGGGCGATCCGCTCCCCACCCGGCGTGTTCTCGATCACCTCCTCCAGGAAGGTGCGTTTTTTTTCGGCAATATGTGCCGCCATGTGTTTCAGACCGCGTAGTTTGGGCGGCGAGCTTGTTAGCAACTCGCGTGCCGCCGCCGTTGAACTCTCTGAGCAGTCCGGGTAACGCCTTCCGCGCAAACGATTTACGGTCGGCGGCAAGTTGTTGGCAAAGAAAGAGAAGATTCGCCGCAACCCACGGCTTTCCGCCGCGGATCGCGGGAATCCGCCGGGTGGCTCACAAGCCACCGCAAAGACTTGGCGCTATTCAGACCGCGGCGAAATCTCAGCCGATATCGCCGGTCTCGTTGATGCCGGTGCAAACCACATTGCCCATGTTCCGCAGGACCTGCTCGGCACTGCTGAGCACAGAGTTTCCGTCCATGTCCCAGAGGACTCCCTTACGAGATCTCTCGTTGATCCGATTGAGGATGTCCATAATGGAAAGTATCGTGTTGTTGGCCACGCCGAACGCCGCGCCATTGGCGCCGACGTTGTACGTGGCGATGCCCGTGCCGGCGGTGTTGACAATGAAGCCGTAACCGCGAGCCATAATGCCACCCGCCAAATCGGAGTCGGTCACGTACGTGGCAAAGGCCACGGCCAGGACCTGGGCCTCGAGCTTCTGGCCTTTGGCGCTAAACAACTGCAGGAAGTAACTGGCGACATAGGCGTTGCTCTTCCCGGCCAGTGCATTGGCGCCCGCCGTCGCCCCATACATGTTGGGGAAGCTTGCGGCCAGCCAGTTGCCCAGAGCCGTGGAGTTCGAGGAGCCGTTGAGCGAGTTGATCAGGGCCTGGCCGTTCTTGTTGTGCCAGAAGCCGATCGTGGCGGTCATTCCCGTGGACAACTGCACGGCCGTTGTCGGCCGCTCGCCGAAGTTGTTGTTGATCCCAATCGTGCCGGGAGTAAGCGCGATGTTCGAGAACTGGTCATTGCCGACAACGCCCCCCTGGGTGCCGATCGAGTCCTTGCCGTCAGCGTATCCGGCCGGCTGCGTCTCGGTGATTGTGTAGGTGCCCGGCCGCAGGTTGGCGAAATCGTAGTACCCGTTCACTTCAGTCACGGCGGTCGCGTTCACCGAATTGCCGCGATCGTCCGTGCCCGTGAGGGTGAGCTTGACGTTCGCGATCGCCATCTCGTTGAGGTCGAGTTCGCCGTTGTCGTTCGCGTCGAGCCAGACGAAGCCGGAGAGCTTGGCCGGGAGCAACTCGCCGAAGTTGTTGTCGGTCCCGTTCACGCCCTGCGCCAAGACGATGTCGTGGAGCAAGTCATTGCTCACCTGACCGCCCTGGGTGCCGATAACGTCCGTGCCATCCAGGTAGTCGGCCGGCTGCGCCTCGGCAACCGCATACGTGCCGGGTCGGAGATTATCAAAGACATACCTGCCGTCCGCGCCGGTCACCGTGGACAAACTCACCGCATGGCCCAGGTCGTCAGTCCCGCTCAAAGATAGGACCGCACCGGCGATACCGCTCTCGCCCAAGTTGGGTTCATACGCGCCATTGTCGTTGGCGTCATTGTAGACGAAGCCGGACAGGCTCGATGGCAACAACTGGCCGAAGTAGTAATCCACGTCGCTTGCCTGGACCGCCGTCTCAACCGTCCCGGTGGCATCGGTGCCGGTGACCGTTGCGGTGTTGGCATACTGGCCCTCGACGGCTGTGCCGGCTGCCGCGAAAACCCAGGTCTCGCCGGGATCAAGCAGGTTGTTGCCGTTATCGCCGCTTTGGTAGACCGGCAGGACCGAGGGGTCGCTCTCGCTTACCGTCACGTCCGCAAGCGCTACGTTGCCCATATTCGTCGCTTGGTAGGTCCATGCGACTGCGCTACCCACCGTCAACACCGGGCCGGTCGGCGCGTTGTTGTCTGTGCCGTTGGTCAACTTGAGCACGGCAATGCCCGGGGCCACGCCGAAATAGCCGTCGCTGGCGTTGGCCGTGGCGGAATCGCCCAACACGTCCGTGCCCGTGGCCGTCGCCGTGTTCGCGTACGCCCCGACAATCGCCGTGCCGCTGGCCGTATAGCTCCACATTTCACCGAGGTCCAACAGGCCGTTGTTGTTCGTGTCGCCGCTGGGCCCGCTGAGCAC
>Ga0315287_10001870_pt1 | contig 19671 bp, 17 predicted proteins | sample YL17G11_0_MG_FD_205037 | JGI IMG/M metagenome (GOLD analysis project Ga0315287, IMG submission 205037) | Sediment microbial communities from Yellowstone Lake, YNP, Wyoming, USA - YL17G11_0 | ecosystem: Environmental > Aquatic > Freshwater > Lake > Sediment | place: USA: Wyoming | collected...
GCGATCTTGTATTTTATCGCCGCCCTTTCCATTTTATTTGTGCCTCTAAAGCCTAGAGAAACCAAAAAGCGACAAGCCGAAAGCTCCTTAATGAAAGACTTTTTGCTCGGCCTTGAATTCATCCGGAGGAATAGCATTGTTCGTTATTCCTTGCTCAAGCTATTTGTGGCGACTTCGGCGATCGCCGTTATCTCACTGTTAGCTATTTCTTATGCCAAAGAAATATTAGGGATTGGAGAGAAAAATTTCGGCTACCTGATCATTGCGGTGGGGATGGGTATGTTTGCCGGCACCTGGTTGTTAGATCGCCTCCGTCGTTATCTCACCAAGGGTACGATCGTGATTTCGAGTTTTATTGTTTCCGGTTTGGCGCTGCTCTTTATTGGTAGAGTGGCGGATTTGAAGGCGGGCTTACTGCTGATCTTTATGCTGGGGGTTGGAAATATTTTCATTACTTCAACCATTCAGACGATTCTGCAACATAATATACCGCGCGATATTCGAGGCCGGATCTTTGGGGTGCAAAATATGTTGATAAATTCAGCCTTTGTCTTTCCCGTCATCCTGGTGGGAGCGGTAGCCGATTTCTACGGAGTAAGGATCGGTCTGGAGGTAATGGGGTGGGCGGTGGTTTTAACCGGACTGGCGGGAATTTTCCTCCCCAAATTTAGAACCGCATGACCCCGCGTATTTGCAATTTCTATGTAACCCTGCGCTGTAATGCTACCTGTGAATTCTGCCAGATTTGGCATAATCCCGAACATCAAGAAATTGGAGAGGCTGGGAATCTGTCTGGGGAAATTCTAGCCGGATTAAAAAAAGAAGGGGTGAAGGATTTAAAAATCACCGGCGGAGAGCCGTTGCTGCGCGAGGATCTGCCCGAAATTCTTAAGACCGCCAAGGAACTCGGATTTCAAATTGAGCTCACTACCAATGGCATCCTTTATGCGGAAAAGTCACGCGCGCTAAATAAGTTAGCTGATAAAATATTTTTCTCACTTGATTATCCGATTGCGGGCGAGCATGATCGCAGTCGCGGCACAGAGTGTTTTCACTTGGTAATGCAAAATATAAAACTGGCGCAATCCCTGGGAGAAAAGGCGATCATCAATTTTACCCTAACCCGCGATAGCGTCCGCTTTTTGCCGGAGATGATCGATCTGGCGGAGAGGCTAAACGTGGGAATTAATTTAAATCCGGTTTATTCTTTTTTTGGAACGCAGGGATTTGAGAGAAATACTTTTTCTTATATCCGCTATTTTGCCAGGGGGAAAAGGGCGTTCCTAAATCTGGCGATGTTTGAGTTTTTGAAGAGCGGGGGGAACCGGGTTTTTTTGCCGCGCTGTCGCGCCAGCGAAACGGTCATCACGCTGCTGCCGGATGGCCGTCGGGTCTCACCCTGTTTTTATAACCCCCAGGGTACACAGGGACGAGAAGATATCTGTTCTTCTTGCATGCGCTGGCCCTATATGTTACCATCCTTTACGCGCGGGTTCGATAAATATTTCTGGCTAAATCTTTATTCGGAAAGTATAAGAAGGAGGAAAGGGCAATGAAAATCGTAATGTTGTCGCCTTATTTTTACCCGCATACGGGTGGGACAGAGAAGTATGTCCGCGATTTATCGGCGGTTTTGATCAAGGAGGGGCATGCGGTTACAGTTATCACTAACAATTTACCTCGTTCAAAAAATGCCCTGGCGCATGAGGTTTTACCCGAAGGGATAAAGGTGATTCGTCTGGATGCGGTGGATATGTTTTATTACCTGCCGGTCAGCTTGCAATTTAACCGAAAAATGCTGGAGGGTTTTGATGTTGTGCACGCGCATGTTCCGGCCTTCAGTTTTTTGCGGGCGGTAGCGGGTAAAGTGGCACAACCGGTGGTGGTTACCTATCACTGCGATGTGACCGTTTCAGAGAAATATTTTGGCATACCGGTTCCGCGCTGGGTGGTGCCTCCCTTTGAAGAATCATCCAATATTATGGCGCGCAGATTGCTGTCAAAAGCGGACCTGGTTTATAACACTACCGAATCCTATGCCGAGACTTCTCCCGTTTTAAAACATGTTCCCCACCGGAGCATCCCGATTGGAATTTTCTATGACAAAATTGATGAGGCGCATAAAAAACTAGGATTATCTCCGGACAAAAAAAATCCCCGGCAGATTTTGTTCCTGGGTAGACTGGCGGGTAACAAGGGCTGTGATTATCTGGTGAAAGCCATGCCCAAGGTGCTGGCCAAATTCCCGGATGCCAAATTGATTATCTGCGGCGACGGAGAAGAAAAAGCGCATATCCTGGACCTGGTAACCCAGTTCGATATCGGGCCGGCGGTAACTTTTCTTGGCACGGCGACGTTTGAACGGTTGGTTGAGCTTTATTACCAGTCAATTGTTTACGTTTTTCCTTCGATTAATCGGCTGGAGGCCTTTGGCATAGTCCAACTTGAAGCCATGGCCAATTACACCGCGGTACTGGCTTCCGATATCCCGGGACCCAATTCGGTGATGGAACCGGGAAAATCCGGAATACTCGTGCCCAAGCAAAATCCGGACGCGATTGCCGATGCTCTTTGCCAGCTTTTGGCCGATCCGGAAAAGGCCAAGGCGATGGGCCGGCGGGGAAGGGAATTAGTCGAGACAAAATATAACTGGTACGTAATTGGCAAGCAAGTGGTCGCCCTTTATGAAGAAGCTCTGGAAAAGAAAAAAAAGAGTTTGTCGAAATTATAAAGGAGACTTAGGTTGAAAATCCTGGTTACCGGCGGCGCCGGTTTTATTGCCTCAAATGTGGTGGATGCCTTCCTGACGGCGGGCCATAGCGTGGCCGTCGTTGATAACCTGACGACCGGCAAAAAAGAAAATCTAAACCCCAAAGCCGAATTCTATGATGTTGACATCCGTGATGCGCGCCTGCTGGAGGTGGTGGCGGATTTTGCTCCGGATATCATCGATCACCACGCGGCGCAGATCGATGTGCGCAAATCGGTTTCCGAACCGATCTATAATGCGGAGGTCAATGAAATCGGGACCTTGAACCTGCTCGGTGCCGCCGTCAAGTGCCAGGTAAAAAAAATTATTTTTTCTTCAACCGGCGGCGCGATTTATGGCGAGGTGACAGAAGAGCAAGGGGCGGATGAGAACCATCCGCAAGAACCGATTTCCCCTTATGCCATCACCAAACGCGCGGTGGAGATGTATCTCCATGCTTACTGGAAGCTATACGGTTTGAAGTTTACCGTGCTCCGTTACGGCAACGTTTACGGGCCCAGGCAAGATCCGCTGGGTGAGGCAGGGGTCATCGCGATTTTTTGTGGGAAGCTGTTAAAGGGTGAAGCCCCTTATATTTTTGGCGATGGGAAACAACTGAGAGATTATGTTTACGTCGGGGATGTGGCGGATGCCAACCGATTGGTGTTGGAAAAGGGAGATAACCAAATTTACAACATTGGCAGCGGCAAAGGGACGTCCGTGAATGAGCTCTTTGCCCATTTGATGAAACCGGCCAAATTTGAGAAAGCGGCGATCTATGCGCCCGCCCGCAGCGGCGAACTCTTTCGCAGCGTGCTCAATTGCCAGAAAATTAAAAAAGATTTGGGATGGTCGCCAAAGATTGATATTGAAAAGGGATTAGAGCTTACTTTTAAGCATTATTTATGATCAACAAGTATCATAAAAAGATTCCAATCTTTTTCATCTTTATCATATTGGTGTTTTTCCTCGGTTGCGGAAGAGCGGTTCAGAAACAATTAATTCCTACCGTCCCCATTGCCAACGCTGGCGAAGACCAAACCGTCTTTATCAATCTTCAATGTGAGTTGGACGGTGGGCTTTCTACCGGTAATCTAGCGAATTATCTCTGGCGGGTAAAAAGTGTTCCGGCGGGGGGCGCTTCACCGACGATAGTTTTTGGCAACAGCCCGAAGGCTTACTTTACTCCCACCCGCCTGGGGACCTTTGAGTTTGAACTTGAGCTTTCAAATAGTCTGGGCATTTCTACGGACGAGGTTAAAATAAATGTAACCCCGTTTGTGGCGGCCAGCGCGGAGGCTGGTTTTCACGGCGTTTGCGCCCACCTGCAATCGCATGATGGGGGAGCCGATCTGGATCGCTCCCTTTCCATGCTTTCTGATATGGGAGCCAAATTTGTACGTTTTGATTTTGATTGGAAAGATATCGAGCCGCAGGATGACCGTTTTGATTTTTCAAAATATGACGCGATTGTCAGTCGTTTAAGACAAAATAATATTCAGATTTTGGGGATTTTGGATTACGGAAACACTTGGAGCGATCCCACCAGCGGCGACCTGAAAGAAATTGATCGCTTTGCCGATTTTGTTTATAACACCACCAAACATTTCAAAACGGAGATCAAGCACTGGCAGATCTGGAACGAACCGAACAACTACCTATTTTGGTCTTCGCCCAATGCAGGAAATTATTTCAATTTATTGAAATTCTCTTACGCCGCGGTCAAGCAAGGAAACCCGGAGGCAGTGGTGGTTTTAGGGGGGATTAATGGGAACGGGAAAGATTCGGTTACCATTTTGGGCTTAAATTTAAATTTTGCCAAGGCTAACTTTTTACCTGAACTTTATAGCCTGGGGGCAAAGGATTATTTCGATGTTGCCGCTATCCATCCCTATACTTATGCGGACAGTGTTACTTCAGCCGCTTCCATCAAGACGGCGGTGGATGATGCCCGAGCCATTATGAACACTAACGGAGATGGAGCTAAGAGTCTTTGGATCACCGAACTGGGCCCGCTGCTTTTTCCTCCTGACGATGCATATTTCCTGATTACGGTCTTATTTGGCAGTTTTTCTGATGACCAGGTGGCGAGTTGGCTATCCTTAATTTATACCGATTTGAAACCAAAGTGCGATAAATTGTTCTGGTATGAATTAAGAGATGATCCCAACGCTTTTAGCCTTACTAATTTTAATCCCAATTGGGAGGGGCTGGTAAAATCGGATTACACCAAGAAATTGGCCTATCCTGCCTATAAGAATCTTTCGAAATAGTCCCGGGCATGGTATAATTTGCGCAAATGAAAAACAAGATCCTCTATTTTTTTTCTGACACGGGCGGGGGGCACCGTTCCGCCGCCAGCGCCATTATCCGGGCAGTGGACCACCTGCGTCCCGACACCTACGCCCAGGAGATGATGGATGTTTTTCTCGCCTGTTCCGGTTTTTTAAATATCTTTGCTCGGCTCTATGGCCCGGTCATCAAATATTCGCCGCGCATGTGGGGGCAGCTTTATTACTGGTTGGATGATGAAAAAAAAATAGAGCAGATGGAGAAGATTGCCGGGCCCTTTATTCTAAAAGAATTAAAAAAACTGCTTGTAGAAAAAAAGCCTTCGGCCATTGTTTCGGTCCATCCGATGGTGAATCACCTGACCGTCAGAGCGATTAAAGAGCTCGGTATGAAAATACCTTTAATTGTGGTGATAACCGATCCCGTCACTTTGCATCGGGCATGGATCGTACCGCAGGTTGATCAGGTAATTGTGGCTACGCCGGAGGCAAAACAACTGGCCCTCAAGTACGGCATGCCCGAGCAAAAAATCAAAGTCATCGGCATGCCCATCGATCCCAGATTTTTTATTAAAGATAAAGAGAAAGAGGCGGCGAGAAAGAAAGACCATCTTAAGCCCAAATTATTTACGGTCTTGATGATGGGGGGCGGAGAAGGGGCGGGCAAGATGTTCGAGATCGTCGAAGAACTGGACCAGCAAAAAGTTAAGGTGCAATTAATTATTATTTGCGGGAGAAATAAGAGCCTGGAGAATAAGCTGAAAAAAGCGGCCCATCAATTCAGCTTGCCAATGCGGGTTTACGGCTTCACCGACAAGGTGCATGAGATCATGGCCGAGTCTGACATGATCGTTACCAAGGCGGGGCCCGGAACGATTGCGGAAGCGCTTTCTATGGATCTTCCGATTATTATCACTTCCTGGCTTCCCGGGCAGGAGGAAGGCAATGTGGAGTTTGTGGTCAGGGAAAATGTGGGACGGGTAAGCCGGGACCCCAAAAAAGTGGTGGAGATGATCAAAGAGATGCTGGTGACTTCGGGCGCCGAATTAAAAAAGAACATTAAACGTGTCGCTAAACCCAAAGCTGCCCTGGAGATCGCCCGTGAAATTTTCCGCTATCTTTAGTCTTTTAATATTTTTTTCCTCTTTGGCTCTGGCCGATGTCTATTTCAAGGATGTTCCGCAGGGGCATTGGGCAGAGGAGGCGGTCTATGAAATGGTGCGCCTGGGGATCACCTCCGGTTTTCCCGACGGGACCTTCCAGGGAACCAGGGACATTTCACGTTTTGAGATAAGTTCCTTCCTGGCAAAATTTTCCCGCTATTTCAATTTGCGTGAAGGCAGGAATGAAAAATTAATCGAAGAGCTGCGGAGCGAACTGGCCTTAATTCAATACGAAAAAGAGCGGGCGGCCTGGGAGACGCGCATTAGCGGACAATTTAACGCCGGATTCCGCGGAGCCCGATTTGAACCGCGCCTTAAATTAAGCTTACGGAAAAGGGTTGAGGCACCATCCGGGTTAAAATTAAATTTTGACACCATGGACACAGGGTTTGGTACGTTGTGGTCCAATGAAACACTGGCCAGTCTGATGGATTTTGAAATAGATTTTAAAGCGGGCGCCCTGGATGGCATCGCCCGTTACGGTCCGGGAAGGGTGCAGCATAGCGAGCAGGGCGGATGGTTCCCGAGCGAGAATAATACCTTTTTTCAGCGCCCCTGGCCGGAGTTAAAAATATCTTCAACCGTAGGTAAAACTAAAATCTCGGCGGCTTATCTGGCAAGGCAAACCGAAAGTAGCGGGAAAATAGATTTACATGAACTGACCGGAAAAATCAGTGCGGATTTTGGCGCCTGGGAATATTATTTTCAGCCGCATGGTATTTTTAAAACCGATGGACCGCGCGATATCTTAGTCGATTTCGGCCTGGCCTACCAAACTGCCGCCTGGCAAATAGACGGGCTCCTTTCCGTTGGTTCCTGGAACGATAGCTGGTACGGTTGTTATGCAAAAATAGAGGGAGAAGCAAAAGATCCCTGGAAGACAGGAACAAATTTAGTTTTACGCTTGGATGGCGTGGGTAATAATTATCGGATCAAAGGGCTGGATGAATTTGAACTGGTAAACTTGAACTTTTTTAATCGTTTGATAGTGGATAACAATTTAGATTTCGGCCTGAAAGTTAAACAGCAGATCAATGCCGGTTTTTGGCTGGAATTAAAGAGCGATTATGTTGTCAACAATAATTTTAATTACGGCGAAAATTATCCGGAAAGTTACTGGTTGGGGCGGGTAACCATAGGTTATAGCTTATCACCGGCTAGCGAATTGAATCTTTTTTACCAGAGCTATAATGTTCCCAGTGGCCTGGCCCAATTTTATGAGCCGGTGCCGCGGGTTTCGGAGACGGTGGTTTTTAGCCTGAGCAGCAACTTTTAAGCTATTGACAAGATTGGGCGAAATGTTATACTTTTAATAGTCGACAAAGAGGATTTGAGATGAAAAAATGGTTGATTCTAATGCTGGTGTTAGCGCTGGCGGTAACTTCCGCTTCGGCGGTGGCAAAAAAGACGGTCAAAAAGCCGGTGCGCAAGGTCAAGCCCAGGGCGGAAATCATCCTCCGCCAACCGACCAAGACAGCGACGGGTGAAATAAGATTTAGCGATGTTCCCGATGATCACTGGGCGGCTTCGGCCGTTTATGATTTGGTAAAAATGGGCGTTACCAAAGGCTATCCGGATGGGACCTTCCGTGGCAATAAAACCATCAGCCGTTTTGAAATCGCCATCTTTCTTTCAAAATTATCCAAAGCCCTTGGCGGAGAAGACCTGAAAGCAGAGATTAAAAACCTGAAGAACGATATCCAGGCGATTAAAAAGAATCCACCCGGGACTCCCTTGACGGGCAGTTATCAGGCCGACTGGAGATACGCCAATTTGTTGGGAGAATCCGGCAGTGTTCGTAATGCGGTCAGCAGTTACCGCCTGAACATCTCCACCACCCAAAAAGTAAATGAAACCGCCGATTTAAAAATTAATCTGGATACGATGGATTACGGTTACCTGGTCGACCGTCCGGTCAGCGGTGAAGTATTTGCCACCAAATTAATTGATATTTCTTCCAATCTGAAGCTGGATGTTTCGGCGCTGGGCGTGAATAATCCGGTTAATCTTAAAATGGTTTATGGTCCGGGGCCAAAGCAGCACGTCGCTGATCCTACCGGGTCTTTGCCGAGCGAGGTCGGGGTCACTTATATTCGACCGCGACCATCGATCACCGCTTCCACCAAGCTTTGGGGGTTAGACCTTTCGGGCGGTTATGTCTCTCTGGGAAATGAAGACACAGGAAAAATTGACGTAAACCAGATAACCGGAACGCTGGGGATGACGATTCAAAGGGTCCCTCTGCTAAATGAATTGAAGGTGGAAGCTACCGGTGATTATGTTTCCGGCGGCATGTTTTCATCTTCGGACCGTGATGTTCGGGCCAAGCTCAGTCTGGCGGCGCCGTTTGGTGATAAAATCGAAGCCTCTGGAACGGTGGGCTTTGGCGGGAAAGAGAACAAAAATATGATGGCCAGCGGAGCGTTGGCTTTTAAGGATCCTCTGGATACGGGCACGGTGGCGACGATTCGCTTTGCCAAAGTGGGATCGCAATATTTAAGTGCCGCCGATCAATTTGCCGGCGCAGAATTTGACTTTGCCGGCTATGATATTTTCAATCGTCCGCTGGAAAACGCCACCGTCAACCTGGGCGGGGAAGTGACCCAGAATGTGACCGACAATTTAAAATTCATCGGCCGGGGAATAATGCGATTAAACAGCGATTATAAATACGATGCGCCCAAAGGCCGGCTCACCGCGGAAGGTGGAATATCTTACAACATCAATCCCAGCACCAGTTTGGGGGCTATTTATCGGGTGCACAAGGATAAAGCTACCAGCGATACCACCGATATGGCAACCCTGGGAATGAATTATAAATTTTAGTCGATCAGTTGTAATTTTAATCACCTCTCTTATCTATGAAAACGATCAAATATAATTTAATTCACTATCCAGCGATTGATTCAACCAATGATGAAGCCCGGCGTTTGATAAAAGAGGGAAAGGGCGAGGGGACGGTGGTGGTGGCGGAGTACCAGAGCCAAGGAAGGGGAAAGCCGGGAAGAAGTTGGGTTTCCTCTCCGGGAGGAGTTTATCTCTCCGTCATTCTCCAACCCTTTAAAAATCCCCAGGAGCTGGTTCCGATTACGCTGCTCGCGGCGAGAGCGGTAGTGAAAACGATTGAAAAAGTCGCCGCTTTAAAAGCGGAAATAAAATTGCCCAACGATGTTCTGCTAAGCGGGAAAAAGATTTGCGGGATCCTCACCGAAAGGGTAGCTTCGGGCCAGGTAATCATCGGCATGGGTGTCAATCTCAATAATCCGGTAGAATCGGTTTTACAAGCCACCTCCCTCAAGAACGAAGCGCAAAAGGAATTTGCTCCCCCCGCTTTTATTGAAGCATTACTTTTGGAACTGGGCCAGGAATACCTTGCCTATTTAAATTAAATTTGATAACATCATAAACATGCCATTAAGAGGGATACGCGGGGCGATCACGGTTGAAAAGAACAGCCAGGAAGAAATAGTTTCTGCCACCAAGTTATTGCTGGCCGAAATTAGCAAGGCCAATCGTTTTGAAATTGAAGAGATTGCTTCGGTCATCTTTTCCACCACCCAAGATTTGAACGCTGAATTTCCGGCGGTGGCGGCGCGGGAGCTGGGGTGGAAGGAAACGCCACTGCTCTGCACCAACGAGATCGATGTCCCGGGAAGCCTGCCGCGGTGCATCCGGGTCCTTTTGCTGGTCAATAGCCCAGTCAAGCAGAGCGAAATAAAACATATTTATTTGAAAGAGGCGGTTAACTTAAGGAGGTAGGGGAATGATCATCATTATGCGGCCGAACGCCACCGATGAACAAATCAATCACGTAATTGAAAAAATGAAACAGCACGGGTTTGGGATCCATCTCTCAAAAGGGGTGGAGCGTACCGTGATCGGAGCGATCGGGGATAAAAGTGCGATTGAGCTGGAAACGATCCAGATGCTGCCTGGGGTTTCGGAAATCGTACCGATACGGAAACCTTACAAGCTGGTCAGCCGAGAATTCAAAGCAGAAGATACCGTAGTTAAAATAACCAAGGACCTCTCCATCGGGGCCGGGCAAAAAATTGCGGTGATTGCCGGTCCCTGCTCGGTAGAAAGTAAAGAAGAAATCATGGAAGTGGCGCAGGCGGTTAAAGCGGCGGGGGCGGTGGCGCTGCGGGGTGGGGCCTTTAAACCCCGGACCTCGCCTTACAGTTTTCAGGGATTGGGCAAAGAAGGGCTGGAGCTATTGCTGGAGGCTAAAAAAAGCACCGGGCTGCCGATTGTTACGGAGGTGCTGGATACGCGTGAAGTGGCGCTGGTGGCCGAATATGCCGACGTGATACAGATCGGCGCCCGTAACATGCAGAATTTTACCCTTTTGAGGGAAGTGGGAAAAACGGGGAAGCCGGTTTTACTCAAGCGCGGTTCCGGGGCAACCATTGAAGAATTTTTGATGTCGGCGGAATATATTCTTTCTGAAGGTAACCGCAACGTGATTTTATGCGAACGGGGAATCCGCACCCTCGAAACTTATACGCGTAATACGCTGGATCTCTCCGCCGTACCGGTGATCAAAAAGCTAAGCCACCTCCCGATCATCGTCGATCCCAGTCACGGCACCGGCAGGTGGGATCTGGTGCCCGCCATGGCAAAAGCAGCAATAGCGGCCGGCGCCGATGGATTGATCATTGAAGTTCATCCCCATCCGGATGAGGCGCTTTCCGATGGTCCCCAGTCCCTGAAGCCCGATACCTTTGCGGAGCTCATGCGGGATTTGAAGAGGGTTGCTCAGGCGGTGGGCAGAGAACTTTAAAGATAACTTTAATCAACTTTCCGACCCCTTCTCCTGAAAGAGCCGAAACGGCAACCGCCGGATGATAACGGTGTAAAATTTTACTGATCGGCAGATTAACTCCCCTATCAATTTTATTAAAAACGGTAATGATCGGCTTGGTAATGCTGTTTAATTCCTCTAAAACGGTATAAACCGCGGTGATTTGATCTTCATAATAAGCGTGGGAGCTATCCACCACATGCAGCAATAAATCCGCCTCCGTAACTTCTTCCAGCGTGGCCCGAAAAGCGGCAATCAGCGGGTGGGGGAGTTTTTGGATGAACCCGACGGTATCGGTGAGCAGCACGATTTTTTGGGGCGACAGCGCCAGGCGCCGGGTGGTGGTATCCAAGGTGGCAAAAAGTTTGTCTTCGGTGTGAGCCGCCGCGCCGGTCAGGTAATTAAGCAGGGTGGATTTACCCGCGTTGGTATAGCCGACCAGAGCGATCAGCGGCAGACGACTGGCTCTTCTTTTTTCCCGACGTAAAGATCTTTCCTGCCGGATTTTTTCGATCTCTTTTTTTAACTCGGAAATTCTTTGCCGGATGTGGCGCCGATCGTATTCCAGCTTGGTTTCCCCCGGACCGCGAGTGCCAATGCCGCCTCCCAGCCGGGACATCAAAACCCCGTGGCCGCTGAGACGGGTGAGGATAAAACTATTTTGCGCCAGCCCAACCTGTAATTTACCTTCGTGGCTTTTAGCATGCTGGGCAAAAATATCCAGGATCAGCTCGGTGCGATTAATGACCTTGATGCCGAGTTCATCCTCTAAATTTCTTGCCTGGGAGGGGGAGATATCGGCATCAAAGATGACCAGATTGGCGGCTTTCAGTTGGACCAGCTGTTTGAGCTCTTCCAATTTACCGGAGCCGATAAAATATTTTTGGTCGGGTTTAGCGCGGTTTTGGGTAAGCTGGCCCACCACCGCCGCGCCGGCGGTATCCGCCAGCCTTTTCAGTTCTTCCATCGATTCCTCGAGCGGAATATTTTGGAAGGCGGGAATATCAATCCCGACCAATAGTGCCTTTTCCGGGGAAAAACGCATGTTAACCAATTATAGCATATATGTTATAATCGACATTGAAAAATGGCTGAAGGGGTCAAAACTATACTGGTCGTTGATGATGAACCGGATGTAGCTCAACTTTTGTCGCTGATACTTAAAACGGATGGTTATAATGTGCTGGTGGCAGTCGATGGCCAGGAGGCACTGGAAAAGGCGAGAAAAGAAGCTCCCGATTTGATTTTGCTTGACGTCATGCTTCCAAAATTGGATGGATACCGGGTAGCGCGTATGCTAAAATTTGACGAGAATTATAAGCATATCCCGATCATCATGCTAACCGCCAAAATTCAGGAAAAGGATAAAAAAACCGGGATGGAGATGGGAGCGGATGATTATCTGACCAAGCCCTTTGAGATCCCGATACTGCAACAGAAAGTGCGTGAAATTCTGGCCCGAAAAGTAGCTTAACGGGGGTGTAAAAATTGGTTGATCGAAGTAAATCGTTGCGAGAAAGCCTGGTAAAAAGCGGTTTGTTAAATGAAGATCAAATCCGGGGGGCGATCGATGAAGGGAGAAAAACCGGAGAGACGCTGATAAAAAGCATATTAAGCAAGGGCTTTGTTGGCGAAGAGGCCCTGATCAATTTTTTGGAAAAGGAAATGGATATCCCGCGCGTTGATCTTTCCAGTTACCTGGTAGATCAAAAGATGCTGACGCTGGTCCCCTTCAACCTGGCCAAAAAATATAAAATTATGCCGCTGTTCAAAGTAGGGGAAGTGCTGACGGTGGCGATGATTGACCCCTTCGATGTTTTTGCGCTGGATGAAGTCCGAGGTAAGAGCAAATGCGATATCGAGCCCATGATTGCCACCTCCAAAGATATTGAACAGGCGATCAATCAATATTACGGAGTGGCCGGGTCAATTGAAGATCTGGTAAAGACCATAGAAACGGGGGGGGGCGAACTGGCGATGGGCCCGCTGGTTCCGGCAGGAACACCGCTGGAAGAAGCGCCGATCGTGAAACTGGTGAATCTGCTGGTGCTGCGCGCGGTGGTGGAAAACGCTTCAGATATCCATATTGAACCCACCCTCAGTAACATTCGCATTCGCTATCGGGTCGATGGGTTGATGCATGACGTTTCGGTCGCCCCTTTGTATATCCATTCTTCGATCATCACGCGCATTAAGGTAATGTCTAAAATGGATATCGCCGAATCGCGCGTCCCGCAGGACGGTCGTTTTCAGTTGAAAGCGGAAGGGAAAGATATTGATGTGCGTGTCTCCACTTACCCCACCATTTATGGGGAAGCGCTGGTGATGAGAATTCTGGATAAGGGAAGCGTGATGTTTGGTTTGGGCGAACTGGGTTTCTCGGGAGAGAATCTTAAGAACTTTGAGGAAGTGATCAAGCGTCCCTATGGGATTATTCTGGTCACCGGGCCGACCGGTTCGGGTAAAACCACCACCCTTTACGCCACCTTGAACCATATCGTTTCCCCTGAAAAAAATATCATGACGATTGAGGATCCGGTTGAGTATGAACTGGCAGGCATCCGCCAATCACAGATCAATGTTAAAGCCGGACTGGAATTTGCCAATGCCTTGCGTTCGATGCTGCGCCAGGATCCGGACGTAATCCTGGTGGGAGAGATTCGCGATGTGGAAACGGGCAAAGTGGCGATCCAGGCGGCCTTGACCGGGCATCTGGTTTTTTCCACGCTGCACACCAACGATGCCGCCGGCGCTTTAAACCGTTTGATCGAGATGGGGGTCGAGCCTTTCCTGATCGCCTCCGCGGTGGCGTCGGCCATCGCGCAACGTCTGGTCAGAACCGTCTGTTCACGCTGTAAAAATCCCTTTACTCCCACCCGGGAGATGCTGGAAAAAATCGGGTTTGATCCGAAACAAGAATATAAGTTTTACCAGGGCAAGGGCTGCAAGAATTGTCGCGGCACCGGGTATAAAGGGCGCGTCGCCATTTTTGAGATGCTGGTAATGGATGACACGATCCGTAGTCTGATATTGAATAAAGCCTCCTCCAACGAGATCAAGCAGGCGGCGGTAAATGCGGGCATGAGAACCCTGCGTGACGATGGCCTTTTGAAAATAGTACAGGGGATTACTTCTCTGGATGAAGTGCTGCGGGTGACCCAGCTTGACTAGTTTTAATTATAAAGCGCGGGATCGTTACGGCATCTTGACCTCCGGCGCTCTGGAGGCGGAAGATACCCGCGCGGTCGCCCTGCATCTTGAGAAAATAGGATTTACCCCGGTCTCGATTTCCCCGGCCGAAACCACCGGCGCTTTTCTCCAGCTGGAGAATTGGTTTGATAAATTATCCAAGATAAAAGCGGAAGAGATCATTGTTTTTACCCGGCAGATGGCCTCCATCCTGCAGGCGGGGGTCTCGCTGGTCGATGGTCTGGACGCGATCCAGGAGCAGATAAAAAACCGAAAATTCAAACGCATTGTGGTGAGCGTGAAAAAAAATATTGAGGGTGGATCCACTTTTTCCGATGCGCTGGAAAGATACAAGTCAATTTTTTCCCCGCTGGTGGTGAATATGATCCGGGCCGGAGAAAAAGCGGGTATCCTGGACAGTGTTTTGGACCGCATTTCAAATTTGATGGAAAAAGACCTGGAAACCATGGATAAGATCAAATCTGCGACCCGCTACCCCATGATAGTTTTAGCCGCATTGAGCGCCGCTTTTCTGGTCATGATGGTTTTTGTCATTCCACGCTTTGTTTACTTTTTCAGCACGTTTAAGACGGAACTGCCGCTTCCGACCCGAATTTTAATCGGGATGAATCATATCATCGTAAATTATTGGGTCTGGATGGTACTGGTCATTGCCCTGGGAGGCTATCTTTTTAAAAAGTTTATTGACACAGAAAAAGGAGGCTATAGCCTGGATCTCTTTGTGCTTTCGCTGCCTGTTTTCGGGCCGTTATTCTCCAGGATTTTTCTTTCCCGCTTTTGCCGGATGCTGGCCACCATGATCGGCAGCGGCATCCCGATTCTGGAGGCGCTGGTCATTGCCGCCTCGACGGTTGATAACCGGGTGATTGCCAAGGTAATTTTAGACATCCGGGACGAGGTTTCGCGGGGCAGGAATTTATCCGAGCCCATGAAGGGGAGCAAAATTTTCCCGCCGATCGCGGTGGCGATGGTAGCGATTGGCGAGAAAGCGGGAACGCTGGAACCAATGCTGGAAAATGTTTCTAAATACTTTGATCGCGAAGCGGATTACACCATCAAGAACCTGATGCCCCTGCTGGAACCGGCCATGATTTTGGGGCTGGGAATGATCGTCTTGCTTTTTGCGCTGGGGATCTTTTTGCCGATGTGGGACCTGGTAAAAGTCTACAAGAATTTTTAGGAGGATCGTGGCTTGGTTGGATGGTTGATGATTGCCGGAATTTTCATCCTGCTTTTCGGGATGATCCTGATTGTTTCCCGCAAAATACTGATAAAATTGCGAAGCTTTTTAGAAGAGCCAATATTATTTTTGGATGAGAAGCTCAAATCGATCGGGATTATTGCCGGGGCGCTGTTAAGTTTAATCGGCGGCTGGATCGTCTCGGTGGCCTTCAACTATCCCCAGCTCTGGTATTTACATCCTATCGGCCTGTTAATTCTTTGCTTCGGCCTCCTTTACCTTTTTCTGCCGGAGTGGCTGGGTTCGCTGTCCGGTTTTTTCGATCGATTTTTGCTCTCCGCCGATCAAGTTTTTATTGAGGACCGCAGGAATGCCGGGTTGGTCTTCATTGGTATCGCCCTTTTTATTTTGATTTCGGCTTATTTAATTGCAAGATGATTTTCGGACTTGACAAAGTTGAAGGGCATGTTAAAATACAAAATATAGGAGGTGCCCTAAATGAAAAAAGGTTTTACATTAATTGAGTTGGTTATGGTGATCGTTATTCTTGGAATTCTGGCTGCTACGGCGCTGCCGCGATTTATTGATTTATCAACGCAGGCAAAGATTTCGGCTGCCAAGGGGAATTTGGGCGCAATTCGTGCCGCGATAGCGATACAGTATGCATCCAACGCAGCTGGCGGTACCGCTGGCTTCCCAACCAGCATTACAACGGATCTGTTTGCTAACAACCAAATACCAACCGATCCACTTACTAGCTCAAACTCAATTACTGCTGTAACTGCAGCTCCTGCCGCCACAGGTGTTGGTTTTGCCTATAACTCTGTTGACGGTTCGGTCTGGATCAACAACTCCAATTACACCACGTATTAATTCTAATAAATAGCTTATTTTAAAAGCCCTTATCTAATGATAAGGGCTTTTTTTATTCTATAAAATAGCTTGGCGATTGAATAACCTCAAAGAAAAAACATGTTATAATATCAAAGTGAAAATCGAAAAAAAAGACAGTTTGGTATTTCTGGCTTATCTTATTTTGGTTCTGGCCTTTTTCTTTAAGTTTTTAAACGGGACGCAAATCTTTGCCTTTAAAGATCTTTCACGCTATTTTTATCCTTTGCGCTATTTGATGGTGGAACAGGTTAGGGCCGGTCATTTGCCGCTCTGGAATCCCTATATTTTTTGCGGTTATCCTTTGCTGGCAACGCTCCAGGTCGGTTTTTTCTATCCGCTAACGCTGATTTACTATCTTTTGCCTTTTAATCTGGCATTTAATTATTATATTATCCTCCACTATTTCCTGGCGGCTGTTTTCATGTATCTGCTGCTAGTTCATTATCAGTTGAAAAGGGCAGCCGCCTTTCTGGGGGGTATCGTTTTTGCTTTTTCTGGTTACCTTCTTTCTGTCTCCAATATGAATACGACCCTTACTTCAGTTATCTGGCTGCCACTGTTACTGCTTTTCTTTGACCGTTTAATGAAAAAGATGAATATAAAGGATATTCTTATAATAACCTTGCTGCTGGCATTGCAATTTTTGGGCGGTGAACCGACCATTATTTATCTTACCTGGTTACTGCTGGTGGCTTACGCCACCGTCTTTTCAGGGTCTTGGAGGGCGCTTTGGCAATCCCTAATTGGTCTGATGGTAGCAAGTCTAAGCATGCTGGGATTGGTAGCCATTCAACTTTTCCCTCTGATTGAACTAATACGCCTTTCTGAACGGCTGGTGATCAATGCTTATAATTTTGTAACCATGCGCTCTTTCCCGCCGCTGGAATTGATTACTTTTATCTTCCCTTATTTTTTTGGAAATCTTTCAAAGATGGGGGAGTATGCCCAGACTTTGCTGGGGAATAATTCGCAGGATTGGTTGATTTCACCTTATCTGGGGATTCTCCCTTTAATTTTTGTTTTCCTGTCTTTCAAAGAAGACCGCAAACGATCAATCTTTTTTGCCGGAGTGGCATTCATTTCTCTGATCCTGGCTTTTGGGAAATATACGCCTATTTATCAGATGTTTTATTGTCTAATGCCCGGAATTGCCATGATCCGCTATCCGGTGAAATATCTTTTTCTTACCACTTTTGGTCTAACCCTGTTGGCTAGTTTTGGGTTTGAGCATCTGCTGAAAATCTGCCAGTCTAAAAAAGACGAAGGGTTATTTTTCCTAAAAATAATTTCTTTATTAGTGGTTGTCTTAATGGCCTTATTAATTGTCGGTTTTTTCGTACGACAACCGCTTTATTTATGTCTATCCCAGAAGTATCCCGCTTCCACGCCCGCATATTTTTATATTGTTTTGGCACGGATTATGGAGTTTGATCTGATAAGTTTCTTCAACACGGTGGTTTATCTGCTGGCCTTTTTCTCTATTGCAGTCCTGGCCTATTTTAACAAAATTAAAAGGTGGATATTTTCAACCTTGATAATTTTATTGGTGATAGCCGATTTATTTGCCAACACTTCTCCTATCGCCGTTTCGGTTGGTGACTGGGTAATGAAAGATGCGCCTCCAAATTATAAATATCTTATGAAAGAGAAAGATCTCTATCGTATGCTTTATACAACCGAAATTGAATCTCAAAACCGGCTTATTTATGGCGCCGACTATGAACGGGCTATTTTTGTGTCTAAAGACCATTTTGCTGCAAATTGGCACATCCCTTATCATTTTTATGATTTTTATGGATATGAATCGATTCTCCCCTTTAAGCTGACGAGTTTATATTTTGCGAATTTTAGTGAGGCTAAGCTTGAAGCCAACCTGGATAAATTATCTCTTTTTAATATTAAATATCTTATTACCTCAAAAAAAATGAATTTGAAGGGACTTAAATTATTAAGCCATAATCAAGGGACTAATTATGAAACTTATATCTATGAAAATAAAAAGGTTTTACCGCGTGCTTATGTTTTTCCCGGCGAGGCAACCATTGACCGCTATTTGCCAACCGAAATCGATATAACTGCCAAAGTAAAAGCCAAAAACAGTGTTCTTTTGTTGTCAGAATCAAATTATCCGGGGTGGAGGGTTTATATTGACGGAAAGGAATCAAAAATTAGACAGAAAGATTCATTGTTTCGTGGGGTTGAGCTGACCAAGGGGAAACACCAGGTCAAATTCATCTACGATCCTTTATCTTTCAAGCTCGGAGCCTGGGTTAGTTTATTCACTCTTTTAGGCATGTTGACTGCTGGAGGCTTTGTCTATTTTCGAAAAAACAAATAAGCTTGATTTTCTTGTTTATGCTTTGTTGGTTTTATTGGTTTTAGTCTTCTTTTACCCATTTTTGAGCGGCACCCATGTTTTTGTTTTCCGGGACCTGTCACTCTATTTTTATCCCTTGCGGCATCTTATGGTGGAGATGGTTAAAACCGGCTCGCTGCCGCTCTGGAATCCTTATCTCTATTGCGGTTATCCTTTGCTGGCCACCCTGCAGGTGGGTTTCTTTTATCCCCTTAGCCTTATCCATTGCTTTTTCCCTTTTCATTTAGCCTTTAATTACTTTATTATTCTTCATTATTTCCTGGCGTTACTCTTCATGTACTGGTTGGTGCGTTATTTTCGGTTTTCCAGGGGGGCTTCCATTCTTTCGGCCATCACTTTTGGTTTTTCCGGTTATCTCTTATCCATGGTTACCATGAATACCACCCTCACTTCCCTTATCTGGCTCCCGCTAATTTTGCTGATTTACGATAAAGCCATTAAAAAATTTACTTTGGCTAGATTTATCCTTTTGTCTATTCTTTTGGCCGTTCAATTTCTCGGGGGTGAACCCACCGTCCTCTATCTCTCAGCGATTTTCTTGTTTTTCTACGGGTTGGTGGAAGGGATTGGCGCATGGCAGGCAATAGCCAAGCATCTTTTTGTCCTCTTTTTCGCTTTGGTCACGGCGGCGGGGTTGAGCGCCATCCAGCTTATCCCGTTTATAGAAGTTCTCCTAAATTCTTATCGGGTGCTGAAGACCGATTATGCTTTTATTACCACGCGCTGTTTCCCTCCCGAAGAATTGCTGAATTTGATTTCCCCTTATTTTTTCGGCAACATTATTCAAAACACCTATCTGGATATTTTAAGGGGAGATCGGTATCAGGCCTGGCTTATTTCCCCCTATATCGGGATTCTTCCCGTAATATTTTCCTTGTTTTCTTTAAATAAATTAAATAAGAGATATGCGCTTTTGTGGGGAATGCTATTGTTGTCTCTCTTTTTAGCGCTGGGCCGCTATACACCGTTATTTTATTGGTTTTATAATTTCTTGCCCGGCGTA
>Ga0315287_10001873_pt1 | contig 19666 bp, 15 predicted proteins | sample YL17G11_0_MG_FD_205037 | JGI IMG/M metagenome (GOLD analysis project Ga0315287, IMG submission 205037) | Sediment microbial communities from Yellowstone Lake, YNP, Wyoming, USA - YL17G11_0 | ecosystem: Environmental > Aquatic > Freshwater > Lake > Sediment | place: USA: Wyoming | collected...
CTCGGGGCAAGCGTCTCGGTTTCCTCGGTCTTCATTATCCTAGTTTGGAAACCGCGAAGTTCATTCGCAGGTTTCCAAACGCTATCCTCTCCCCTTTATTATCTTCAGATATATTTAATAATTTCACTTATTCATCGCTTCCCATTCCCAGGACGGCGTAAATGCGGGTGTGAACCCAGGCACGTAATTTTTCTTCTTCAGAAAGACCTTCGCTTTGCGGGTCGGTGTATTTATGGATCAAAGCCGCCAGCCGGGGACATTCGCGGGCCTGCATTTCGGGAGTGGTTTCCATTAAGGTTGCTATTCTAGCCTCATCAATTTGTCCGGCTCGAACTAGGGCGGATTGAATTTCAACAAAAGCTCTATTTAATTCTTCTTGGTCTTTAATCCTGATCTTCTGGAATGCGTAACGCGCCCTGTCAATTTCACCGTCTTTTGCGAACCCGATCGCTATATCCGCATAGGCCGCTGATTTTTTCTTCGCATCTTTAATCTCCTTCTCTACCAGATCTAAAGCAATCAAATTAAGGCGTATCATGGCCAGCACCACCGCACCAAGCGCATTGTCCCGGTATTCAATATCTTTCTCATCAATTTTTAAGGCTAACTCCTTTATTTTACTTAAATATTCATTTTTCATGGTCTCTTCAATTTCCGCATCCTGCAAATTACCGAGAATCCCAATTAGAGCTTCTGATTTTACTTTTGGTTCCTTAATCTCCGCCGCGAGGTCGATGGCTTTCTCAAACTTACCCATTTCGCTCATGGCAATTGCCTGAAATTTTAAGACTTTATGTTGATTATAATGATTCAAATTCTTGAACTCCTGCACTAAATCATTCAATTCCTTCATAATATCATCAATTGCTAAGCCGACTTTTGACATTGAAACCATTACTTTTGATAAAGCGTAAATCTTGTAAGATTTGTAGTCGTCTTCGAACACAAATGCCGATTTTTCATATGGATGCTCTCTGCGATGGTCAGTAAATTGGCCATCTCTTGTATAACTATAACTTAGATGGTTAATAAACCAGACAAGGCTTTCATAAACAGCTTTCATTTGTTCCCTCTGCAAACCTGCATTACTTATTAATTCCGATATCCGAACCGGAATAAGCATATTAATTTCAGCTTCATCGAAAGCTGAACGAAAACCCATCGCCCATTTAAAATACTCAACTTTCTTCTCGCCTTCGACATTTATTTCGGCAACCATTTCAACAAAACTCTTTAATGCTGCCAATAGCTCACTATTAAGTATTTCTCCCTTATTTCTCCTAAGCCACATTATCGAATCGGTGGTAAGCATATGCGTTGCCCAATCGATCAGCTGGTTTATTTTTTCGGAAGAGATCCCGGACTTCGAATAAATCGCGATTAATTTTGAACGGATATCAAATTTTTCTTCTTCACTCATCTGGAAATTTGAGACTTTTTCCCAAACCGAATCAAGTAATTCGATTTTTTTGTCTTTTTCAATACCCGATTCAGCCAACATTTTTACAACTTCATCTAAACCTGAATTTCCATTTTCTCTCAAATAATCACTTCTTAAAGAAACCTTCGTTGTTAAGTTTTTCATAGTCTCCCTAGCCCACTTTCTTTCTATCACTTCGCTTCTTTTTTTATAATATTTTTCTATTTCTTCCAAAGCCTCGACAAACAAAAGCCGGTCACCAGATCGTGCAGCTATACTCGCCAATGCTATGTTTCTTAATTTGCTATTCCAAATTTTGTGGGAGAGCTCATGAGCGCTTTTATACTTACCGGCCTGGGACAGAGCAGTCGCGATTCCTGCGAAAGCTTGTGACAAGGCCGCCCTGTTTGAAGGGAAAGAATAAGAGCTTCGATTATTAAAATGAAAGCCAAGATTATCGGCAACCTTCTTAAATAGATCCGTATTAAAAAGACCCGTATCAATCAGGGCAACTGCCAGTTTTCCCAGGGCTTCTATTTTTTTCCGCTTCTCACCTTCTTTTTCTTCCTTTATCAACGGAATAGCTTGAAGCGTTGTCTCAAATAAAGAGGTTATTTCCTTTTCTCTCCCCGCCTTGGCTCTCTGCAGAGTTCTTTCTTTTCGGTCACGGCCTCTTTCGATCTCATCCCTTCCCACCAATATCTTATACGCCACTTCCCCTCCAGCTGAAAATAGATCAATCAATCTTTCCCTAAACTTTAAAAGAACATCGCGCGGATCAAGATAATAGCGCAACTGTTTTGGGTCTTTTACATCAACCTCTTCCATGATATCAAGAAAGGTTTTTACCTGGTGCATGACAAACTCATTGTATCTTTTCTCATGACTGATTTCAGGCCGGATATCCATCCACAAATCATTTAAAGTATCCCACGCTCCCATCCTCGCCAGCATTTTTAAGGCATAGATCCTGTCTTCCCTGGACTGTTTTTTGTCATAAGAAATATGATAATAATAATCTATCTGCTCTTTTCTCACTTTTGACGGAGGATCGGTAGTTAAAAATCTGCCCTGCCTGATAAAAACATCAGCGTCAAACCAACCATCTTTTGTCTTATCCTGTTCGATCTGAACAAGGATCTCAGCATAGCGATCGGCTAAAGGCCCCAATCCTTCCCTCTCCAGCGCGGTCGCTCCAAAATATAAGATAGCGTAAGCCGCTTCCCGGCTGCCGGGAGTTTCCAGTTCCTTTTCGATCATATATTCAAAAAAGGCAGCAACATCTCTTAGGTCTTCGTGCAAATCCCTTAATATGTAAGCCATTGCTTCTTTTAAATCTTCTTTTTGTTTCAAAACTTCTGTAACGAATTCAGCCACTTCTTTGCGGTCCCGGGAGCGTAGCAAAAACGCAAAGCTCTTAATATCTAAAACCTGATTAAGATCCTCGAAGGCTTCTACAGCAGATCTGCCGCAGGTCATCAGCTCCCAAGCAGTATCGTAATCTTTGCCTTCGCATAGTTTTCTTGCCAGATTTCGAAAATATAATCTAGGCGTAAAAAGTTCTTCTCCTCCAAAACCGTACGTCATCTGTTTTGCCTTTATCATTGCGGTACTGGAACTGATAGTGATTTTTTCAACAGAAATTAAGCCCAAGCTGGTTGCTAGTTTATGCCATATCCCATTGCGGTTTGTCTTTTGAAAAGGAGAGACACCCCCGTAATAGAGCGAACTCCTTTTACCGCTTTTATATTCTTCCGCTTTGCAGACCGACTCATCAAAGTGTAAGTTTAGCTCATCCAATACTCTTTCATACACAGCACCGTAAACCTCACTATCAATTCCCTTGGCTACTAATAGATTCGCGATTTTTTCGTTTCCTTGCATTAACATGGTTGATAAAACGAACCCCGCCAGAGATAAATTTTCAACTGCCCTAAGATCCCCCACCTCCAGCACTTCAACTGCCTGGGATGACTGACCAACCATGCCCAGCACATTAACTGCACTCTTTAATTTAATCTTTGCTAAATCGGCGATGAAATGAGCAGAGACAATCGGATGAACCTGTCTTAATAACAAGCCCAGAATCATCTCTTCAACCGTCGCAGAATCCTTTTTATTTATGGAGGAAGCAAGCATTGATCTTAATTCGTCAGTTTTAATTATCTCTGCCACTTTTTCTTTTCTAAGAAAAGCTAATATGTCTTTTACTTTTTGCTCTCTAAAAAGCAACAGCGCCGCGCTTCTCAGATGCCCTTCCTGGAGATAAAATAAAATTCTCTGGCGCAGCTGCTCGGGATAAGCGGCTTTAATTTCCGTTATATGAGTTGGAACAAATCTGACTAAGGCCCTTTCGCATCCCGGAGGAGTCGTTACTGATAAAAATGGGATTGAAACCGCTTGCTGGAGGTTTGGAGATATTAACTGAAATCCTGGAAGTTTTCCCTGTATGATCAGTTCTCTTTCTTTGTTAGAAATTATGGTTAACCCTTCCCCTGTTTTATAAGCCAAAGTACAATCAAAGACCTGTTCCAGCAAATGACGCACAGAATAATCGAGGGAATCGGGATTGCGTTCCTTATCTAGATTGGGAATGGACCATTCTCTAAAGCGTTTGATCAAGAGCTGTTCGGTAAATCTTTGGGTATTTATTCCCAGGATCGAGCAGATGCGGGACAAAAGCAAGGCTGATCTTGCCTGACCGCTTTCTGGTGCGCTTTTCCTGGCAAGATTTATCGCCGCTTTTGCTGTTCCCAGTTTCTGCAACAAAGCAGATATCTCGGGGTTATTGATCGCCCCGGTTACTCTAGCCGCATAAACTTTTCGTTCTCTTTCAATACCATTAAATCCGGTCATAGTTATACCTGCTTATTTATCCCTTAAGCGGTGAATAAATTTCATATTATCGCAACCTATTTATGCTATAATTTGACCCGTGATTTAAAATGAGATTTTTCAAATTCACCAATCATCACATATTATTTCTTCTTTTGCTTTTATCCCTTTGTCTGGGTTACCTGATACCCCTTTCCCATAAAGAGCCAAAATCTTTTGATAAAACCCTTTTTGGTATATCTTACGATTATGACGACCGGAACTTTAATAAAACTGAAGTTGGCAAGGATTTAGATGCTTTCCAAGAGCTAGGGATAAACATTTTCAGGCCCAAGGCCCTGGACCTGGAATTTGATAAATGGCTGGTGAAGGAAGCAAAAAAAAGAAAGCTGGACCTGGTTTTCCATCTGGATAAAGAAACACAGATAAAAGATTATATTAACACTTTCAAAGGCCAGGTTAACTATTGGCAACTAGGCAACGAGCCCAATAATAATACTTTTGCTGTTCTGTATGTCAGTCCCCCTACTCTTAAAAATATTGTTTCCTGGTACCGAAAAAATTGCGCCTTAATCAAATCCATCGATCCGAAAGCCAAGATTATTATTAATGCCAGCGATTTCCCCACCTTTTCTTATTCGGTCGCTTCCTGGCTGGATTTCTATAATGCATTAGAAAGAGAAAAGGTCGATTATGATGTGGTTGGCATCGATTCCTATGGCGGCGGACCCTATCAATTTGGTTACCCAACCGATAACCTCCGTTTGTTGAAAGCCGCGCAGAGATGGCACAAACCGGTTTTTCTTATGGAATACGGCAGCCCGACAATCGGAGATCGGAACGAAACCCAACAAGCTAATTTTATCAGTGACGGAGGTGCCGCGGCACTTTGCGCTGGCGCCAATGCCATTTTTGTTTTTGAAGCCTTTGACTCTCCCGGTAAAAGAAGCGGCGGGCTGGCTTTCCCCTGGAAAACGGACCTGAAAATTCCGGGTGAAATCGAAGATCACTTTGGGATCATGAAAAGCGATCGCTCACCCAAGATGGCTTACAGTAGTTACAAAATGATTATCGACGCGGCTAAGGCCAATACCAGCCCTTCTATTTCAAACCAAGCCAAAACCTATTTGTTTCTGTCCGCTTTTTATCGCCTGACCATGCTGGGCGGAGGTCCTTTGGGATATGTTGATATTGTTTTAATGCCCCTGCTGATTATTTTCATAGGAATAATCTTTAAATATTCCTTGGGCAAATTGCTGGGAGCCGCCTTTAAATGGAATTTTAAGGGGAGTCTGATTTTCAGTCTCGCCGGTTCTCTGCTTTTAATCTCGGTTTTAATCTATTTTTATAAATGGTCCGGGACCTTCCCCATGTATAAGCCGATCGATTTCATGCTTTTCCCATCGATTACGCTCCTCCTGGGGATGCTGCAAATCGCCACCTTTATTCCCGAGAAAACCTCGGATAAAATAAAATTATTTTCCCTGGGAATAATTATTCTTGTTTTATTGACCTATGCAGCCATTAATATTCAATTATATTCATTTCTCTATTACTGGATTTTCTATCTTATCATTTTAGCCGTCTGGTATATTGACGATAAGATTTTACGCTGGTAATCAATTCTTATCCAGCTCCCGGGCTAGTCATTTGTTCGGTTAAAATCTAACCCGCTCAGCTATTTCCCTCACGAAGGATAGAAAGTATCACCGTATCCACAGATATGCTATAATTTTGCAAATGATTTTTGACTGGTTTAAAAGTAAAGAGTTGTTTTATGAAGAGATATTTCGAAAGCTACAAGTAAAAAATGTTCGCTACTTCGTTGTTGGTGGAATCGCCGTCGCTCTTTACGGAGCTTTGCGGCTTACCGCAGATGCGGATATAATCCTTGAACTAAGTCCGGAAAACATTAATAAATTTATCTCGGCCATGACCGAATTGGGCTATAAACCAAAAATTCCAGCCAACCCTGCAGATTTCGCCAACCCGGAAAAAAGAAAAGAATGGATAGAAGAAAAGGGAATGAAAGTATTTTCTTTCTGGCATCCGGAAAGGCCATTTGAGATAGTAGATGTTTTTGTTGATAATCCCATTCCCTTTGAGGAAATGGAAAAAGAAAAAACCATTAAAAAAACCAAAGGTTTTGAAATTCCCCTTCCTTCGCTCCGACAACTAGTAAAGCTAAAAAGAATTTCTGGAAGGCCGGAAGACCTGAGAGACATTGAACTCCTGGAGAAAATACATGGAAAAATTGGATAAAGATATTTTTGCCAAGGCATCCGAATATCCGCCAAAGGAATTTAAGAACTTATCCGCCGAAGATGTTTTAAGATGGCTTGAACAAACAAATCGTTTCTTCAGAAAATTCCTAAAACCCGAGGAAATACGGCGCTGGAGAGAAATACAAAGCTCCCGCTAAAATAGTCCGCAAAGGTGAAATCTAATCTTTACGTGAGGGCAAGTTCACTTCTTTAGCGCTTCCGAGGAAATCTTCATCGCGCAGAATTCGCCGCACATGGAACACACATCATCCGCTTTCGATTTTCTCAGTTCGTGTATCTTTCTGGCTTTTACCGGATCGATAGAAAGCTCAATCTGCTTGCCCCAATTCAATGCTTTACGGGCTTTCGACATTTCCCGATCCCAATCCTTAGCTCCGCGAATACCCTTGGCAATATCCGCACAATGGGCGGCGATACGGGCGGCGATCACTCCTTCCCTTACATCCTCCGGGGTTGGCAGCCCCAGATGTTCCGTCGGTGTGACATAACAGAGGAAATCGGCGCCGGCAGCCGCGGCTAACGTCCCGCCGATAGCAGCCGTAATATGATCATATCCTGGGGCGATATCCGTTGGTAATGGGCCGAGAACATAAAACGGCGCTCCTTTGCAAATCTCTTTTTGCATCTTGATCTGTGACTCTATCTGATCAAAAGGAACATGCCCTGGCCCTTCGATAATTACCTGAACTCCTGCTTCCCAGGCGCGTTTCGTTAAATCCCCTAAAATAAGCAGCTCCTGGACCTGCGCCTGATCCCCGGCATCAAGAATCGAACCCGGCCGCATGCCATCACCCAGAGAAAGCGTCACATCATATTTCTGAGAAACCTCTAACAGACGATCAAAATATTTATAAAAGGGATTTTCTTCTTTATTTTCCAAGATCCATTTCATCATCAAAGCCCCACCCCGCGAAACCACCTCCATCAGCCGCGGTTGTTTCTTCAAACAGCCAATCGATTCAAAGGCAACCCCACAGTGGATGGTCATAAAATCGACCCCGTCTTTGGCCTGTTCTTCAACTACCTCAAACATCCCTTCCGGGGTCATCCTGTCTTCCAGCGAGGCTTGGTAAATCGGGACCGTACCCAGTGGCAAAGGGCAGTTAGCCAGGATTTGCCTTCGTATCAGGTTAATATCGCCGCCGGTAGACAAATCCATCACCGTATCGGCTTTAGCTTCGATGCAGCTTTTAAGTTTGTTCAGTTCATCATCGATATTTTGAAAATCAGCTGAGGTACCAATATTCGCATTTACTTTGGTCCTTAATCCCTTTCCGACACCGAGCGGCTTACAATCTTTATGGAGAGGATTAAAAGGGATCGCGATCGTCCCCTGGGCAAGTCCGACCCGAATTTCTTCCGGTGACATTTTTTCATCTTTTGCCACCTGCTTCACCGCATCGGTGATCATCCCTTTGAGGGCTGCTTCCCGCTGTGTCATTAGATGCCTTTTTCTCGGGTGCGAGGTTTGTATTCTTTTTGGATTAACTTAAAGGCGGTTTGAACCGCTTCTTCCGGGGTTCGAACATAAACCATTCCTTGATCGGCTTTTCCATCCCGGTTAATCAATTGCCAGGTTTTCAAACCAACCACCGGTATTCCATAACCTAGCGCAAAACCGATTTCCGATAGAGTCCCGTATTTTCCACCAATCGCAATTACCACCTGTCCGGTTTTAACCACAATTTTATTGCGCGCATATCCCATTCCCGTGACGATAGGAATATCGATATAGGCGTTCGCCTCATCGCTTTTACTTCCCGGTAAAACACCCACGGTAAGCCCACCTTCAGCTTTAGCGCCCTTAGCCGCCGCTTCCATCACTCCTTTTAACCCCCCACAGACTAAGATCGCCCCTGCCTTGGCAATTAATTTACCCACTTCCTCCGCTAAGCAGTAGATATCAGAAGAAGCTTCGCTCTCTCCCACCACCGAAATATAGACTTTATCTTTCTTTTCCGCCATGCTAACTTGTAATTATAACATAGATTTGTTAATATAAATTCATTATGGCCATGACCATTTCCCATAAAATACTCGCCAAACACGCGGGGCTTAAAAAAGTTGAACCCGGACAACTGATCAATTGCAAGGTTGATCTGGTGCTGGGCAATGATATCACCGCTCCCCCCGCCATCATCGAATTTGAAAAAATTGGAGTAAAGAAGGTATTTGATAAGAAGAAAATTTATCTGGTGCCCGATCATTTTACGCCCGCCAAAGATATCAAATCCGCTCAGCAAGTTAAAATGATGCGCGTTTTTGCCAAGAAGTTTGGGATCGTAAACTTTTTTGAGATCGGCTGCATGGGGATCGAGCATGCCCTCTTACCAGAAATGGGAGCGATCAAGCCCGGCGAACTAATCATTGGGGCTGATTCACACACCTGCACTTACGGCGCCCTCGGCGCTTTTTCAACCGGGGTCGGATCAACCGATATGGCCGCCGCCATGGCTAATGGTGAAGTTTGGTTTAAAGTCCCCGAACAGCTGAAGTTTATTTATAAAGGTAAGCTGCAAAAGTGGGTTGAAGCCAAAGATCTGATCCTTTATACCATCGGACAGATCGGGGTTGACGGAGCACGCTATATGTCGATGGAATTTACCGGACCAGGAATCGAAAATTTATCCATTGAAGGAAGACTGACGATGGCCAATATGGCGATCGAAGCCGGTGGTAAGAATGGCATCTTCAATGTTGACGCAAAGACCATTTATTACCTGAGATCTAAGGTTGTAAGTCCAAAATCAAAAGCCAAAAAGCGAGGAATTACATCCGATATTGAATATTGGTCTCGCTACAACTCAGACCGTGATGCAAATTACAAACAGGTTTACGAATGGGACGTTTCCGAGGTTGAACCGCAGGTTTCTTTCCCGCATCTGCCTAGCAATACCCGTCCGGTAAGCAAATGTGGCAATGTTAAGATCGACCAGTCAGTGATCGGTTCTTGCACCAACGGAAGAATCGAGGATATGCGCATCGCGGCCAAAGTGATCAAAGGGAAAAAGGTCCATCCGGAGGTAAGATTGATTATCTTACCCGCCACCCAAAATATTGAACTCCAGATGATTAAAGAAGGTTTAATGGAAATTCTCATCAAAGCCGGCGCGGTGGTTTCAACCCCTACTTGCGGGCCCTGCCTGGGCGGCCACATGGGTGTTCTGGCGGAGGGTGAACGATCGATCGCCACCACCAATCGTAATTTTGTGGGTAGAATGGGTCATCCAAAATCAGAAGTTTATCTCTCTAACGTGGCGGTGGCGGCGGCGAGTGCGGTGGCGGGATATATTTGCAGTCCTGAAGATTTATAAAATCTAATTACCTAATATCCCAGCACTGCCTTGAAACGAATGGAATAGACCTAAAACCATATCAACTTCTTTTTTTGGCACTCCCATAAATAACTTGAAGATCTCATGATTCAAATTATCAACCGAAAGTCCCTGACTTTCCATGATCGCTTTTAAATATAGATATCCGTATACGTCTCTCCCATTTTGACTTAAGGTAGCATTTCGTATTTCTCCTATATTTAATAACTCCTGCAATTTCATTCTACCTAATGCCCACCCCATTGCCCTTGACAGATCGTGTGGATCGAGCCTGCTTCTTCCCGCACCAATAGTATTTACAAACATCGTATTTTTATAAAGTGGCTCTAGCTTCGGTGCTCCTGCTAAAAATTCTCTCCACGGGCTTTCTTCACGACCGATTGAAGAAAAATCGAATCCGGAAGCCCATTGCCCGGTCCGGGTTAAATGATTAAGAAAAATTACCGCTGTGCATAGTTTCATAAAATCTTGCCTGACCATGTCGCCTGAATTACCAAAAAAGCTGGTCAACTTTTCCGGCAAGAGTTGTTTACTTACTAAAACTGCGGACGAACCGACAAGGATAGAATAAATAAGCGCCAAGTTCGGCTTAGAATCTAATTTGGGTGTTTCCTTAGTTTTTTGCTTTGCGACTGAAAATAGGCGGGTCATCTCAGATAACTGGACCTTCTGCCCCCTTTCAGCCAAGTCAAATGGCCATATCCTAGAAGCCAGATAACCAGTATTAACATAACCAAAATGTACCGCCCCAGCCATAAAATACCTCTCTGGATAATTATCCTAAGCAGGGAAGAAAAATTTCAGACATTTTACAAGTGAAGCAGTTAGTGGAAAGCCAGGCTAGGAACGCATAGCCTTTAAATCACTTAATATCTCTTCACAATTCTGGCAACGTTCACTGGTCTTTTTCTCAAGCATTTTTAGGAGAATCATGCATAAGTCTAAAGATAATGCTTTATCTCTAAGCAGGTTTGACGGAACTTCTTTATATAGAATATTAGACACCACCTGTTTTTGGTTGCCAGCCATAAAAGGATTTTTCCCGGTTAACATCTCCAACAAAACAATTCCCAGGGCAAAGATATCTGATCGCTGATCAATTTTTTCGCATCTTACCTGCTCGGGCGAACAATAGGCAGGTGTAATCCCGTAACTGTAATCCGGATCGCTAAATTTTACGGCATTTCCAAAATCAATCAGGGTAACCTCAACCTTTACTCCCTTTTCTGATCGCGTTAGATTTACCATTATATTTTTGGGTTTAAGGTCTCCGTGGCAGATTTTTTCCTCATTATGCATATATTGCAAGGTCTCACATAATATACGAAGAATTTCAACCGCCATCGCCGGGGGAAGCTTTCCCTTATATTCTTTTATTAATTGATCTAAATTAATCCCGGGAACCGGCTCCATACCGATATAGTAAAGTTCTCCTATTTGCCCGAATTCTCGGATTCTTACTACACCTGGAAAGCCAGCTAACTTAGACCCGATCCTTGCCTCACCCTTAATTCGTTCCCCCACCTCCGCCCCCTTCTTTTCTATCTTGTAAACCAGGCCTCTGCCCTCGGGACCAAGGGAACGGTAAACCTTACCAACTCCGCCATGACCAATACTTTTAAGTTGGTAGCCTCTAAAAGAAGCTTTTATAACTGCGTTCATTTCGGTACTCATAGTTACTCTCTCCATATATTTATCGTTAATATTTCGCGGAAATTTCACTTTCCAATAGCGACTGTGCCTTACTCAAACAGCTTTCCGCCTCTTTCATCCTGCCTAGATATTTTAGTATTTTAGCCTTATTTTCCCAGGCTAGGCGATTTTCAGGATCAACTTCAACTGCCCGAGAAAAGCACTTTAATGCCTCCTGAAAATTACACAATCGATCGTAAACCGTACCAAGATTTGACCATACCATACCTAACTCAGAATTTAAATTAAGCGCTCTATTAAACCATTTAATCGCCTCGCTATACTCACCTTTTCTTACGAATAGCATTCCTTTACCTTGCATCGCCACCACATCCTCGGGATTCATTTCAAGTGCAAAATCATAGCTATTCTGTGCTTCTGAGACGTTACGATTAATGGCTAAGGTAAACCCTCTCTTCACATAATGTACCGCCATTGCTTCTCTATCCGAACCGGGTTCTACAGCACAGGGCGTCACTTGGTAAAGATTCATATCAAATTTATAATTTTCCCCATCCAATTTAGCAACCAGGCACACCTCAAATCCCTCAGTTCGGATACCAGCTTTGATGCCAGCTTCTCTCAATAAAGTTGCTAATAAAAACAAATATTCCACCGCTCCCGCGATTCTTTTACTTTTAGGCGCTCTTAACAGTTCTTTGGGTAATGAGCTGGGATTTTTTCGCATAAAAGGATCTTTAGGATAATCCCAACGACGAATTTCTAATCCCCCTTCCGCGGCTTTTAAACCTGCAACCGATTTCCCTTCCATATTTATAAAAATATCCGAAGGGACCATCGATCTGAAGAGGGTAATTGCTTTTTCAAGTTGTGATTTGCTCTTGCATTCGGCGAGAACTAATTTTACATGCCTTCGCACCTCAGGGATTCTTTCAAATGGATCTTCTAGGCCCGCTCTTTGCATTGCTTTTAACGCTTTATCTATTACCTTATTTTTACCTGCTAAAACATCTTCTGCTCGCCGATTTAATACCATATCCCACAATCGATAAGGATTTACTTTCTCTCTTTTATTCTTATCCTCCCCCGGTCTCCCGAAATTTTTACATAATACTGCGGTCAGCGATTTAAACTCAATCATTTGTTGCTCCCCCTTTCTTTTTCCCAGGCTATTTGGACTTGATAAATCGGCTTACCATCCAGACTTAGCTGTCTATTGATAAGTACTTTAAAGGTTCTCTCATCACCTTTTTTCATTTTCATCAATTCAAATTCTTCAGCAACCACGCGCTGAATGGCTGCCCTTGCTTTTTCCGTAAAATGATCTCTTTCCCTAATTTCTTTGAGTTCGTATTCGGGTAGTCGCAGCAAGAATACTTTTGGCATACCCAAACCTTGTAAACTTCTCAGGCCAATTAAGATTGAATCTAAGGGTGAAATCTTTAGCTTCGCAAGGGCATCTAGTATTCCGGACATATTTGCCACCATATTATCTGTAATCGCCAGGCCACGATTAATTTCTCTGACCTGGCTAGTGGGTTTTCCAAAATAAAATAGACTTTCAAGATTATAAGGAAAATAAGACGTGTTTATTGGGCGCTCATCATAAACCAGCTCTAAATTAACGGACAAGGCAATTGATGCAAAATCCCCACTTCTCCGATAACGGCCTATTTCCTTCAATTCTATCACCGAACGCTGAGAAATAGATTTTGATGCTCGTTGTAATGCTTGAGCGATTTGATCAACCGGTAGCTGTTCAATAACGTATGGAACGATCTTCTTACCTGACAATATAAAGCGCTCAAGCTTTTGGGGATGTAAAAGCAAAGCGGTGGCTTTGTTCTCGGCTAATTTTCTTACCGCCTTTTCAAAAACCCCTAATTGCTGGAATAGTTGGCTGGCTGCTGCCCCGCTTACCAATTCTTCTAAGCTAATGAATCCCCGCTCCACCTTCTTCATTAGGTTCCGCTCTACAAAATCTTCCTTTCCGGCTCTATATTTTTGCTGAAGATCAGCGTAAGAAGTATAGGGGTTCTCTAAACTCCTCTTTTGAAAAAAAGAGCCAATTTCTCCCGCCAATATGCCTCTATAATAGGTTCTAATTCCCATGGTATTAACCTTTTATTTAACCTCGGTCCTAAAAAATGCTTTTCTCAGCCGATTCAAAAGTTTTTCTTCTGCTTGACGAATCGCTTCACCAGTAACTCCTAGCCTTTTTCCTGTTTCTTGTTTCGATAACGGCTCATCACCATTCAATCCGTACCGTAAATTTAATATTTGTCTATCTCTCTGATTAAATTCATCTAAGATTTTTTTGGCCATTTCTTTGGCTTCTTCTCTCTGCAAGAGTTCAAAAGGAAGCGGCTGTGATCCTTCCGAAATTAAGTTTTGATATTTTCTAGCAATTTCAACCAAACGATAATGTTCCTTCAATGCCCAAAGAATCTCACCCCTAATCTTAATAATTGCATGATTTGAAAAGGATCCTAATTCCGGCATATAAGATTGTGCCGCCTTAAACAACCCGATAATACCAATTTGTATTAGATCCTCTTCTGGCAACCCTTGGTTAATAAACGATCTAACCACCTTTCCGACTAAACCTAAATTAGCAAGCACTTTTTGCCAAGAACGATCTTGATCAAGAAGGGTAACTTGCCCTTTTGGCAGGGTTACTTTTCTCAACTCCTTGGGATACATTTTAGCTAAAGATAAACCCATACAATGGTAACTCCTCACTATTCTTCGTGACCTTAAATAAATAATTTCATTATTTTATTGCTAGTTCTATGGTACAAATGTTAAAATAGGTTTTATGCAAGGTCATACTTGGAAATTCGGCAATAATATTGATACGGACTTGATTATTCCGGCCCGCTATCTTAACACTTCCGATCCTGTGGAATTAGCACAACACGCTATGGAGGATGCCGATCCGGAGTGGGTAAAGAAAATGAAACCGGGGGATTTTATTGTCGGCGGGGAAAATTTCGGTTGCGGCTCTTCCCGGGAACATGCCCCTATCGCACTCAAAGCCGCTGGCGTTTCAGCGGTGATTGCGAAGTCCTTTGCTCGAATATTTTATCGCAACGCTATTAATATAGGACTTCCCATCCTGGAATCCCCTGCCGCTGCCGAAGAGATAAAAGAAGGCGATGAAATTGAGGTTGATCTGGCAAAGGGAATGATTAAAGATTTATCTAGTGGGAAAGAATATAAGGCTCAGCCTTTTCCAGGATTTATGCAAAATATTATCAACGCTGGCGGATTAATTAAATATATTAAAGCGAAAAGAAAGTCTTAATTAAACACTCGCCGCTACGCAATCCCCAACCTCAGTTGTCGACATGCTCCACTGCTAATTACAAGCAGCGATAATACCTGCCAAAAGTGAAATTTACGTAAAAACCGCGCGATAATTGAATACATCAAATGAGAAATTATGCGTTTTGATTTTTGGGGAATAAAACAACACATTCAAAACATTTCCGCCATTGGAGGAAAAGGAAGGGACCTATCTGAAAAAATCCAGGAACAGGGCTCAAAGAAAAAATGGCAAAGAGAAATAGAATCAAATAGAGGTATGTTGAGACGTGAAGCTCTTGCTTTAACGCTGAAAGGAATGTTTTTACTGGCAACTTCAACCGGAGGAGGATTAGCGATAAAATATCTTTCTTCGCAAGAAAGGTCTGATCCCGGAATACCCCTCTCCACCACGCTTCGAATAGAGACCAAATCCCCGCCCAATATTTCACCATCAAAAGTAATAGCTCAGAGAGAACTCATGAAGGCCTTTCTCAAAGAGATCGATACCGTCTTCGAAGTCTTTAAGAATTTTAGAGCCCAAGGGAAGGTGATGGAAAACAGATACATGAACCTTATTCTAGGTGATGTGCAGACCGTAAATCGAAATTCTTACCTGATGCAATTCCCTTCTATACGCAGGGACACAACCATGCTCATGAGGTCACCGGGTGGAGCCGTGGTTTTGTGGGGTAAATACAAGAATGGCGAGCTGGAGCTTGTTCCGGACGTCTCTATCCCTACTGAAGATCGCGGCGGCGTTGTTATCATCCATCAGGGCGCAATGTCGGATTTTGAAATAAAAGCCACGCTTTTTCATGAATTCTCACATTTCGCGGCATGGAAAACGGGCCAGCTCGATCCTTTATTCGAAAGGACCCTCCCGCTCTACGAGAAACTACAAGATTATTTTAAAGATAACCCATCTTTATTGATTGGCCCTCCACCACTTGAGCTACCAGCCTATCTAGATATGCTGGAATATATATTAGATCATGCGCCAACCGGATTAAAAAAGAAAATGGCCGCATCAACCTACCTTTTTATCGCAAATGACATCTTTCTCAATCTCAAAGCACTCAAACAGCTTCTTAGGAATTTTCCCCACAAAATAGAGCTCAGCGATGCAAAGCAAAAAGAGGGATATGAAATAATCGAAGAATGTTTTGCTCTGATCTGGGAAGCAGAAAAACAAAGGATTTCTACATTAAATGCGTCCTTAAAAGAATTGGGTTTGCCCGCCATTGACCCTGCCATTTCCGCCGAGGCATATGAAATGCAGAAAGAAAAATACTCGAGACTATTTCCTGGCCTGACTTTACCAATTAAACTATAATATTCATACTAAACACTCGCCGCTACGCAATCCCCAACCTCAGTTGTCGACATTCCCATTTTACCCGCTGCCATAGAAGGCATATTAGCTACTGTTTTGATAATCGCCTTTTCGACATCCGCTGCAGCTTTCCCCTCTCCGATCTCATCCAGCAGAAGCTGCATAGCCCCGATCGCCGCTAGAGGATTGATAACGTTTTTGCCGGTATATTTAGGTGCGGATCCGCCGATGGGCTCAAACATGGAAACGCCTTCAGGGTTTATATTCCCTCCCGCTGCAATCCCCATCCCTCCCTGAATCATCGCCCCCAGGTCGGTGATGATGTCGCCGAACATATTATCGGTAACGATCACATCAAACCACTCCGGATTTTTTAAAAACCACATGCAGGTAGCATCCACATGCGCGTATTCACGTTTCACATCCGCATAATCTTGAGCACCGATCTCATGGAAAACCCTTTCCCACAAATCAAAGGCGTAAGTCAAGACATTGGTTTTGCCAACCAGCGTTAATTGTTTTCTCTTATTTCTTTTCTGGCAATATTGGAAAGCATAACGGAGACAACGTTCAACCCCTTTGCGGGTATTTACAGATACCTGCGTAGCAATCTCATCCGGGGTGCCTTTTCTTAAAAATCCTCCGGTACTGGCATAAAGTCCTTCCGTATTTTCCCTGACCACTACAAAATCAATTTCTTCAGGCCCTTTATCCTTGACTGGAGTCCAAACATTGGGATAAAGCTTCACCGGTCGTAAATTAATATACTGATCCAGCCCAAACCTAAGTTTAAGCAGAACTCCGTGTTCAAGGATTCCCGGCTTTACCTCCGGATCACCCACCGCTCCCAGATAAATAGCTTCATATTGCCATAATTTTTCAATATCTTTTTCAGTAACCAGCTCTCCGGTTTTCAAATATCTTTTCCCGGAAAAATCAAACATCTCTAACTGATATTCAAAATTATGCTTTTTAGCAACCGCCTTTAATACCTTTAACCCCTCCGCCACCACTTCCGGACCGGTTCCATCCCCACCAATCACCGCAATTTTATAAACCATATTTGTTCCTCCAGATTTCTAGATTTTATCAGAAATACTGAAATTTCGCAAGAATCGTAGCGAAAAGCTTTTAGCGCTAATCAACAGATTCTAGCCAAATAAGGAGGATACGATGGGCGACATTACTATTGAGACAGTTCAAAACAAGCAGTTCAAGAAATATTTAGCGCTCGGTGATAACGCCGGTAATCAGAACGGGATCATTGATGAGGAAGATGAAGCCAAAACGGCAGCTGAAGCTCTATGTAAAGAAACCCCGGCTGCCAATTGCCAGAAGTTTCTTGAATATCTAGAAAAATCCGATTACTCCTTTCCGCAGCTGAAAGATAAATTAGTAGCTGGATCATTGTTAAAGGATTTAGAAGAAAAAGACGCGGAATTGCGCAATACCGCTGCCGGCCAGCTCAAGAAATTTGCCAAGACAGATATCCCCATCGAATTAAAAACCAAGATAGCGGAAGTCCTTATTAAGCTACTGGCAGATAAAGAAGAGAAGGTGCAAGCCACCAGCCTGAACAGCCTGACGGTTTTTCTTGAGCTGGATCTCCCTCCGGCAGTAAAAAGCAAAGCGGTTGAGCCCTTGCTAAAAATAATCGAAGAAAAAAAGAATGAGGCTAAAGTCATCTCCGCGCTTGATGCCCTCACCACTCTGGCAGAAACCAAAATCCCGGCCGAGCATAAGAACAAAATCCTGCCGCCGACCCTGAAAATGCTCGAAGACCAAAACGATGAGATCCGGGTTCACGCCTCAAATTTATTAGTAAAGCTTTCCGAGATTAACCTATCTACTGAGAACAAAGAAAAGATGGTTGAAGCTTTACTTAAAAAATTAAATGACGAGAACAAAGAAATAGCCGGCAATGCCAGGCTCGCCTTGGCCAATTTGGCGACTAGCGCCATTAGTCTGGAAACTAAAATAAAATTAATTGATCCCATGATTGAAGCTCTGTCACAGGAAGATAAAGAAATAAAAAAGAGCGCTGCCCAGGCCTTGGTAGAAATGGCGCAATTAAAACTCAATCTGGAAACAAAAGCGAAACTCGTCAACCCCTTAATTAAAGTATTATTCGATTTTGAGGACGCCCTAGGAGCGGTTGCCAAAAGAGTTTTATTGAAGATTATCGGATCGATCTTTACTGCCGGCAGCGGCTACGATTTAAAATTGAAAGCAACCGATTCCTTACTTAAATTAATCGATTACAAAGATGATGATCTCAAGGCGGAAGCTTTTAAGTCCTTCCTTTCCCTACTGAAAAACAATCCTCCTGTAGAAATCAAAATGAAAATGATGGATTCTCTTTTAAAAGCTTTAAAAGATGGCAACCCGAAAATCAAATTGTTTGCCCTCCAGGCCCTGCCCGACCTTATTAAATCTGACCTGCCACTAGAAATTAAAATTAAAACCTTTGATCCCCTGCTTGGGGTTTTAGAGGACACTGATTCCAGCCTAAAAAGTTTAGCCCTGCAATCCCTGGGGTTACTCGCCCTTATAAATATCACCAAAGAATCAAAAGTAAAGCTGGTCAGTCCGCTGCTTAAATGTTTGGAAGATCAGGAAGAAGAGGTTAGAAAGAAAGCGGCGGCGGCACTGGCCCGTCTGGCCAAATCCGATCTGCTTGTCTCGGAAAAAGAAAAAATGGTTGATCCCCTGATTGCCGCAACCAAAGACACCAATCTGGCGGTTAAGAATCTCGTGGCCCGTACCCTGTGGGCTTTGTCGGCTTCCGACATAGGTGTGGAAGCAAAAAACAAAATGATTTTCTCTCTTGGGCATATTATCTCTGCGGGCAACAATCAGTTAACTATTTTGAACTTCAACCTTTTCAATCCCGCCAGTTTACATAATCCGATCGATTTTAATCATCCGCTGCAGAATGAGTTCAAGGATAAATATTTATTTAAATTACTAAAAGATCCTCAAGCTACCTTAAAGCTGACCAATTTATTCATCCAAATTGCTAAAATCTTCAACTTCCGGGACATCAACGATTTATCGCCTCGAGAAGCCGTTTTATTCGCTGCAAAAATGGTGATGCTGATCACTTATGGGCAGGTAAATCGGGATCAATCCGATAATCTCAGGTCCAGGGTAAGAAATATTGCCACTACCATTAAATCTGGCTACGGAGTTTGTCACGATCAATCCGAACTATTTCTATTTATTTTTAGTTTGCTGAAAAGCATTAATAATAACCTGGATAATGTTTACGCAAAATATGTCTCCGGCCGGGTTGCCGGTTATGGCGCGGGGGGGCATGCCTGGGTGATGCTGATGGAAGTGAAGAGCACCAACAATTTTATTATAACTTATATCGATCCCACCTGGGCCAAAGGAGACGAATTAAAATTAAATGCGGTTGACCGGACCCATTTTCATATTGGCATAAAAATAGAACTGCACACCTTTTTAAGCAACAAAAAGCAATCTAAGGTAA